>Ga0247815_10000303_pt1 | contig 39338 bp, 31 predicted proteins | sample UWRJL194509B1_FD_181014 | JGI IMG/M metagenome (GOLD analysis project Ga0247815, IMG submission 181014) | Plant litter microbial communities from Arlington Agricultural Research Station in Wisconsin, United States - UWRJ-L194-509B-1 | ecosystem: Environmental > Terrestrial > Plant litter >...
ACATTTTTTCATACCTACTTTCAGGCGTTTCAGTATAAAAGGAACTTAGGTCCTGCAATGTCTGTATAAAAACCTGTTCAATAACTAGTCTGCCAAATCGTTCGGCATGGTTGATAGATTTATAAAACAGCTGAAGGTCATCATAAGAGATTTGCAACATCTCACAGTCTTCTAACGCTTGTATATTTTTTGTTGAAGGTGTTCGGGGAATAAAGCTTTCATAGTTGCAAACAAAATTGTTTTCTTCTGCAAAGGCATATGTTTTATCTTCTCCATCGTGATTGATGTAATATCGCAACAATCCTTTCGTAACGAAACCAACATGTTTGCAAATTTGTCCATCTGCTAAAAATAAGTCCCCTTTTTTGTAAGTATGTGCTTTGAATAAAGCTATAACGATTTCTTTCTCAGCAGCGCTTAATGTTATGATATTATTGATGCTTTCAAGCAGGTTATTCATCATGGTAAGTGTTGATATAAAGATATGAAATAGGCTGCTAAAAAATGAGTAAAACACTGCAGTTTATAGTAGAATGGAGCTTTCCGGTCTTGCAGCCTCTATGGATCTGGGTAGGATATTTTATAATAGCCAAATGGTTTTTGGAACAGTTGTTGACATCGATGTTTCAACAAACAAATAAACACGATGAAAAAATTATTTACTATTCTAAGCTGCATAGCATTATTTGCAGTGAATTCTACAACAGTAAAAGCGCAAAATTACAAAACATCACTTGGTGTTGGTCTTGATTTTGGAAATGGGCCTACCTTAGTAGGGCCATCGCTCAGGCACCATTTTACCCGGAATACCGCTTTACAGGCTGAGGTTTTATTTGGTGGAAATACAACTGTGATTCAAGGGTTTTTGCAGTATAATGCATCTGTAAAAGGAGCTCCAGGATTGGACTGGTATTTAGGTGGAGGACCAAAATTTCAGATTTATGATAAGAACCGTTACTTTTTCGATGACAGCTATACCGCTGTTTACCTGGTTCCGATGGTTGGATTAGACTATAAATTGAAAGGTGCGCCATTAGCAATTGCATTGGATTGGAGACCAAATATTTATGTGGGCGATAATCGATTTTTGGGCAGTGAGGCAGGTCGATTCGGCCTTGCTTTCCGTTTTGTATTCTAGGTATAATAGTTTAGAATAACATACGATAAAGCCCCTGCTGCTCGAAACAGAGGGGCTTTGTTATGTTTCATTAATTGGTCGTCAAGCATCTGGTATGTTTGGCTCTACCAGCTTCATAAGTTTTTCAAGTGATTCCTGCCAACCCAGATAACACATTTCTGCAGGTATCATAGCGGGTATGTTTTCCTGCAATATTTTCAAGTCAGTACCTACTGATGTTTTTTCAAACCAAAAGGTATTTACAATTGTACCCGGTAGAGCTGGATCGTCAAAATTGTCGGTATATTTTAAAAACTCATTCGGTATTATTTCTAAATATTCGCCACCAAATGATTCGCTCTTACCTGTTGTGAAATTCTGGAAAGACATTTTAAATGTGCCGCCGACCTTTACCTCCATATCATGTACTATACCAAGAAACCCGTAAGGTGGCATCCATGAAGCGAGCGCGAGAGCTTCGGTGAAGGCACGATAGACTTTCTCTGGAGAAGCCTTAATAACTCTGTGTAATGAAACGCTGTTAACTGACATAAATTTGATTTCTGTTTGAAAGTTAAAAGTTGCTTAACAAATATGAACTTAATAGGGAATAGAATACAGGGGTATATGCGACAAGTTAAAGGGGATTTGCGACAAAGTTTAATTGCCCTCTGTAACCATATAATGATTAAATAGCTTGGAATAGAACTGAATTATAGTGAATATTGAAAGATCAAAGAGAAAATACATGCAATCATTAAAAGGAAAAACTGCAATTATTACCGGGGCAGGTAAAGGATTAGGCAAAGCAATGTCGTTGGCACTGGCGGCAGAAGGAGTAAATTTAGGACTGATTGGACGCACGACTGCCGATTTGGAAAAGCTGTACACAGAGTTGACCGGTCTTTATCCCGCGATTACTATTGCTTATGCAACGGCTGATGTGGGCAATTACGCGGCTGTAAAGCTGGCGGTAAAAACAGTTACGACTGCGCTGTCAACAGTAGATATTTTGATCAATAATGCAGGTATATTGAAAATAGGGGGTTTTCTGGAACTACCGGTAGAAGAATGGGAGCAAGTTATCCAGATTAACGTATTAGGTACTTATTATATGGTGCATGAAGTTCTTCCATTTTTATTAAAAAACGGGAAGGGCGATATCATAAATATTGCCTCCACGGCAGGACAAAAGGGCGCTGCAAAAATGAGTGCTTATGGTGCAGCTAAAGCAGCTGTGATTAACCTTAGCGAATCACTAATGCAGGAAGTCCGTAAATCAAATATCAGGGTAACTACTTTTAATCCAAGTACTGTTGCAACGGAGATGACTATAACCGCCAATTTTACTGATGGTAATGAAGAGAAAGTATTACAACCAGAGGATCTTGCATTTTTAGTAATCAACCACCTGAAACTGCCACAACGTGCGTTTGTGAAAGAAATTGGATTGTGGTCAACTAACCCTTAGGGACTTAGTGATACCAGGGATATGCTGATTTGAACGTAAAGCTGGTTTGTAATGATGATTTGCTCATTGAAAGTGTAGTACACAAGGCGTTTAAAAAAGGGCAGCGAAACGGTGAAATTAGTTCATCCTATTATTAATTATCTTCATTTTGGTTACAACCCCATCCATTTCGGTTATTGTTACGGTGCTGACCTTCTGCACTTTTGTAATGTAAATAACAACCGAAATTATGAAAACTATATTTATTACTGGTGCATCAACCGGATTGGGAAAATCAACTGCTAAATTGTTTCATGCCAGAGGATGGAAGGTAATTGCAACAATGCGCAGGCCCGAGCTGGAGACAGAATTAAACGCCTTGGAAAATTTGACTTTACTGCCTCTTGATATAACAAATACGAAACAGGTAGGGCAAATTGTGCAGCAAGCAATCAGTTTGGGCGACATAGATGTGGTTTTTAACAATGCCGGGTACGGCCTGATTGGCCCAGTGGAGTCTAACACTAAAGAACAAATAAGAGCGCAATTTGAAACTAACTTTTTTGGTACTGTCTGGGTGATACAGGAATTTATTCCCTACTTTAGAAAAAAACAAGGGGGCTTGTTTATCAATACAACCTCGCTGTGTGGTTTAACATCAAATCCCCAATCTGCCATATATAATGCCTCGAAATGGGCACTGCAGGGACTTGCAGAAAGTATGTCATACGACCTCGCACAGTTTGGAATTGGCATCAAAAATGTTGCCCCGGGCGGAATAAAAACAGACTTTACAAAAGCAATGCAGGTGAGTGGGGATGAAGCATATGAGGCAACTATGGCGAAAATGATGGAAGGGTTTCAGGATGGCACACTGATGGAGTTTACTGATCCGGAAGTGATAGCAGAAGTTGTTTATTTTGCAGCAACAGATGGAGAAGATCAGCTGACTTACCCCGCCGGAAAAGATGCGGTAAGGTTGTATGCCAAACGACTTGCGCAGGGACCTGAAGCATATCGTAAGGACTTAACAGCTTACCTGAACCTGCAAAGTCCATATAACTCAGTTACAGTTTAAATGATATACATAAAATATTTTGTTCTCCATCCTTTTTTTTAACTTCTTAAGATGAAATCAGAACCAAAACTTCCGTTCATTTTCAATTCTATATCAGAATTACATAAGGCCCTGGGATTACCAAAACCACTACATCCACTCATTAGCCTGGTAGATTATGGCGAAGTAAAAGCGGACACTGCAGAATTGGAAAAAGGGATGGTTTTTAACTTTTATAAAATTTCATACAAAAAGAATTTTAGCGGGAAAATAAAGTACGGACAAAGTCATTATGATTTCGACGAAGGCGGATTATCGTTTTTTTCGCCTAACCAGGTGATTACCGCATTGGAAGGAGAAGCGGACTATGGAGGATATACCTTACTTGTCCACCCAGATTTTATTTTAGGTCATCCGTTAGGTCAGCATATCAGAAATTATGGCTTCTTTGATTATTCAGTCACTGAAGCCCTCTATCTATCAGATAAGGAAAAAAGGGTCATCATGTCAATATTTGAAAACATAGAAACCGAATTAGAATCTGCTATTGATCAGATAAGTCAGGATGTGCTAATTTCACAAATTGAACTGCTGTTAAATTACAGCAAACGATTCTATACCAGGCAATTTATCACGCGTAAAACCGGTAGTAATGATCTGTTGGTTCGTTTTGAATCCGCACTCTCTGACTACTTTGATAGTGATGGGCCGTCTTTGACAGGTTTACCTACGGTTGCTCAGTTGGCCAGTCCGTTAAATGTATCTCCCCATTATCTTAGTGATATGCTGAGGAGCGTCACCGGTCTGAATACCCAGCAGCATATTCATGAAAAAATGATTGGAAAAGCGAAGGAACTATTAACTATAACCAACTTATCAATCAGCGAAATCGCGTATCAGCTGGGATTTGAACATCCGCAATCCTTTAACCGGATATTCAAGAAAAAGATGAAAGTATCACCGCTTGATTTTAGGAATTCATTTAATTAAATACAGGTCTTAAGGCTCATAAAACAGTTCCTACAGTTCCTCGTGGAATGATAGCCATTGGAATTTTTTTAGGTTTTCATCTTTAATTTGACCTATCTATATTCGTTTTCGCATTTAGCGTATTAATTAATGTACCTTGCAACAGTTGGTGATCATATAAATGCCGGCTTAAAATAATCTAAAATAAAAATGGGAAAAGAAACAAACGCGACAATAGCTACTACGCCAAAAACCAGAACACCTAGGAAAATCAAAAAAGCAGCGGCAAAAGTTGCGTCAGCAGCACCTAAAGCATAAGTAGTAGGAAATATTACCCAATTGGGTCAACAAATAAAGACGCTTCTAAATTAAAATTTGGAGGCGTTTTATGTTTCCAGTGGTTTTAAATATGCTCTCCATCTTCGATTTGACGGCCATATTACATAAGGAATTATTTTTTACCATTTGGTAAATGGTTTCTGTTTTTCTATACCAACATTTGCATTATTATTTAAATCAACAAAAACATGAGCAGAAAAGTAGTATTAATAACAGGAACAAATAGTGGGTTTGGATGGCTAACTGCCATTAGTATTGCAGCTTTAGGGCACAAAGTGTATGCTACCATGAGAGATACCGAAGGCAAAAATGCTGATAAAGCAAAAGCATTGGGCCGAATAGAAAACATAACCGTTTTGGATGTGTCTCTGACCGACGAAATAAGTGTTAATAATGCTTTCGAAAGCATTATTGCAACGGAAGGAAAAATTGATATATTGGTAAATAACGCTGGTATAGCGATGTTTGGTGTGGCTGAAAGTGCTACTCCTGCTGATTTGCAACGGGTAATGGATGTCAATTTTATTGCGCCCTGGAGATTGATGAAATTAGCATTGCCATTTATGCGCAAACAATCGGAAGGGTTAATAATAAATGTTTCAAGTGGGTGGGGGAGGTTTGGTGCTCCTTTTTCGGCAGTGTATGCCGCGTCAAAGTTTGCATTGGAAGGTCTGAGTGAAGGTTTGCATTATGAATTACGACCATTGGGGGTTGATTTAGTAATACTTCAACCAGGTTCATTTCCAACTGAAATGTCCCAGAAGACTCAATTTGGCTCTGATACAGCAGTTATTGACGATTATAAGCTGTTAGAAGAATTCCCAGGAAAGATGTTTAATGCGATAGGTCAAATGTTCGAATCTACAAAACCTAATCCGCAGGATGTTGCAGATGCAATCATAAACCTGATTAATTTACCAAAAGGACAAAGGCCATTAAGAACAGTTGTGGACCCGTCGACAGGAGGAATTGTTGAAAGAGCTAACAACGCCGTACAAGTTGAATATGAAAATGTATTAAAAGCATTCGGCATACAAGAACTTTTAGCGTAAACTGTCACGGTAAAATGAACCGTTTTGATAACCGCACCGATTCTCATTATTACCAAGCCGTGACCTGCACGGATGATGTGGATGTTATATTTGCTTCATATAACTGAGCTATTGATGAAGAAAATAGGATTTTTATCTTTCGGGCATTGGTCTGACCATCCCGCATACCAAACCCGTACAGCTGGCGATACATTGCTGCAATCGATTGATCTGGCCGTTGCCGCTGAAGAAATAGGGGTGGATGGTGCCTATTTCCGGGTTCATCATTTTGCCCGCCAATTGGCTTCTCCATTTCCTTTGCTATCGGCAATTGGCGCCAAGACCAGTAAGATAGAAATTGGCACCGGAGTTATCGATATGCGTTATGAAAATCCGCTGTACATGGTCGAAGATTCCAGTGCTGCCGACTTGATTTCTGGTGGTCGTTTACAATTAGGCCTTAGCCGGGGTTCGCCCGAGCAGGTGATTGAAGGCTGGCGCAACTTCGGTTATGTACCCGAGGATGGTGAAACCGATGCAGATATGGGACGAAAAAAAGCACTCGAATTTTTGGATAAATTAAAAGGCGAAGGCTTTGCCGAACCGAATCCATACCCTATGTTCCCAAACCCGCCCGGATTGCTACGGCTAGAGCCACATTCTGATGGACTGCGGGAGCGTATTTGGTGGGGAGCCGCATCTAATGCAACAGCAGTTTGGGCGGCCGAGAACGGCATGCACCTGCAAAGTTCTACGTTAAAATTTGACGAAAGCGGAAAACCTTTTCATGTACAGCAAGCAGAGCAAATCAGGTTATACAAAGAAGCCTGGGCAAAGGCCGGTCACCAGCGTGAAGCAAGAGTTTCTGTAAGCCGCTCAATTTTTGCACTGATGAATGATCAGGACAGGCTTTACTTTGGACAGCAAGCAAAAGGCAGCGATAGCTTTGGTTACATTGAAGCAGATAAAAGGGCGGTCTTTGGAAAAAGTTATGCCGCTGAACCCGACAAGCTTATCAAAGAGCTTGCTCAGGACGAAGCGATCGAGGAAGCGGATACCTTATTACTTACTATACCAAATACATTGGGCGTTGACTACAACATCCATGTATTATCTTCTATCCTTGAACATGTTGCCCCTGCACTTGGCTGGAGATAAAATATGCTGTCAGTTTTTGAGAAAGAATGAAGTAATACGCTAATTCTTTCTCAGAAACACCAGCAAACAAATGACCGTTCCAAGGGTATAAGCCATAAGGTCACTCCACAAAAAACCATGCCCCAATACCAGGGCACCTAAAGTTGTATTTCTGATTTCGTTTATCCAGTCTGCATTGTACAGCTGGCTGAGTTCAATACAGTAACATATTGTTAGACTTAGGACTGCAACACTTCTATAATTTATTCTGATCGCGAGGAATCTTATGATCAGGAACATCATCACAGCATATAGTATATCGCCCGTAATGAGAGGTATTTGCTCTACCTTTCTAGATAAAATACCTAAAACTATTACAATAATAATTAACAGCGCGTAGATGAATCTTGAGTTCCTGCTACTGCTTTTGAACCCATCGTAGGCTTGATTGTCTTCCATTATGTACTCTTGTGCTTATTCGGCAATAGTATATCAGGTACCTATCTCAAATTGTAATCCGCTTAAATATCTGTATAATCCTTGTTCGCTCCTAATCAATTCCTGGTGAGTACCAGATTCGATAATGTGCCCCTTCTCCAAAACGATAATCATGTCTGCCTCACGAATTGTGGATAACCTGTGTGCTATGATGATAGAAGTACGGCCTTTCATCAGCTCTTCCAGAGCTTCCTGTACAAGACGTTCCGATTCAGAATCAAGCGAAGAGGTGGCTTCATCCAATATCAATATAGATGGGTTTTTGAGCAGTGCCCTTGCGATAGCAATGCGCTGGCGTTGCCCGCCTGATAGCTTTACGCCGCGTTCCCCAACCACCGTTTCATAAGCCTCAGGAAATGACGTGATAAACTGATGGGCGTTTGCCTGTTTAGCAGACTGTATAATTTCTTCTTTAGTGGCACTTAATTTACCGTAAGCAATATTTTCCAGTATTGTGCCGCCAAATAACATCACGTCCTGCGGAACAATGGCTACCTGGTTCCTGATGTCAGTGAGAGAATACTCAATCGAAGGTTTACCGTCAAACAAAATTTCGCCGCTTTGGGGATGATAAAATTGTAAGATCAAGCCGGCAGTGGTAGATTTTCCAGAGCCACTTGGGCCTACAATTGCGACCTTTTGACCGGCTATGGCCTCGAATGATACATTTTGTAGCACTTCTATTTCAGGCCTGGATGGATAGGAGAAATTGACATTCTGGAAAGACAGATTTCCCTCTATTTTATTTTTCACGATGTTATCCATTTCGTTTATGGATACCTCTTCGCCTTCTTCTGCTAATATTTCAAGTACACGCTCGCTGGCACCTACGGTTTTTTGTACGTTCGCAAAGAGCTCGGGGAAACTGCCAAGAGAGCTTCCTAAAAACATGGCATAAAGTGCGAACTTTAACAATTCGCCAAAGGTGATTTCGTGATGGCTTACTAGTACGCAACCATAGCCAACCACAGCCAAAACACTTCCAAAGACGCATAGTACAATAAAGGATACAAACATCCCCCTATACTTTGCACCCTTAATAGCAATAATTGCCACGTCGCGGATGGTATTACTGTAGCGTGCAGCCTCAAATGATTCGTTTACAAAAGCTTTTACGTTGGCTATCCCCAGCAGGGTTTCTTCAACTATTGTATTGGATTCTGCCATTTTATCCTGGGCCTGACGCGAAATCTTTTTAATATACCTGCCAAAGAAAACAGCAAAAACAATCATAACTGGTAAAACCATAAGCAGCGCAAATACCAGTTTTTTTGAAATGATGGCCATAAAAATAATACCGCCTATGAGCAGAACAGCCTGTCTCAGCATTTCAGCAATGGTGGTCGTTAGCGTATCCTGAACCTGCGATAAATCTGCAGATATACGGCTATTAAGCTCACCGACCCTGCGGTTAGAAAAAAAGTTCATGGGTAGGGTGATCAATTTAAAATAAGTATCACGCCTGATGTCGGCCAGTGATCGCTCGGCCACATTCACAAACCATAATATACGAAAATAAGATACCACAGCTTGGAGTGCCAATACTACAAAAGCCAGGATCAAAATGCCTTGTATAGTGCCAGGTAAATAGTTGCTGGAATTCTTCCCCTGGGCAGTATCAATCAGTGCACCAATAAATGATGGAAAAGCAAGCCCAACCAAACTGGATAAAAACAGAAAGAATAAAGCTGCTATAAATTTACCACGATAGGGATTTAGATAAGAGAGTAAACGCGCAACATGGGTTAAGGTTTCCCTCGTTATTTTTGCTTTTGATAATTCGATACCTGATGCGTTACCGCTGTTTAATTGATTCCGTGCCATTATTGTTTTTATATACGGCAATCAAATCCGTACTCTGTAAGTAAAATGTTTTAGCCTTGGATACTAGCTTTTCCGTGATTCCAAATGTAGCGTTAAGAAGCCCATGGGTAGTCAGGTGTAAAGATAATAAGGCGGACATAGTAGTTAAGACGAATAAGAACTAAAAAAACTTTAAATTACTGAAAAAAAAGATGCAAATGGCTAATTATCTTTTAATATGATTTTGGTAGCAGCGGGTTTTAGCCAGGGTGAAGTAAACCTTACGGATATATTGTTAGGAGTCTGACTACTGGTCTGTAAATACACGATCATTTTACCATGGAACACACGTTGCTTATTATCTGTATAGTCGCCCATGTCGGTGTTATTCCCAGCTTCCATTCCCAGCAATTTTGCATTTCCAATGATGTCGCATGTGATCTCATCATCGGAAAGCATTACTGGAATACCGTCTTCATCAACGATCTGCAGCTCAATCTGTGCCAGGCTGCTGCCTGCTTCCAGCGTCAGCTGATCGCCTTGGATCACTTTAATCGAGTGCTGGCGCTTGCTCGTTTGCAGGAAATGCCGCGTTGTTGGTCTTCCTTTCAGATCCATTCCGACAACCTGTAGTTTACCAGAAGAATAGGGGATATCCCAATAAATGATACCGTTTTTTCCGTCATGGGTCTTAATCGGCCCAACAACCTTTCCATTTAATTCCAATTGAGCTTTTGGTGCATTGGTATAACATACAACTCTAATCAGTTGCCCGTTCTGATAATTCCAGATTGGCCAGGCATCCATGGACGGGGCGTCACCCTGCTTGGTTCCTTGTGCAGATTCCAGCGCGGACCAGACATCGCCTTCCACGGCACCCTCCCTAAGGGGATAGCTTCCGAGATATGCCATAGGTTTGTCCGACCAAAGAGATTGACGGAAGTAACCCCTGGGTTTGATGTAACCAGCAAAATCCAGCAACCCTGAATAGAAACCACGCGAAGGCCAGCGGCCGGATTCTCCGAGGTAATCTATTCCAGTCCATAGAAACTGCCCGAATATATGCTCATTGTTTTTTACTGCCATCCATGCATCGAGGTCATGGCGATTTTCACTGCCAAAGATCACTCGTTTTGGATAGCGCTTATGATCCTCCAGATAGCGGCTTTCGGTATAGTTATAACCAGCGATATCCAGTGCACCTGGATATTCAGTTTCATTTGACATTGCAACCCCTGCCAGTCCCGCGGTTACCGGTCGGCTCAGGTCATATTGTCGCACTACGGCGGTGAGCTTTTTTGCAATTTCACCTAAACGGCTGGCATCTGGTGCATCTTTTTTATACCCGCCAAAAATCGGCTGGGTAAAACCACCTTCTTTTGTGCCTGCGAGCACAGGATGGGAGTAAGGGTCGTTTGGATAATCAACTTCGTTTCCTATACTCCAGGCAAAGATAGAGAGATGATTTCGGTCGCGTTTTACCATGTCTGCAAGATCCCTTTCTCCCCATTCTTTAAAAAAATCAAAAGTCCCCTGGAAGCCGGGGGTGCCTACATTCCAGCCTTGCAGCCATTTGCGTTTAGGAAATTCCCATTCGTCAAAGGCCTCGTCCATCACCAGCAGGCCCAGTTCGTCACAAAGCGCGTAAAATGACGAAGCTTCCGGATTATGGCTGGTCCGGATAGCATTAACGCCAAGAGATTTCAGTGTCTGCAGTCGACGGCGCCAAACGCTGGGATACATTTCGGCCCCAAGAACCCCTGCATCATGATGTAAACAAACGCCTTTTACTTTCATCTGTTTGCCATTCAATGCAAAACCCTTATCAGCGCTAAAAGTAAAGGTGCGAAAACCAGTGACCACAGCCGATTTATCTATTACTTTGTTGTTTTGCATTACAGTGGTCCGCAGGGTGTACAGATCAGGGACCTCCACGCTCCATAACTTTGGATTATTGACATCAAGTGCTGATTTGATCTGCCCGATGTTGCCTGCGGTAATATTTACTTTGTCAGTTCTCTTTGTTACTACTGATCCGTTCCTGTCAACAAGTTCGTTGAATACTGTCAGTTCCGCGTTTGAAGATGATGTGTTGGTAAGGCCAATCTGCAAATGCAGTTTTCCTTTTTTTCCTTTTACTTCGGGGAAGGCATATACTCCCCACTGTTCCAGATGGACAGGGTTGGCCCGCACCAGCCAGACATCACGGTAAATCCCCGAGCCAGTATACCAACGGGAGTCCGCATCCTGGCTATGATCAACCCGGACGGCGATCTGATTTTCCTGCCCATATTTTAAGTATGGAGTAATATCGTAACTGAAGGAAATATAACCGTTGGGACGTATGCCAACTGAATTCCCGTTTACGAAAACCTCGCTGCGATTGTACACACCTTCGAAATAGAGGTACAATCTCTTGCCCCGGTCTTTGTCAGAAAGAGTAATATTCTTATTGTACCAACCTATCCCGCCTGGAAGATAGCCATCAGAGCTGGCAAAAGCAGGGCCGAGCGGCTGTTTCACGCTCCAGTCGTGCGGTAGCTGCACGCTGCGCCATAATTTGTTATTGTCCCCGATAGCCAGTTTTCCGTCAATCTCTCCGAGGTGAAAACGCCAGTCAGCATTAATTTTCTCTGCCTCGCCAAAGCCGGGCTGTCCAAAAGTATCTGCAGGTATAAATAGATGAAGCGCAAGCGCATAAACTGAATACTTAATTAATCGTATCATGGTATTTGTTTAATGGTAAGACAGCGGTACCGAATGAAGACTCAGCGCGAGCAAGCATGGGTTAATGGTTTTAGTGGCATTTGCTTATCCGTCAAATTCAGTGTTAAAAAGTACATAAAATTACTTGGAATCATCAACTGCAAATGAAAAGATTAATTGCTAAATTATGCACTCAGGAACCATGCAATAAAATATCAGTCCGGCAATTCCAAAGAATCGTATATGATGCGATTTAATCTGTGAATTGAACCGATTGAGCGGAAGAAGGTGTTTAACCGATAAGGATCATTGCCTTAGGCAATTGCCAAAAGTTTCATTTTTTTACTGCCAAAAACGATTTATTTTTGATATCATTGATTGATAATTAATAACCAGAGGATTTGACTATACAAGACCTGATCAGGCGTATTCACATTGACGAAGACGAATCTGCCTTTAATGAATTGTATAAACAGCATATAGCGAAGCTGTATAAATTCGCTTATTCCTTTCTGGATGACGGTGAGGCTGCGGAGGAAATTGTAAATGATGCCCTGATCCGGATATGGATGGAACGCAGGAAGCTGGGCGCGATCCGCAACACAAAGGTTTACCTTTATACCTCCATCAAAAACATGTGCCTTAATCATTTGCGGAGTCTATCGTCTAAAAGGAACAATGAACAAAAAGTATTTGAGGCATACTATTTTCACCTCTCTGTAGATCCTTCCCAGCTATTAATCAGTAAGGAACTTTCTGTACATGTATTGAAGGCCGTTAACCAGTTGCCCGAAAGGTGCAAACTAATTTTTAAAATGGTGAAGGAGGATGACCTCAGCTGTACCGAAGTAGCCTCCATTCTTGGACTGTCTCCAAAAACAGTATTCACACAGCTTTCCATTGCGCTCAAAAAATTGGATTCTGCATTGAGCAATAGTTAGCGATTCTGCTTTTTTTATCATGGGTATATTTTCCTTCATCGGTAATTTCTAATTTATTTCATATCCTCTTAAGAATACAGCAATACTCGCGTGTCTATAATTTAAAGATACTGATAATTATATATGGGAAAAACCAGATTTATTGAGCTTATGGCCAAAAGCATAGGGAAATCTGCTACAAAAGAAGAATTAGAAGAGCTTCAAATTTTTCTGGATCAATATCCAGAGTATAAAACAACGCACAACGTAGCAAATGCTTTGAAACTGAAAGCCAAACAACCAATAAATATTGAAGACCGTGATTTAAATGCAGGCTTATCAAAACTTTGGGATAATATAGATAGCCGTGACGCTGCTCAACCTGAGATGGAAACTATAGTTATAGATATACCACTAAAGGAGCCAATGATTGGCTACAGGGCGTGGACTGCAGCAGCAGCTATATTTATTGCTTGTATTACTGGTTTTTACTTTTATTCCACAAAGGGCAACCATATGGATAGCCTTGTAATGAACACCATTTTTGTTCCTTTTGGTAAAACAAGGGAATTAACATTGCCTGATGGAACAAAAGTAAAACTTAACTCTGGCAGTACAATCACCTGGCCGCAATCGTTCGCTAAAGACACCAGGGCAGTAACGCTAAAAGGAGAGGGCTATTTTGACGTAACAAAGAACCCTAAGAAGCCGTTCCTGGTTGTCACGGACGAGCTTACTGTTAAGGTTCTTGGTACCGTATTCAATGTTAAGGCGTACGCCGATGACAAGAATACTGAAACCACGTTGTTGAAGGGAAAGGTACAGGTGCAGTTGAAAGACCGGCCCGAAAAAACGATCATTCTTCTGCCAAATGAAAAACTGGTTGTAATGAATGCAGCGTACATGCCTGACGAAATTGTAGATAAAAAGCAAGCAAGGACTGAATATCAGTTGAAAAAATTGCCCAACCTTAAACCGCAGGATATGCTGGAAATGGCTTGGTTAAGCAATAGATTGGTATTCATAAATGAGAACTTTGAGACCGTTGCGAAACAAATGGAAAGAAAATACAATGTGCAAATGGTATTTGACGACCCGGTGCTGAAAACGGAACAACTCAGTGGGGCGCTCGAGAAAGAATCACTTGAAAGTGCATTGGGAATTATAAAATTAACTACACCATTTAAATTTAAGGCAGAAGGACGGGTTATTCATATTTTACATCAATAACATCCGCTTTTACACCAACAACGTCCGGAAACAAGACAAACAATCCGAATTTTTATAGGCAAACAACTCACCAAATAATCATAAAAACAAGAACCATGGAAAAACTCTACTTATCAGATTCCTGAAAATCCCTTAAACAAGGGAAGAGGTGCAACTCTTCCCCTCAAAAATCCGGGCTAATTCACAGGAGTAAGTATGTTAAAGGGCTTACTCCATTCCTTAATTTTCTGAACAAAGGTATGGAAACCTGCAGCAGCTATCAAATCACCATAAAATGATAATGGCGGCTGCCGGCTTCCGAATCTTTGAGAAACAATTTTAATCTCATGAAAGTAATTAAAAAGGACTTTGCTATGCGTTATGCACGGCCACTCCTCAAATTTATTCTGCTAATGAAAGTGGCATTTTTATCCGTACTGGTTACGTGCATACAGGTTTCTGCACATGTTTATTCCCAGCAAAAGTTTTCACTCGACCTGAAACAAACTGAGGTAAGCAGCATCCTGACCCAAATCCAAAAAGAAAGTGACTACCGGTTCTTTTACAATTATGCCAGTATCAAAAAACTGGGCAAAGTAAATTTACAGGTTAAAGATGCCAGCGTGGACGAAATCCTCGCGGCAATTATAGACTATAAACTCCCATACAAAATCGCTGATGATCACGTGGTGGTATTTTATGACACTGATAATATTTATGCACAACTAACCATCAGAGGTAAAGTGGTTGATAAAAGTGGCGTAACGCTGATTGGTGTAAGTGTTAAACTTCAGGGATCAAATGTTGGGGCAACTACCAATGCCAACGGTGAGTTTTCCATCAAAGCACCAGATAATGGTGTGCTGGAGATCAGTTATATCGGTTACGAGAAACAGATTGTTCAGATCGCTGGCAGAACCACCTTTACAGTTACCATGGTAGAAACCAATGCCAATTTAAATGAAGTAGTTGTTGTAGGTTACGGAACTACCAAAAAAATTGATGTAACTGGTTCCATTGCCAGCGTAAAGGGAGCTGATATTCAAAATCTTCCCGTCAGCTCTGTAACGCAGGCGCTTGATGGCCGTGCAAGTGGCGTGAACATTGTGCGCAACGACGGTTCGCCAGGTGCTGCATCAAGCATCAGGATCAGGGGTACGGGTACCATCAATGATGCTAACCCACTGGTTGTAATTGATGGAGTGCCTTCGAGTAATCCTGACGCTTTAAGCGATGTGAACCCAAATGATATCGCTTCTGTAGAGATCTTAAAGGATGCATCTTCAAGTGCGATCTACGGTACCAGGGCAGCCAATGGAGTTGTTTTAGTAACAACTAAAAGAGGAACATATAGTCAGAAACTTACTACTACAATCAATGCCTACACAGGTATTTCGAATACTACAAAGTACATCGATCTGCTAACAGCGCCTGATCTGTATACGTTAAAAAGAGAAAGATATACAAATGATAACGTAGCGATTGAAGCACCATGGGACGATCCATATTATTCTACACAAAGAACCGACTGGCAGAAAGCTATCCTTGGTACCGGAAAGGTGAACAACGCAGATGTAAGCGTTCAGGGTGGAAATGAATCTTCAACTTATTACTTCTCATCTTCATATTATGATGAGAAAGGTATCATTGATAAAGCATACTTTAAACGTTTCAGCACCAGGATCAATTCTGAACATAAGTTAAAACCATGGATTAAAGTGGGGCAGAACATACAGCTGACTTACGGCGAAAGTAATTCGTTTGATAACTTAAGTTCTCAGACTGGTCTGCTTTTCTCTGCTTTGCGTTTTAACCCTGCTATCCCGATCGTAAATGATGACGGTACTTATGGATCTTCTAAAGATTTTGCGAACCAACTAGGCGACATTAACAGTCCTTATTCAACTATACAGCAAAACGATGCTTATAGCCGCAAATATCGGGCTATAGCCAATGTATTCGCAGAAATACCGATCTATAAAGACCTGAAGTTCCGTGCCAATTATGGTTTTGACGGTACAATAGGACGTGGTTATCAATTCAATATACAGGATGTTAACCAGGCAAGACAAACTACAAACTCTACATTAACGCAATCTGAAACGGAAACCTATTCGCATTTACTGGACCTGTTCCTTACGTACGACAAGACCATTAAAAAGAGCCATATTACATTTACAGGTGGTTATTCATCACAGAATTTCCGGGGAAGCAATTTCTCTGCCGCCAGGGTAGGTTATGACAATGCGACCACCGCGCAGAGGGTTTTAAGTCAGGGTAACACTTTATTGACTGCTGCCGGAACCGCTGACGATCCAACAGGTCTGCAATCTGTTTTCGGTAGGGCATTTTATGATTACGATGGCAGATTTTTAGCTACACTAACTTTCAGGGCTGACGGATCATCGCGATTTGCTCCTGGAAATCAATGGGGGTATTTCCCGGCTTTCTCTTTAGGATGGAGAATATCAAATGAAAAATTCATGAAAGATATCACATGGATCAGTAACCTGAAACTAACCGGAGGATGGGGCGAACTTGGGAACCAAAATGTAGCTCCGTTCCAGTATTTGAGCTCTATTGTAGTTGGAAACGGTTATGGAACCAATGGTTACACATTTGGTGGTGCTGGAGCAAACGGTGCTGCAATCACTAAAACAGCTAATCCTAATATTACCTGGGAAAGGGCAGCTATGACTAACATCAGTCTGGAAGCTGGATTCCTTAAAAATAAACTGAATACATCTGTTACCTATTTTGATAAAAATACCAATGACATGCTGATTCCCGCGGTTCAGGTAGGAACGGCTGGTACAGTGGCAGCGCCAGATCAGAATATTGCTAATATGAACAACCATGGTGTTGAGGTGGAGATCAATTATAGTGGCGGTAACGAATTGAAGTATACTTTCGGTGCAAATGCGTCTTTTATCAATAATAAGGTTACTAAATTATACGGGCCGAATGCTTTCATTGGTTCAGTAGTGTACGGGCGCTCAAGTCAGGAAATATCAAGAACCTATGAAGGACAATCCATCGCTTCATTCTACGGATGGAAAACGGCTGGTTTATACCAGACACAGGCAGAGATAGAGGCGGATCCTGCGCTAACAAATGATTCAAGAAAATCGGGCATTAAACCAGGTGATGTACGTTTTGTAGATGTAAATGGTGACGGCCTGATTGACGGAAAGGACAGAACCTACCTTGGAAATCCGAATCCGAAAGCAACCGTAGGTTTCCAAACGACCCTGGCGTACAAAAGCTTCGACTTATCGGCCAACTTTACAGGTGCTTTTGGCTTAAGTCTTTATAATGCCGACAGGATGCAAGGAATTGATCCTACATATTCTTTCAATTTGTATGCTGAAACTATTGACAGATGGACGGGACCAGGAACGAGTAATACTATTCCAAGAATGACACTGGATCGTGCAAATGACAACTACCGCACCTCAGATTTATTTGTGGAAAGCGGTAACTACTTTAGCCTAAAAAATATCACCATTGGCTACACAGTGCCGTCAACACTGGCGAAAAAGACCACATTAAGCAGTCTGAGGTTTTATGTAAGCGGTCAGAATGTTTTCATGATTACCAACTATTCTGGTTTTACGCCTGAATTGGGTTATACGGATAACAGCCTCCCAAGACGTAACGTACAAAGAGGGGTGGATGTGGCGCAATATCCTTCAGTTCGTTCATTTACATTTGGTTTAACCGTTAAATTATAATCCCATGAAATCGAAACTAACATTATATATTTTATGCCTGGCGGTTATTTGCACCTCTTCGTGCAAGAAAGACCTGGAACTGGATCAGAAAGGTGTTTACAACACTGATAACTATTTTAAAAATGAAACCGATGCGGTAACTGCAATTTCAGGAATCTATAATTTGCTTGAGCAGGAGGATTATATATCTCATGCAGAAACCACTTTTGATGTGGCATCTGACGATTACTGGCGCTCGGGTGACCACTCTGAAGATGAAGCGATCGAAAACCTGACTTACGATGCATCTAACGCCCAGGTTAATTATAGCTGGAAGTATAAATACGAAACTGTTAACCGCTCTACAAACGCAATTATCAATATTCCAAAAATTGAAACGATGAGTGCTGCGGTGAGAACACGTAGTATGGGTGAGGCTTATTTTATGAGGGCTTTTGGATACTGGCGTTTGATGCTGATTTATGGCGACGTACCAATCATTACTGATGATGATTATGCAAAGCTGAACTTCAACATCCCCAAATCGACCACAGAGCAGGTACGTAAACAAATTGAGTCGGATTTGCTGAAAGCTATCGACAATCTTCCAGAAAGTTATTCAGCTGCTGACCGTGGTCGGGTAAGTAAAGGAACCGCTCTTGGTTTGCTTACCAAATTATATATGTACTGGGAGAAATTGCCTGAAGCCATCACCACAGGTGAGAAACTGATCAGTAACAGCAATTATGCGTTAGCGGCTACTTTTCAGGAGAACTTTACGCGCGCTAATGTTAACAGTACAGAAATCCTGATGTCTGTGCAGGGACTACAGAACGTGGTAACTAATGATTATACTATTTATTACATCCCAAGGGCATGGGGCGGTTATGGATTTAGCCAGCCATTGCAAGGTTTGGCCAATGAGTTTGAGGCAAATGACCCGCGTAAAGCAGCCACGCTGTTAAGCGTAGGCGACCAAATCAACATTGGCGACGATGCCAATATTGATACTTTTACGGCTGACCTTTCTTCTACAGGTTTCGCTTTCCGCAAATACGCTGTGTTTTATCCATTCAATTCAGCTGAAGGTAGTGGTCCAGACCACAATTACGCAGTGCCATTGATGCGCTCTGCAGATATTTATCTTTTGGTTGCCGAAGCGAAAATCCGCACACAGGGAGCTGGTGCAGGTGATGCATTGATCAACCAGGTGAGGCGTCGTGCTTCTGTAGGGTTGCCACCAGTGACTAATGCAGGTATGGCACAATTGATCCATGAGCGTCGTGTAGAGCTTGCTGGTGAAGGTGAGAGACATCAGGATCTAATGCGATGGGACAAAGTGAACCTGGTCAATATCGCTGCAATATATAATCTTGCGATATCTAAAGCACCTGTTGATCAGGGTAAAACTGTTAATTTTATCAGGCCTAAACACTATTATTATCCGATCCCACAAGTGGAGATTGATAAGAGTGGAGGCGTATTGGTTCAGAATCCTAATTACTAAATCATATCAAGGCCCCGTAGTTATAAAAGCTGCGGGGCCTTTTTTGAGGAATTTTTTGCATTTGAAGCTGTTGATAAAAGGTATTTATATGCCCTATTTCTGCGTAATCACAGCAACGTAGCCGCCGTTCCGCGCCATGTTAATAGTGATTTTGTCTCCAGGTTTAACAGTGGTAGTTTTCCGTCTGTAATCCATGGCCTGCCTGCCAGCGTTAATTCCATCTTCAAAGGACGTCATCATATATTCCTTACCGTTTTCAAGAAAATCGAGATTCAGCTCTACAGTCCTTAATTTTTCCGTTCCGTTTGAGATGCCGCCAATGAACCATTTGTTTTCCTTACGTTTAGCCACAACGGCCAGCTCGCCAACTTTTGCTGCCAGGGCCTTTGTTTCATCCCAGGTTGTAGGCACAGAAGTGATAAACTCAGTACAGTCCAAATTACGGTAGTACAAGGTCGGATTATCTGCAAGCATTTGAATTCCGCTCTCAAATACAACGAATAGCGCCATTTGATAGGCACGGGTACCGATGCTTCCCGCATTTGGTCTTTTTGCGCCATATGCCTCTGGCTGCATACTTATCATTGCACCTGGTGTGTAATCCATTGGGCCAACAGCGTTTCGCATAAATGGAAGAAACAGGCTATTATCAGGTTGTGTGCCCTCCATCTGTTCCATGCCTCTTACGCCTTCGTAGGACAGGATATTCGGATATTTGTACTCGAGCCCCGCCGGTTTAAATGCACCGTGAAAGTCTACAAAGAGTTCATTTTTTGCGGCTTCTTTGGCTACAGTTTCATAATAATTAACCATCCACTGATCACTTCTGTCCATAAAATCTATTTTAAGACCTTTCACACCCCAGTCTTTAAAAGTTTTGAACAGCTCCATGTGATTATGCACCGTTAGCCAGGTTAGCCAAAGGACTACTCCTACATTTTTTGTTTTACCGTATCGTATCAGTTCATGTACGTCTACTTTAGGGTTTGGGGTATAAGGATCTGTGGTACTGTTGGCCCAACCTTCATCCATTATAATATATTTCAAACCAAATTTAGCAGCAAAATCTATGTAGTACTTGTATGTATCCAGGTTATAACCAGATTCAAAGTTCACGTCTGGCCCGTAAGGAGCTGCATCGTTCCACCATTCCCAACTGGCTTGACCGGGTTTTATCCAGCCAGGATCTTTAATCACACTGGATGATGCAAGTTGAAGTGTTAAAGTGTTTTCTAACAGTTGTTTGTCGTCTGTAGTGATAACAAAATATCGCCAGGGAAAGCTTCTTGTGCCTGATGTTTTGGCAATATAGCCGGCCTCTTTGGTGATCTTTAAACTGCGGTCGCCGTCTTCCCCAAACTCCAGTGGTGCTTTAGGAAATGCAGAGCGTATACCATTCTGATCAGCACCCTGGAAAAATAAACAAGGATAATCGCTCAGGTCTGATTCGCTCACTAATATCTTGTATTTATTTTTAGTGTCTATCAAAAGGGGTAATGTGCTTATTTTGTCCGTCCAACCGGCCGACTGTACTGTTGTGTACTTTTCTTCATAGGCTGTCTTAAATCCACCGGGCTGTTGGATGTGCATAGTATAACTTGCTGGAAAGTTCAGGTTAACTTCTTCATCCTGCACCTCAATCGTTCCTTTCTTACTGGTTATAAAACGATAAGCTACCCCGTTGTCAAAGGCGCGAAATTCAACCGCATAATTTCCCTTGAAGGTCATCAATAGCTTATTATATTTCGAGGTAACGGTAGCATATTTTAATGGGATGTAGGGTTTAATGGCAGTGCTGCTGGATGAGTTTTTTGTGCTGATTAATTTAGGATTAGTTCCCAGATCATCATTCTTTAGTTTCAGCGACAAGCTGTTATTGATTAATAATTCGTCAGTATTGTATTTAACAGAATAGTAGATTTTATCAGTGATGACAATAGCAACATTGATTGCGCCATTGGGAGATTTAAGTTCTAAAGGTTTCTGTGCAAATCCGCTTCCTAAGAAGGAGGTTAGCAGCAATACCGTAAGGAAAAAGCTTTTTGAATTCATTTTATTTTATTGAGTGAACTAAAATAAGAAATTCTTTTAGCAGAAAACAATGTCTATTGAGAGTTACAAAAAAAACTGCTAACTCATTGTGAACATACTTCGTTTGCTTAGGGATGGATACCATCAAATTCCACACCCGGAATATTTTTGAAAAAATGGAAATCAAGAAACGCACACAGGCAATTGACCGTTTACATGAGCATTAATATAAAATGCTTCCATTTTCGGTGCAGTTCAATCCCCGTTTTGTACACTTCGAGGTTTGAATGATACGTTCTGTTCCTGATTAATTACATTTGTGCATGTATCAGAATTATCAATTGAAATGGTGTTTCATTCTCATCGGTATACTTGTGGTTGGTACCGGTCTGGTAAAAATCTCTAATTTTGAGACTTTACATTTGCTTCAATTTCTTGGAAACATCTTGTCGATTGTTATTTCTGTTTTGATCGCATGGCTGATCATAGGTTATTTTAAACGTCACAATGTGTTCCATAGCAACATGGCCAATACTGTTGTAAGTATAGTTTTGTCTATTATGGCGTTGCTAGCTTTCAGTTACTTTGTCCTGATGAATATGCCGTCAAAATATTATATTTCAGATTTGCCATATGAGGCAACAATAGCAGATCTGGTAAGGCGAGGAGTAGGAATATTTTTTCTTACCATGATCTGTTATATAGTTTATACTACGCTTTTTACACACGAAATACTGCAGAAAACCAAGCTGGAAAACGAGCAATTCAAACAGGCACATCTGCGGGCACAGCTCTTATCCCTGCAGGAACAAATCAGTCCACATTTCCTGTTTAACTCGTTAAGTACTTTAAAGACAATAACCCATGAGGCTGATACCAAACAGTTTGTAGTGCATTTATCACACGTATACCGGTACCTGCTCAATATCAATAAACATCAAACTACACTGATTGCTGAAGAACTGAAATTTGTACACGCTTATCTTTACATTCTGCGCAAACGTTTTGAGCAGGCGCTGGTAATCACTATCGACATACCAGAATCTTATAAAGATTACCTCATTCCGCCTCTATCAATACAATTATTGATCGAAAATGCAATAAAACATAATATACTTTCTCCAGATACGCCGCTCCATATCGAAATCTATGTTAACAAACAAGAGCAACTGGTAGTGAGTAATCCCTATAAACCAAAAAATATCCCGGTAGAAAGTACCAAAATGGGTCTGCAAAATATCAACGACCGCTACCGCTTACTCTTTAATCAGGAGATTACGGTAGCGAAATCTGACAGTAATTTCACCATCACCTTACCCCTGATCAGTCATGAAGGTTATCATCATTGAGGACGAACTACGTACGGCAAAGGAGCTAAGTGGAATTTTGGAACATCTGGACGGTGATATTGTTGTGCTGGCGATACTTTCTTCCGTAACAAGTGCCATCAAGTGGTTTCGGGAACAGCCTGCGCCTGACCTGATATTTTCCGACATCCAGCTGGGAGACGGCCTAAGCTTCGAGATTTTTAAGGAAGTACAAGTGAATGTACCTATTGTGTTTTGCACGGCATACGATGAATACGCAATACATGCATTTGAATCTAACAGTATCGATTACCTGCTCAAACCCCTGGAAGAGGAGATGGTGGAGCGTAGCCTGTTAAAATATAACCGTATTAAAGACCATTATTTACCGTTAGCGTATGGTGCAAGTTTGAACAAGGTACTTGTACAAATGGACAGCAACTACAAACAATCCTTACTGGTACACTACAGGGATAAAATTATACCGGTAAAAGTTGCTGAGCTTTGTTATGTGTATGCCACAGGAGGTATCACAACAATCAATACCATAACTGACCAGGAATATACCGTCCCGTTCACTATAGATCAACTGGAATCGATGCTCAATCCACAGCTGTTCTTTCGGGCCAACCGCCAGTTTATACTCAACCGCAATACCATTCAGGATATAGAGCATTATTTCAACAGAAGGCTTGTGTTGAAATTACAGTGCGAGACGCCAGTCAAAATTATCGTTAGTCGCCTCAAGGTACAGGACTTTCTGCTTTGGGTGGAACAGTAAGCCCCCTGGCATTTCATTACGGATTTTGTACATCTCGCATCTTCATTTGTTCATCTCGGTTACATAACCCACATCTTAGCCTTTCAAGGAGGCTATATTTAAATTTTTCCAGCTAAATGATATCAAACGAAAGCTGACAGGAAAGAAAAATTTAAATAGATATGGACAAGAGATTATACTTTCTCGTCTTTGCATTGTTCCCAACCGGTGTGTTCGCACAATCAGTTTACACTTTAAAAACATGCATTGAATACGGGTTAAAAAACAACCGCACTAATATTGTGTATGAGAATGAAAAGAAGGCGGCAGATGCCAAAGCCAAAGAGGCTTTGGCAGAATACCTCCCAAAAATTGGTGTTTCGGCTACGCTGGACAATAATTTAAAGGTTCAGGAGTCGATCATTCCTGCCGGTGTTTTCGGACCGGATGATATCAGAGTAGCTTTTAGCCAGAAATATAACACTAACGGTGTGGTACAACTCGACCAGACAATTTTTGATCAGTCAATATTGATAGGGTTGAAGGCGAATAAATACAATAAACAACAGGCTGATCTGAACATCAGGCAAAATCAGGAAACTATCATCTACAATATCAGCAATGCCTATTACCAGATCTATGTTTACCGTGAGCAACTGGACCTGCTGAGTGAAAATCTGCAGACCTATCATAAACAGATGGAGATTTCAGCACTGCAAGTGAAAAAAGGGGTGACCTTAAAGAAGGACCTGGACAAGGTTACTGTAGATTACAACAATGCCCTCTCGCAGATTAAAGTGGCGGAAAGCAATCTAGTTCTGGCCCAGAACCAGTTGAAATACGAAATGGGATATCCTATTACAGAACTGCTGCCAGTAGATAGTACATCACAAACGGATGTTTTACCCCGGGTAGAAAATGCTTTTCAAAACCCAGGTTTTACGGTAATCAACCGTACAGACTACCAGCTGTCTGAGGTTAACGCACGACTGCTTGAGATAGACCAAAGCAGGTTGAAGGCGGGCTGGCTGCCAAAATTAACCGTCTATGCCAAGTACGGGGCTAATGGTTTTGGAAATACTTTAAGTCCTGCATTGAATGAGCTAAACAGCTATTCAGCGATAGGTCTTAAATTAAACATCCCTTTGTTCGACTTTTTTAAACGCAACGCACAATACAACCAGGCTAAATTCAAAAGCATTAATGCGGTGGAGAACCTGAAAGTTGATGCAGGAAAATATGAGCTGGAATATGAAAACGCCAAAACCAAGCTAATAAAAGCCGAAAGCAGTTTGGAAAACGACAAGCGTAATATCGTTTTGGCACAGTCGGTATTTACAGTGACTGATTTGCAATACCGGAAGGGAGTAGAGACCCTTACCGAATGGCTGAATGCACAGAGCTCTATTCAAAATGCACAAAATACTTATCTCAATTCACTTTTTAGTTTTTTACAGGCCAGGTTAGACCTTGAAAAAGCTGCAGGTGGCCTTAAAACATTTTATACATCCCTTTAACATGAAAAGTAAATACATCGTCATCCTGATTGTCATACTCTTGGTAGGACTTATCATCTTTAAACTTGCAGCCAACAAAAGTAAATTGAGCCAAAAAGAACAACCCACACAAGACAGCGTTGTGCGGATACCTGTAAAAGTGTCGGCGGTAGAAGCAAAATTACAGGAAATTAACCTGAAAAAAACAGGAAGCCTTACGCCCTTTAAGGAAGCCAAGGTGCTTGCTACAGTGGGCGGGACAATCCTGCAGTTACGCTTCAATTTGGGCGACCATGTAAGTGAAGGACAGATTTTGGCGGTGATGGACACACGCCTGTTGCAACTTGATTTGCAAAAAGCACAGACTAACGCAGCAAAATTGCGCCGCGATTTGGATAACTATACTGAACTGTTGCAAGGGCAGGCAGCCACACAGGAAAAGGTAGAGGAGATCAGACAGAATTATTTGGATGCCATTAACCAGGTAAATCAGGTTAAAAAACAGATTGCCGATGCCGCGGTTAAGGCGCCTACAAGTGGTACCATCTCAGACAAACCGTTGGAACAAGGGGTATTTGCCAACGCCGGTGCCGAGATAGCAACTATCGTTAACCTTTCACAAGCTAAGGTCCAGCTTAATCTGACAGAAACAGAAGTATACCAGGCAAAACAAGGCCAGCTGGTAAAAATCACTACAGACGTATATCCCGGGCAAGTATTTAATGGCAAAATCACTTTCATTAGTCCACAGGCAGATGAAACCCACAATTACAAGATTGAGATCCTGGCAGAAAATAAAGAAAGTTCACTCCTGCGTTCGGGTACTTTTGTGTATGCTGATTTTTCCAGGAAAACTACCCAAACAGTATTGTCCATACCAAGGGAGGCACTTACAGAAAGTATAAAGGACGCGTCAGTATATGTAGTGAAAAATAATGTAGTTAGCCAGAAACCCATCAAGACAGGTATAGAGATGGGAGATATGATCGAGGTGATCAGCGGCTTGAAAAAAGGCGAAATCGTAGTCACCTCGGGACAAATCAATCTTAAGAATGGCTCACAGGTAAGTGTTTCCAAATAATATCCAGCAGAAATGTCAATAACCGAAATTGCCGTTAAACGGCCTTTATTAATTGTGGTGATCTTCACTGTGCTATTTATTTTTGGCGCAAGATCCTACTTCAGTTTAAATTATAACTTGCTTCCAAAGCTGGAAGTTCCAACTGTTTCTGTAACCACTACCTACCCAGGGGCTGCTGCAGCAGAGGTAGAAACATCGGTAACCAAGAAACTGGAAGATGCCTTTGCTGCGGTAGAAGGTTTGGATCAAATCTCATCCACCTCTCAGGAAGGGTTGTCAAGCATAGTTGTGGCACTGAAAAGTGGTACCGATGTAGACCAGGCGGAACGTGATATACAACGTAAGGCCGATCAGGCACAGAACGATCTGCCAGATGATATGGATAAGCCGCTGGTAAACAAAGTCAACCTGGAGGAGTCGCCGGTAATCAAAGCAGGGGTTACTTCAGCGATGGCCCCACGGGATCTGTATGATTTTGTAGATAAACAGCTGCTTCCCATTTTGCAGAATGTATCTGGAGTTGGACAGGTAAATATTATAGGTGGTGATGAGAGGCAGATCCGGGTAAATATAGACCAGGAGAAACTGAAAGCTTACGGGTTGGCAATAGGGGAAGTTACCGATGCACTAAGGAATGCCAACCAGTCTTTTCCTGCCGGAAGTATAGAAACCCGTGATCAGAAATTGTCTATCCGCTTTGATGCCAATGTGACCTCGATTGATGAGGTGCGGGGCTTAATTGTGATGCAGCGGCCTAAAGCGGGAAGTGTTTACCTCAGGGATATTGCAGAAGTAGTAGACGCCGCGGCAAAAACCACAGCGATCAACTATATTAACGGCATTCCCTCCATCGGTGTCCAGATTATCAAGCAAAGTGATGCTAATGCCGTTAACGTAAGTGAGCAGGTGAAGGCCAAATTTGATGAAATACAGGCGCAGTATAAGACAAATGGGATAAAATTTAGTGTATCTTCTGATCAGAGTGAGTACACACTTAAATCTGCGGATGCAGTGATGGAAGACCTTGGCCTTGCGGTTGTGATTGTAGGTATTGTGATGCTTGCCTTTTTGCACAGTTTCCGTAGTTCTATGTTTGTGTTGGTGGCGTTACCTTCATCGATTATCCCCACATTTATCATTATGTATTTCCTGGGTTTCTCTCTCAACCTGATGACCTTAATGGCCATGTCCCTTGTGGTAGGTATTCTGGTGGATGACTCTATTGTGGTGTTGGAAAATATATACAGGCATTTGGAGATGGGCTCTGAAAGAAAAAAAGCTGCACTGGATGGGAGGAATGAGATAGGATTTACCGCGCTTGCCATCACTCTTGTAGATGTTGTCGTATTCCTGCCCATTGCATTTTCGGGGGGCATCATCGGTTCCCTGCTGCAGGAGTTTTCATTGGTAGTTGTGTTTTCAACTTTGATGAGTCTGTTTGTTTCCTTTACGGTAACGCCACTGCTTGCGAGCAGGTTTGGCAAAATTGAAGAAATGAATCAACATACGCTTTGGGGCAAGATTAATATTGGCTTTGAAAATTTTATTGATCAGGTAAAAGCCGCCTATGGAAGTGCACTGGCGGTTGTGCTACATAAAAAAAGATGGCTTTTAAGTGGTGTTATCCTGATGATTATTGGCGCAATAGCACTGATCCCTTTTGGCTTTATTGGCGCGGCATTTATGCCGTCAGCAGACCAGGGTGAATTGCTGATCAAACTGGAACTCGCCCCTTCTTCTACCATTTACCAAACCAACATGGTTACTCAGGAGGCAGAAAAAATGATTAAGGAACAGCCCGCAGTGGTAAGGACATTTTCCAGCATTGGATTTGTAAGTGGTGGTGTAGCGGGTGCTGGTAACAATGCAAACCTTGCAGAAATTACCGTAACGCTGACCGATAAAAATGACAGAAGCCTTTCTGCAGAAGAGTTTGGTAACGACCTTCAGAAGAAAATCAGTAAGGTTATTCCGGGTGTTAAAATCACTGCCGCGCCTACCTCACTTGTAGGTGGGGCGACTACTGCACCCATACAGATTGCCATTAAAGGTATTGATCTGAAAGCCATCCGCATGGTGGCGGAAGAGTATAAAAAACTGGTGGCCTCAGTACCGGGTACCCGCTTTGTGGAGCTTTCAGTAAAAAGTCAAAAACAGCAGGTTGAAGTAAACCTGAACAGGGAAAAAATGACTTTGTTAGGCATCAATGCAAGTCAGGTGGGGTCTGCACTTCAAAACGCATTCACCGGAAACGACCAGAGCAAATTTAAACAGGCGGGTAATGAATATGATATCCTGATTGGCCTGGACAGTTATGATAAGTCAAATATCAGTAATGTGCGGAATCTTTCATTTAGCAATAATGACGGACAAACCTTTGTTTTAAGTCAGTTTGCTGAGGTAACTGAGGGATTGGGAGAAAGTATATTGGAGCGTAGTGACCGTTTAAACTCTATCACCGTAAATGCCAACGTAGCCGGAAGACCTTCAGGCTCTATTTCAAAGGACATCAAAGCTAAGGAAGGCCAGATTAAACTGCCCGCAGGTATAAGTGTTGAATACCTGGGCGACGTGAAAAACCAGGGAGATGCATTTGGTAGCCTCGGTTTTGCCCTGGTAGTTGCTATTGTGCTGGTATACCTGATTATGGTGGCCTTGTACGAAAATGCGGTTTATCCATTTGTGGTATTATTCTCCATTCCAGTTGCACTGATTGGTGCCTTATTGGCGCTTGCCCTGACGATGGACACGTTGAATGTTTTTTCAATTATCGGTATGATCATGTTGTTAGGTTTAGTATCAAAAAATGCAATCCTGATTGTAGATTTTACCAATCAGCTTAAAAGTGAAGGTCATGGTGTAGAAGAGGCATTACTGGAAGCTGGGAAAGAAAGATTGAGACCGATCTTAATGACTACCCTGGCCATGATCCTGGGGATGTTGCCTATTGCCCTGGCAAGTGGCGCTGGCGCTGAGATCAAAAATGGAATGGCCTGGGTTATTATAGGCGGGCTAACAAGTTCTATGTTGCTTACCCTGTTCGTTGTTCCTTCCATGTACCTCATCATAGACAGGTTGATTGCGAAATTCCAGAAGAAAGATGTAAATGAACAGTTGCTTTTAGAAGCGCGCAATTAATACTCATAGAGGTAACATAGGAGAAGCTTTGCTTCATGTCTGATTAATTTTAACAATATGAAATACAAGATACTAACGGCTGTAATGTTTTTAGGGGTGGGATGCAGCACGGTTTTTGCACAATCAAAAAAAGAAATTGCCATTAAAAGAATGCGTGATTCGCTCAGGCTGGAGGGATTATCTGCGTATGCGATCCGGTATCCGCAACTGAGACAGGGGGCGGTTGCCCTTGACCTGATTGGTAATAGGAATGTGAAAGGCGAACTGAACGGAAAAGACCTGTACGAAGGAAAAATGAACATTGTGCGGATCAGGTCTAACTTTAGCGTTCCGGTTTACCATTGGGGGAGGAACTCCGTTAGCGCTACTCTTGGTTACCTGCAACAACGCTCACAGATTACAGAAATCAAAAGTTTTGACCCTGGCTTTTCAAACACCGATATTGATATTACCAAGCGTACAGTGAGTTTGACGGCAAACTTCAGCCGCTCTGATTCAATTTTTAATCACCAGATTTTTTATTCCGGAGGCATATCTGGGATAACAGACGAAGCTTCATCAGTTAAAAGGGTCAATTTTATCGGTTTGCTGACTGTGCCGATTAAACGTACACAAAATACTTCATTGAGCGTTGGGGCAGTTGTTATTTTGGATCCTTCTGCTGTAACTCCATTTTTTATGATTGTTAGTTATTGGCATAAATACAAGGAGTCTGAGCTTGAATTATTCATTGATGTTCCTTCAAGGCTTGCTTTAAGAAAACAGTTGTCTAAAAGGAGTTGGGCATCTGTAGGCACCGAGTTGGGCGGAAGTCTTCAGTTTTTTGATTTAAATGAACCAGCTTTGCCACGGGACAATATTTTCAGCTATGCAGATTTGCGCACTGGAGGTACTTTTGAATACCTGGTGACTAAAAAGCTGATCCTGGGTGTTAATGCCGGAATGTTTACTACGTTTTCATCCCGAATGTTTGACCGGAACGATAAACCGAAGGACTATTTTTATAAGACCAGCAATGGTTCTGCACCTTTTGTAAGTTTTTCGGTGTCCTTTCTTCCTTTTATAAAACGATAACTAAAATAATGGTCAAACTATAGCTAAACTGCGCCCTGCTTTTTAGGCAGTAACTTGTCTTCCCAGTATTAAAATCTTATTTTTGATTGGGAAGAAAAGTAAAACATAAGATGAGAAGACTGGTAATGGGAGATATTCATGGCGCATATAAGGCATTGAAACAATGTTTGAATAAATCGGAGTTCGACTATGAAAATGACCTTCTAATCCAACTGGGCGATATAGTTGATGGCTATCCGGATTCTTTTGATTGTGTTGAGGAGTTAATAAAAATCAAACATTTGGTTGCTATAAAAGGCAATCATGATGACTGGTTTGCGGAATTCATTAAGACAGATTTTCATCCTTATTTCTGGAACCATGGCGGTAAAGGAACATTATCCTCTTATCTGGATCATGCAGGAAAAAGCGGCCAATTGTTTCAATCCCGAAATGGATATAAAAGCGCGCTGGAACCAAAAGATATTCCTATAAATCATCAGGCATTTTTTAGCGGGCAACAGACATATTATATTGACGAGGAAAAACGATGTTTTGTGCATGCCGGCTTTAATGCTAAATTACCTTTTTCGGCCCAGGATGAAGAGGAGTATTATTGGGATAGAAGCTTGTGGGAAAGTGCACTGCTCTGTCAGCGAAAGGGTGAACAATTCGCTATACAGACTGACTTTAAAGAGATTTATGTAGGACATACGCCCACATTAAATTACGATACCGACAGACCAATGCATGCATTTAATATTCACAACCTGGATACAGGCGCTGGTCATTATGGTCGTTTGACCATAATGGATATAGAAACTGGTGCTTTCTGGCAGTCAGACCTGACCACCGCTCTTTATCCGGAACTGAAGAATGTACGCAACTAACGGTTGAAAGCAGCGGTGATCTGGGGTTCGATTCGTTCTGAAATGATGATAGCTGAGATATTGCTGAATTTGATATGATGACTAAAGATGATATAATTCTTTTCTGATACGGCTTAAACTTTCTGTGGTAATTCCCAGATATGACGCTAGGTGATAGTTTTTGATAGACTGTTCAATTTGAGGATAGGTTTGAATGAACCTGATGTATTTATCTTTTGCAGACATTGCCAGGTCAGACAAGATTCTTTTTTGAAAGCTGGCGAAGAAGCGCTCCATTTTGATCCTGAAAAATGTTTCAATTACTGGTACTTCTTTATATAACCTTTCCATGTTCTCTTTAGATAGCTGATAGATCTCTGCATCCTGAATACATTCTATGTAAAGAATAGATTGCCCTCCGGTAAAAAATACCGTGTAGTCGCTGATCCACCAATCTTTCACGGCAAACTGGATCGTATGTTCCTTGCCGGTTTTGTCGAGAAAATAAGTTCTTAAACATCCGCTGTGAACGTAATACTGGTAGGGCACAGGTTCTCCTGCACTCAATATAATCCGACCTTTCTGGATGTTCAGTAATTTTAGCTTCTTTTCTACAATGCCGGCATGTGTTTCAGTAAGATTTACATCTTTAAATATTTCCTGCACGACAGATTTTTCCATTGGATTCTTTTGAAAGTGTTAAAAGTTGCAGTTTGCAACTGGAGTTTATTACTTTCAAAAGTAGGACTATTCGTGCGCATATTAATATGGATACTTTAAAATCATAAAAAGGGCAAACACTAATGCTTGCCCATCTGTTAAAATTGCTAAGCTTTAGATTAACTATGCTTCCAGCAGTGAAATAACATCTTTGGCAGTTGCACCAGCGGAAGCCGGATTTTGGCCTGTTACCAGATTACCATCAATTATACTATGAGATGCCCATGCTGTACCTGCATGGAACCTGGCGCCCTGATTGGTAAGTGCGGTTTCTAATGGAAATGGCACATCGTGTTTTGCATAATTTTCTTCCTCTTCATTGGTGAAAGAAGTAATATCTTTATCTTTCACAAGGAATGTTCCGTCACTAAGTTTTACATTAAGCAAAGCCACCGGACCATGACATACCGCGCCTACAACCGCACCGCGTTCATATGTTTCTGCAATAACTTTTTTTAGAAATGGATTTTCGGCCAGATCTACCATCGGGGCCAGTCCGCCGGCGACAAAAATGGCATCGTAAACGCTTACATCAAGATCAGCAAGCTTATGGTTATTCTGCATTTTTTCCCATCCTGCGCCTTGTAAAAATTTTGCATTTTCAGGCTCATCCTTGCCATCCATACCATCCAACGCGGGAACCTCGCCTGTGATACTTGCGAAATCTATTTCGTATCCGAGAGCATCAAATTCTCCATAAGGGTGTGCTGCTTCAGGTAGGAATACGCCTGTTTTTCTGTTTTTTGGTCCAATTACTTTAGTATTTGAAACTATGATTAAGATTTTTTTTGACATGATTTTAATATTTAAATATGATATACTTTAACAAGCTGTGGTTTGCCATTAAAACAACTTATTAACCAATTGTACTTCGCGGTTTTCGAGATGGGGGATGATCTGTTTGGCTACAGTTTCAAGGTAATGCTCAGAGTTTTTATGTGCCTCCACTGCCTCTTGATTGGCATAACGTTCATGTAAAATAATTACGTTTTGGTCGTCGGCCGACTGGTAAATGTGATAGGAGATGTTACCTTTTTCATTTCTGGTTTTCTCAGCCAGTTGCGGCAGCAGCCTAAGTATTCTGGATGTTTCTGACGCCTTTATGGTCCATTTTACAATCAATTCTTTTTCCATGATGGTGATATTTATTTGTTAGATTTCGTTTGAATTCTTATGTCAAATATCCCATGTCCAAAGGGCGAAAAAATTGATCTATGGTAATAAGCGTTTTATTTTTTTTGGTTTGATACGGGGCCTGTAACAGTAGTTAACCAGTGATTTTGTTACGGAATTAACCGGACACTGACCTGAGACTGACCAGAGTTAACAGAGCGCAAACGGAGCATGAACGGGGCATGAACAGAGCTAATAATTTGAGTCCGGAATTTTACGACACTGAGGAGAAAAGAGTCCTGAGCAATCCAGACTTTAAACTTATCTCTGAGATTGAACAAAAAATTTCCGCTTGTTTTTACAGCCAGGAGCAATTTGAATTTGATCCATTAGAATTTGAAGACACTGTAGCTCATTTCATTCCTAAAGAAATGGCAAAAAAGACATCTGGACTGCGGTTTGATCGTGTAGATTTGTCTCCTGCCATCTTAAGGTTTCCGAATGAAAAGGAGCTTGCTACCATTCAAAAAAAGATTAAAGAAGGGTGAAAATTATTAAAACGCAGACCCAAATTTTATAATGACCAACTGCAATCAGACTATACAGGAAATAGTAAATACTATTATTTACTGGAATGGGAACGAGCAGGGGAAAATTAAGATAAAAACCTCTACTACCTGTTCTACGATTGCGTACATAATCAAGACGGATGGGATTGGGTGGTATGGGATTGGGGAACAGGAAAATAACTATAAAAATATAGCTGCTGGATATTCCGGTATTGGATTGCTCTCAGTACTTAAAAAAAAATACATCCGCATCGGCAAGCTGATCAATCGCAAGGAGCCCCCCAGCCACGATTGTGACTGAGGGGCTTTTGAAATTATAATTAATTCAATTTATCAGAAGGCTTTTTTTCCGTTTAGGACAACCTTGCTGAGTTTAAAATTCTGGATCAAAGAAGTATTTACTTTCAAGTGGTCTTCTGCCTTTATATTAAGGTTTTCAAATGTGAAATTGGAAAGCTTGTATTTGTAGGCATCCGGATTTTGATCCTCTGAAACGCCAACGTTGAAAAAGTTTTTACAGGTGATAGAGATATTGCGCATGGTGATATTGCTGGCTGTAGATTGCTTCGTAGCTTTCTGACCCTTCAAATCATAAAACTGGGTCCATGGTTGAATGAACAGGAAGTTCTCAATGTCGCTACCTTCAATGTCTTCTACCGTTACGTACTCATAGTTCTGTGGGGTGTCCGGTCGCATTTTTAGCCATAACAAACGCTTGGCATGGCTGATCTTGATGCGGCGAAGGATAATATTGCGGTTGTGGACCGATTCACTACCGAAGGTTAACGCTCCATGACAGAAGCCATAAGTGCAATCTTCAATTATAATGTTAATGTTCTCTCCGTTGTTCTGATCTTTATCTGCAGTTGGACCCTTTCCGCCTTTTAACGCTACTGCATCATCGTTTACAGACATGTAACAGTTCTTAATCAGGAAATTTTTGCAGCCATCAATATCAACTGCATCAGTGCTAGGCGCCCTTACCGGACTTTCTGGAGAGGAGATATGAAGGTCTAGAAGTTTTACGTTTTCGCACTTATAAAAATGTGTTGTCCAGAATGGCGAGTTTACGATTTTCAATCCTGAAATTTGTACATTTTTACTATTAGAGATATAAACGTTTCTCGGTCTCATTTCGTCCATATTGGTACATTTCGGGTTGATTTCACGTCGCAGCCAAAATGCCTTCCAATACCTTAATCCGTTACCATCAATGGTTCCCTTTCCTGACATTGTAAATCCATCCAGTCCGTCAGCATTTACCAGTGCCGCAAAATATTTCAGGGTTTGTCCCTCCATACGAGTATTGACAATCGGAAAATTACTGATATCATCGCTGCCTTTCAACTTTGCACCTTCTTCCAGATAAAGATGTGTTCCCTGCCTGAAAAAGAGGGCGCCACTCAAGAATGTGCCCCTAGGTATTACAACTACTCCGCCACCATTTTTATGGGCCTGCTCTATAACCGCTTGGATTTTTTCTGTCTGGATAATCGTGCTGTCGTTGATAAGGTTATAATCGGTGATCCTGTACTGTTTACCAAGCTTACTGATATCTGTTTGTTTATTCTCTCTGAACCAATTAGGTATGGGAGTTTTATCAGGGAATACCTCCTGGGCATTTGTGCTCAGGTTAATAGTGAGGGCAATGAAGAGGAGCTTTGCAGTCCTGAACTTTTTTATCATTATATAATATTTTAGCTGTTCGGTCAAATATAGTAAAAAGGTCTTTCGTTGGTCATGCCATTTGCTGCTTTACAACATACCAAAAGCCACAAAGGGATTTTATTGCCTATGCCCGCTTCAATATCATCCATAGCTACAAACGAGTCGCGAACATTTGCCAGTTGTTTTGAAGTTTCGCTATTTCCCCAAATTGCACTAAGTTAAGTGCAGTTTTATATGATTTTTGCACCTATTTAGGTGCAAAATATCCGTAAATTGCTGTAATATTAGTGCAATTTGTTATGTTGGGCTTTCAAATAATCTGTGGGTGACATGCCAAACTGTTTAACAAAGTTGCGTCCGAAATGCGTTTGCGACCTGTAACCCACCGTTTCAGCAATTTCATAAATCTTCAATATACCCTCATTAAGTAACTCTGCACCACGTTTTAAACGTGCCAGATTAATCAATTCATTTGGGCTCATATCAGATATCGACTTAATCTTTCGGTACAAAGTTGGTCTGCTCATGTTCAACTGATCCGCCAGCTTATCCACATCCAGGTCCATATCTTCCAGGTTATCGTTTATGGCATCCTGCAGTTTTCCAAGAAATTGTTCATCTGCCTTTGAATAGGCAATACTTTTAATATGTATCAGTGGGGAGCTGGCAAAATATGTCTTAATGTTATTTCTGTTTTTTATCAGCGAGGCAATCTGGACCTGCAGGAATTCTGGTGAGAAAGGTTTTTCTACGTATACATCGGCGCCAAGTTCCAGACCCTTTATCTTAGACTGCAGCGTATTCTTCGCGGTAAGCAGCACCACAGGTATATGACTGAACTCAATACCAGATTTGATATATTCACACAATTCAAAGCCATCCATTCCCGGCATCATCACGTCACTTACCACTAACTGAACGATCTGCTGCTGCAAAATGGCCAGAGCCTCAGTTCCGTTTCTGGCCGTCAGTATCACATAGTTATCTCCAAGATCATCTCCAATAAAATCCAGGATTTCCTCATTATCATCCACAAGCAGCACTACAGGCCGCTGCTCTCCGGCATTGGGTTCTGCCATTGCCAAGCTTACAATTTTTTCCATTTTCCGTTGAAGTTAAATTCTACCAGTTGATGCACCGGAAGGGCCAGGATAAATACATTGCCGTCGATTCCATCATTATCCAACCGCAGGTAGCCATTGTGCAACTCTGCCAGCGACCGCGAGATGGAGAGGCCAATGCCAGTACCTGGTTTCATATCCGTTTCTTTCATCCGGTAAAAGGGTTCAAAAATTTTTTCTGCCATTTCCGCAGGAATGCGTTTACCATCGCTGATTACACGGATGCGGAACATCTCTTCTTCATCAGCAGAAAAGGTGATCTTCAAAACTTTCCTGCCATATTTTAGTCCATTGTCCACCAGGTTACTGATAATTTTGTGAAAGGCTTCCATATCAATATAGGCATAATAAGGTTCTTCGGGCATCGAGAGTTTAATGCTGATCATCCTGCGTTCTGCAGTTTCCTGGAAGTCCATTACAATGTCTGCCACCATCTCCGAGATATTAATGCGTACAAAATTTAGTGAGAAGCCACTAGTCTCGGTTTTTCTAAAATCCAGCAGCTGAGTGGTGAGACTAAAGAGCCGGTCGGTACTGCGCTCCATGATCTTCAGGTTCTTTTCAATTTCAGGGATTTGTATGGCCTGCTTTACCAGTTTTTCCATCGGCCCTTTAATCAAGGTCAGCGGCGTCCGGATCTCATGGGCGACATTCGTGAAAAACTCAATCTTTGCGTGATAAATCTCTTTTTCTTTTTCATTTTCAAAAATTTCCATCCGCCGTAGATTTTTATGTTCTACCTTTCTATGGTAACGCACCAATAGGTAATACGCCGCCGCAACAAGTAAGCTTGCATAAAATACATAGGCCAGCGGACTTTTCCAGAATGGGGGGAGCACCCGGATCAATATCCTTACGTTTTTTGTGCTCCACTCATCACTGCCATTGATCAATGCCTTGGCCTGGAAGATATAATCACCCGCCGCCAATTTAGTAAAATACACCTTTCTGTTAGTTTTCAGATATTCCCAGTCTTTGTACAGCCCCTTCATGCGGTAGGCATATTCGGTCATTTCCGGTGAGAAGAAACTTATTGCGGCAAAGTCGATGCTAAAGGACGACTGGCTATTGTTTAGTACAATGGTATCGGTAAAAAGTGTTGATCGTGTTAACAGTGCATGGTTTTCCTTTTTTTTATTTTGGTTATTATCAATCTGAAAACCCGTCATGTAAACTGCCGCCGGATTGGCTGCTGTATAAAGTTCTTCAGGCTGAAAACTGATGAGGCCCTTTACACTACCGAAATACATCCGGCCATCGGTGTCTTTAAAAGAAGAGTGATAGTTAAACTGGTCGGTCAGCAGTCCATTGGAGCGTGAGTAAATCTTCATTGTTTCCATCACCGGGTCAAAGCGGATGAGGCCCCTGGTACTGCTGATCCATAATTTTTGGTCGGCATCTTCCTCAACCTTAAAGAGAATATTGCTCGGCAGCCCGTCTTCTGTAGTATAATGTTTAAAGCTTCCGTACCGACGGTCGTATTTGCACAAACCCCCTCCATCGGTGGTCAGCCATAGATTTTTTCGGCTGTCCTCAAAAATAGAGTTGATGGTATTATGGCTCAGGTTGCGGATATTCCCTTCCTTACTTCTGTAGTTTTTAATGCCAGGCTTATGCAGGCGGAATGCATAAACCCCTTCATTGATGCTTCCCGCCCAAATCAGACCATCGCTGTCTTCTATTACTGTATTGTAAAACACAAATGGCAAGCCAGGGACAGGCTCGAAATCGTCTTTCTGCCGGTTATATAAGTATATACCCCTTACTGTGGCCACAAGAATCTCACCGTCCCTGGTTTTATAAAAGCAGATGATAAAATTTGTCCTCAAGCCATTCCCTTTTCCGCCAGTATAATGTTTAATTACCCTGCCGCTGTTGATGTCCATTATATCCAGCCCATGTTCAAACATGGCTATCCAGAGCTTGTTGCCATCTAACAGCAGTCCGTGGATATTAGAATAGGCTATGCTTTTATCAGTGCCATCCGGTTTAAATACTGTAAACCTGGCAGTTTTTGGGTTAAATTTGTTGAGGCCGGCATCCTCAGTACCAATCCAGATATTTCCATTTCCATCTTTACAAATCTCCCTTACGTCGCTGCCACTGATGGAATTGCTTTCTTTCTGCGGCAGGTATTTACTAAAGATGGCGTAATGGCTGGAATAATAATTGATCCCGCCGAAAAATGTTCCTGCCCACATGCCGCCTTCTTTATCACGGCAAATGGTATAAATAGCATTGTCAGACAGGGAGTATGTATTGCTGCTTTGTTTTTCAAGGTGGGTAACGCTACCATTTAAGCTATTGTATACATAGATGCCAGACTCCGTTCCGATCCAGTATTCTCCTTCACCAGTGCTTTCAATATCGCGTACAAAAATCGGAGTTCTGTCATGGTTTAGCCGCACCAGATCGCGCAAAACCTTGGTTTTAAGGTCATATAATTTGATACCATCATTCGTAGTGCCAATAATCAACTGACCATCCCCGGTTTCGGCGATTTTGGATACACAGCGGTTATCGCTATTTATATTTTGTGGTACTACGGTGTGCGATTCAAAAGTTGCTGTGACCTGATTATATTTTTCTATCGTACCTTCCATAGTACTTAGCCAGATGCTTCCGTCATGCAATATTGCAAGACTTTTGGCAGAGAAATTGATTTTATGTTCAAACGAGTAAAAGCTTTTAGCTGTAGGGTCAAATCGGTACAAAATGAAATTTGAGATGATCCAGATGTTCCCTTTCTGATCAGCAGCAAAATCGTCAATTCCCATTGTTGCAGTTGGCGGCAACAATAAAAAATCTTCATGAACCGGGTCGTATTGGTAAAGACCAGTGCTTGTTCCCACCCACAGCCTTTGCTGCTTATCGTTATATAATTTATGGATAAGGTCGCTGCCTATGGTTTTCGGATTAGCCGGATCGTGGCGGTAGGATTTAAACGAATAGCCAT
>Ga0247815_10000304_pt1 | contig 39330 bp, 38 predicted proteins | sample UWRJL194509B1_FD_181014 | JGI IMG/M metagenome (GOLD analysis project Ga0247815, IMG submission 181014) | Plant litter microbial communities from Arlington Agricultural Research Station in Wisconsin, United States - UWRJ-L194-509B-1 | ecosystem: Environmental > Terrestrial > Plant litter >...
AGTTAATTGTTGAAGAATTAAGTGTTGAAGAGCAATTGGCTCAAGACTTGGCAAAAGAAAAAGATAAGTTTTTGAGATTATTTGCCGAATTTGAAAATTACAAAAAAAGAACTTCAAAAGAGCGTATGGATTTGTTTAAAACAGCAAACCAAGAAGTTTTGTTAGCAATGCTTCCTGTTTTGGATGATTTTGACAGAGCAACTGTAGAGATCAACAAATCTGACGATGAAAATTTGAAAAAAGGTGTTGAGTTAATTCACGAAAAATTGAAAAGCACTTTGGTTTCTAAAGGTTTAGAGCAAGTTGAAGTAAGAGCAGGTGATGCTTTTAATGCTGATTTTGCTGAAGCAATTACCCAAATCCCAGCTCCGTCTGATAAATTAAAAGGGAAAATTGTTGATGTTATTGAAAAAGGATACAAATTAGGAGACAAAATTATTCGTTTCCCTAAAGTGGTTATCGGAAACTAAAAAATACAGATAAAATATTCTGAAGATCAATTTTTTAAGTATTGGGATTTAGAATTTTTGATTTGCAATTTAACCTAAATTATGAAAAAAGATTTTTACGAAATACTAGGCATTTCAAAAAATGCTGATGCTGCCGAAATTAAAAAAGCTTACCGAAAAAGTGCATTGAAATATCACCCGGATAAAAATCCAGGCGACAAAGAGGCAGAAGAAAACTTTAAATTAGCTGCAGAAGCGTATGAAGTTCTAAGCGATCCTAACAAAAAAGCGAAATACGACCAATACGGACACCAGGCATTTGATGGTTCCGGCGGATTTGGCGGTGGCCACGGTGGTATGAACATGGATGACATTTTCAGCCAGTTTGGTGACATTTTTGGAGGCGGATTTGGTGGTTTCGGTGGAGGCGGAGGCGGTGGCCCTCGTCGTGCTAAAGGAAGCAATCTTCGAATTAAAGTAAAACTGACTTTAGAAGAAATTGCAAATGGAGTTGAGAAAAAAGTAAAAGTAAAACGTAAAGTTCAGGCTAAAGGAGTAACATACAAAACGTGTTCGACTTGTAACGGTCAGGGGCAGGTAATGCGCGTAACCAATACTATTTTAGGAAGAATGCAATCTGCGTCAACTTGTCCTACTTGTGGCGGTTCGGGTCAGATTTTAGATAAAAGACCTTCTGAAGCAGATGCTCAGGGAATGGTTCAGGAAGACGAAACAGTATCAATCAAAATTCCTGCTGGAGTTGTAGATGGTATGCAATTGAAAGTTTCTAATAAAGGAAACGATGCTCCGGGAAATAGTATTCCAGGAGACTTAATTGTAGCTATTGAAGAACTGGAGCACGAATTCCTGAAACGTGAAGGTGAAAACATTCATTATGATTTATACATCAGTTTCCCGGAAGCAGTCTTAGGAGTTTCTAAAGATATTGAAGCCATCAACGGAAAAGTTCGTATTAAATTAGAAGAAGGAATTCAATCCGGAAAAATCCTGAGATTAAAAGGAAAAGGTATTCCTAGTATAAACGGTTACGGAAGTGGTGATTTACTAGTTCACGTAAATGTCTGGACGCCAAAAACGTTGAATAAAGAGCAAAAACAATTTTTTGAAAATGCTTTAAACGACGATCATTTTATTCCAAGTCCTGAAAAATCAGAAAAATCATTTTTTGAGAAAGTAAAAGATATGTTTTCATAAACTCGGCTTTTTCTAAAAAAGTAAATAAATTTAAGACCCATTCTATACTAAATTATAGAATGGGTTTTTTTGCTAATAATACAAAATTTCGTTAGTAATTATTTACTTTTACATTCTTAATGCCACAATAGTCAAACCAAAGCAGAAAATCTTAAATATAGCATGAGCAACTTACTCGAAGTACATAAAGTCGTAAAACAATACGGCGATTATGTAGCGCTTAACGAAGTTTCATTAAATGTGCCAAAAGGTAGTATTTATGGGCTATTAGGTCCAAATGGAGCCGGAAAAACTTCCCTTATACGAATCATCAATCAAATTACTTTGCCGGATAGCGGCGAAATAATTTTAGATGGAGAAAAATTACAGCCAAAACATGTGCAGACTATTGGTTATCTTCCTGAAGAAAGAGGATTGTATACCTCGATGAAAGTAGGCGAGCAATGTTTGTATCTGGCACAAATGAAAGGACTTAGTAAAGCCGAAGCAAAAGCGCAGCTTGAATATTGGTTTGATCGTTTGGGAATTCAGGGTTGGTGGAACAAAAAAATCCAGGAACTTTCTAAAGGAATGGCACAAAAAATTCAGTTTGTGGTTTGCGTATTGCATAAACCAAAATTGCTGATTTTTGATGAGCCTTTTTCCGGATTTGATCCCGTGAATGCAAATGTGATCAAGGATGAAATTTTAGCATTAAAAGAACAAGGTGCAACCATTATTTTTTCGACTCACCGTATGGAAAGTGTTGAGGAGCTTTGCGATCATATTGCTTTAATTCATAAATCGAATAAATTAATCGAAGGAAAACTAAGCGATGTCAAACGTCAGTTTAGAACCAATAGTTTTGAGGTAGGAATTTTGACCAGTAATGTTGAAGGTTTGATGTACGATATCACGCAAAAGTTTACGGTTTCGCCGGCAAGTTTTAAATCCCTGAATGATGATTTGAAATTGGATATCCAAATAGGAAATTCGACTCCAAATGAGTTATTAAATATCCTGACACAACGCGGACAAGTAACCCATTTTGTAGAAAAAATACCAAGTGTAAACGATATTTTTATTCAGACAGTTACTGAAAAAGTTTAGATTTCAGATTTTAGATTTTAGAGTGAAAACCTGGAGTCTAAAATGTAAAATCTAAAGTCAACAATCTAAAATCTAAAATAAAAAAATGAGCATAATTTCATTAATTATTAAAAGAGAATTCATTGCAAAAGTTCGCAATAAGTCTTTTGTCGTCATGACTTTTTTAAGTCCGTTGTTGTTTGTTGCAATCGCGGGATTTATTGGTTATTTGAGTTCGATGAAAGCTGAAACAAAAAAAATCGCGATTCATGACGAAACAGGTTTGTTTGCGAATGATTTTGTAAAACAGAACAAAAAACAAGCAGCCTTTAAATATCTAAATCTGTCTGAAATAGATACAAAAGCGCTTAAAGATAGTATTACGAATGAAAGTTTTGATGGTTTAATTATTATTCCAAAAACAAATAATTTAAAAGATTTAGAAAGTAAAATTGAATTTATTTCGAACAATAGTCCCAGTATTTCTTTTATCGAAAAAACACAGGATGTTATTGGGGAAAAAATTACAAAGATAAATCTGGAAACAGCAAAACTCGATACATTAGCCATTCAAAAAGCACAATCTTCAGTTAATATTCATTTGATAAAAGCTTCTGGAGAAGAAAGTCTAAAAGGGTTAAATGAAATTAAAATAGGTATTGGCGGAGCGTTTGGTTATTTGATTATGATGTTCATTATCATTTACGGAAACATGGTCATGCGCAGTGTAATCGAAGAAAAAACAAATCGAATTATAGAAATCATTATTTCATCGGTAAAACCATTCCAGTTGATGATTGGTAAAATCATCGGAACTTCGCTTGCGGGATTATTACAATTTATGATTTGGGCGATAATTGGGTTGAGTTTGATGTTTGCAGCTTCGGCTTTTTTTGGCGTAAATGTTGGACCAACAGCACGAATTTCACCTGAATTAATGCAGTCAGCGCAAAATGAAATGTCGGGAAGTGCTCAAATGTACATAAGCGAATTATGGAATTTGCCCATTGCCAGTATCATAATAGGTTTTATCATTTATTTTATTGGAGGATATTTTTTATATAGTTCGTTTTATGCAGCAATTGGAGCAGCAGTTGACAATCAAACCGATTCTCAGCAATTTCTTTTGCCTATTTTAATGCCACTAATTTTAAGTGTTTATATCGGATTTTTTACGGTTGTAAATGATCCCCACGGAACAATTGCCGTTGTGTTTTCGATGATTCCGTTAACTTCGCCAATTGTAATGTTAATGCGACTTCCGTTTGGAGTGCCGTGGTGGCAAATCGCAATTTCGGTATCATTATTGTTTGCTACGTTTTTCCTTGTAGTGTGGTTCGCCGCCAAAATTTACCGAATTGGTATTTTAATGTACGGCAAGAAACCAACCTGGAAGGAATTGTATAGATGGCTTAAATATTAATTTTTTAAAGTTGCTAAGGTTCTAAGGGACTAAGAAGCTAAGTTTTTTAGTTTCTTTATAAATAAAACCTTAGAGCCTTAGTAACTCAGAACCTTAGAACCTCAAAAAAAATGAGTAAAATACTAATTATAGAAGACGAAGCATCGATCAGAAGAGTTTTGGTAAAGATTTTATCAGAAGAGAATGATACCTATCAGGTAGATGAAGCAGAAGATGGAGTTGCGGGTCTTGAAAAAATAAAAAACAACGATTACGATTTGGTTTTGTGCGATATCAAAATGCCAAAAATGGACGGTGTTGAGGTTTTGGAAGAAGCTAAAAAAATCAAACCGGAAATCCCGATGGTGATGATCTCAGGTCACGGCGATATGGAAACCGCGATTCATACCATGCGTTTGGGAGCTTTTGATTATATCTCGAAACCGCCGGATTTAAATCGCTTATTGAATACGGTTCGTAATGCTTTAGATAAAAAACAACTTGTAGTTGAAAATAAAATCCTAAAGAAAAAAGTCAGCAAAAACTACGAAATGGTCGGCGAGAGCGAAGCCATCAATCATATTAAATTGATGATTGATAAAGTAGCGCAAACCGAAGCCAGAGTTTTGATTACGGGACCAAACGGAACCGGAAAAGAATTAGTAGCGCATCAATTACACGAAAAAAGCGAACGTGCTAATTTTCCTTTAATAGAAGTAAACTGTGCCGCAATACCAAGTGAATTGATCGAAAGTGAATTGTTTGGTCACGTAAAAGGTGCTTTTACATCGGCAGTAAAAGATCGTGCAGGAAAATTTGAAGCGGCAGACAAAGGAACTATTTTCCTGGATGAAATTGGAGATATGAGTCTTTCGGCGCAAGCCAAAGTTTTGCGTGCTTTACAGGAAAGTATGATTACCAGAGTTGGGGCCGAAAAAGATATAAAAGTCGATGTTCGTGTTGTGGCTGCAACCAATAAAGATTTAAAAACCGAAATTGCCGAAGGTCGTTTCCGTGAAGATTTGTACCATCGTTTGGCTGTGATTTTAATTAAAGTTCCGCCATTGAACGAAAGACGTGATGATATTCCGGCTTTGATAAGACATTTTGCCGCTAAAATTGCTTCGGAACAAGGAAACGTGGTTAAAGTATTTTCGGCGCAAGCCATACAATTATTGCAGGAATACGATTGGACAGGAAATATCCGCGAACTTCGAAATGTAGTCGAAAGATTGATCATTTTAGGAGGAAACGAAATTTCTGAAACCGACGTAAAAATGTTTGCAAGCAAATAGATGCTTCGCGCAATAGGCTTTAAGCTTTAGGCTTTAGTCTATCAAATAGAATAAATAATTTTTGCTTAGAGCGTAGAGCTTAAAGCTTAAAGCACAAAAAGATGAAACTAAAAAAAATAAACGAAAAATTACAAGATGCTTTAGTTGAAAATGGTTTAACAGAAGCAAATGTTTTGCAGCAGGAAACTTTTTCGACGATAAAAAGTGGTGCAGATTGCATTATTCTTTCTCCGGCAGGAAGCGGAAAATCGACAACTATTGTTTTGAATGTAATTCAGCAATTGTCAGGTCATACCGAAGAATCACCACGTGCTTTGATTTTTGTTGAAGACAAAGCCAAAGTGTTAGAAATGGAAGCGCTTTTTGAGAAGTACGGGAAATATTCTAATCTTGAAGTTTACGGCGTACACGACAAAGGTGATACAGATTATGACAAAAACTATATTTCGACAGGAATAGACGTTTTAATTGGTACGCCAAATAAATTAAGCGACATGTTTACAACAGCAGGTTATAATGTAAACCGCTTGAAAATGTTTATTATCGATGATGCAGATCCAATGCTGAAATTACGTCACGAAACTAAAATCATGCGTATTTCTAACAGTATCACCAAAACGCAGCGTCTTATTTTTGCTGAAACATTGACAGAACGTATCGAGATTCTAGCCGATAAAATGATGTTGGAACCTTATTTATTTGATATGGATGAAGAAGGTGAAGAGGAGCTTGATGAGGAAGAAGATGATATTCAGGAAGAAGAGTAAGGAAGTCGCAGTTTTCAGTCTCAGTTTTCAGTGCTGAATTGAAAAAATATTGATTTTAGAAGCAGCTACAAATTATAGCACAATAGATTTCAAATAATTACAAAAATAGAATGTTATGGGATTAATGAAAGTATATTCAGGAAGTGAAGTTTTAGCACTTGCCTTACAAGAAAGATTAGAAGAAGCAGGAGTAGAGACTACAAAAAAAGATAATATTCAGTCCGCTCGTTTAGGTGGTTTTGGACAATCTGATTTAGCCGTTGAGGTATTTATTCAGGAAACAGATTTTGCAAAAGCAAATCCGGTTATCGAGGAATTTAGAATGAGTATTTAAAAGTATAATGAAAAAAACTTTCATTTTGGTAATAATTATTTTGATGGCGTTAATCTTGGATAGATTTTTATTCATGCAAAAACGGTTGTTGAATAGCTTATTTCAATTTGAAAGTGGAGTTTATATTGGTGATCCAATTTCGACATCACAAAATATTAAGCTTAAAAATAATTTCGAAATTCAAATCAGTAAAAATGAAAAATCTAAATCATTTTATGTCTTAGGTTTTTATTTTGGTGAACTTTATTTACTAGAAAAAGAAACATTGAAGTTTACTGAGTATATAGAATTTTAAAATTTGAAGAGTTTATAAATAGAAGAAAAAATAATGCAATATAAAATGCTAGTGCTCGACATGGATGATACCTTGTTGACAGACGATCATAAAATTTCGGACCTAAATAAAAAAGTACTTCTTGAAGCGCAGGCAAAAGGCGTTCATTTAGTTTTGGCTTCAGGCAGACCAACATCTGCCATGACAGCTTACGCTAAAGAATTGCAGCTTGATTTGTACGACTCTTATATTATATCATTTAATGGTGCTGTAATTAGTACCGTAAAAGATGATCTGGTGTTGTTCGAACAATGCCTGACACCGGAACAAATTCATGATTTATACGATTATAGTGTAAAAATGAAAACGCATATTATTACTTATATTGATGGTGAAATTGTTAGCGAAACAGATTCTGAGTACATCGACATCGAAAAAGAAATCACCGGATTACCACACAATAAAGTGCCTGATTTTAAAGCAGCAGTTACCAAACCAGCGGTAAAATGTATTTTATTGGCAGAACCTTCTTATCTAAAAGAAGTAGAAGGAGATTTAAAACTGGCAATGCCACATTTAAGTGTTGCGATGTCGAAACCCTTCTTCCTGGAAGCAGCTCAAAACGGAATAGATAAAGCGGCGAGTTTAAAACTTTTGGCTGAAAAGTTAAACATTCATCAAAGTGAAATTATTGCCGTAGGAAACGCAGGAAATGATTTAACCATGATCGAATACGCCGGACTTGGAGTTTGGGTTGATAATGTTACGCCTGAATTACGTGACAGAGCAGATGTTATTGTAGCTTCAAATAATGATGATGGAGTTGCTGAAGTGGTACAACGCTATATTTTAAACTAAATTTTTTAGATGAAAGAGCCAATAGAAACAGAACGTTTGATACTTAGAGAATTTATTTCTACAGATGATATTGGAATGTTCGAATTGGATTCTAATCCAAATGTGCATACTTATGTAGGGAATAAACCTATTACCCATATTGACGAAAGTCGGGCTTATATTGAATTGGTTCAGCAACAATACAAAAATTTTGGAACTGGTCGCTGGGCAGTTGTTCTAAAAGAAAACAATGAGTTTATAGGCTGGTCAGGAATAAAATTTATTACCAATGAAATCAATAATCATAAAGATTTTTATGAAATAGGATATCGTTTTATCGAAAAACATTGGGGAAAAGGATATGCTACCGAAGCTGGGAAAGCTTTTATAGATCACGGTTTTAACGTAATGAAAGTAGATGCGATTTACGCTTACGCCGATGCGGGAAATGAAAACTCCAGAAGAATTTTAGAAAAGCTTGGTTTGCAGTACGTAAATTCTTTTGAATATGAAGGAGAAATGGAAGTTTGGTACGAACTAAAAAATCCAAACTTATAAAACCTAAGAAATGCGTTCCAAATCTTTGTAAACTTAATCTCGTTTAAGATTCACAAAGATTTGGAAAACAGCTCGTAGTTTTTCTAATACTTATATTAGAAATTATTTTTTAGCTACAGAAACAAAATATTTATTTCCGTCACCCATTGTAAGTTTTACACGCTCGTCGCAAAGATCGATTGCAAAATTCGCGCTTTCGTAACAAGTACAAGTAGTATTTTTGTCTTTAGACATTTCAGTTTTACAATTGTTGTTCTTAAAAGTTGACAATTGTGGAGTATACAAACTAACTAAATCAGTAGAAGCCGTTACTAACGAAATAATACTTGCTGAATTATTACTTGTAATTCTGTAAACAATTCTATCTGTATAGTTTACTTCATTTACTGTTACTTTGCGAATATAAGTGTAAGCTGTTGAGCCTTCACCCGGTTCTTTTACTTCAAATTTAAATCCAACCGCACGAATTGCAATATCAAATTGAGATTGAGAGTTTAAGCTCGCCCAAGTTGTCAATGTACTAATAGATGGAAATGGATTAGCAGCTGGAGCAGCAGTTTGCGCTTGCGAGCTAAAAATAGTTAAGAACATCAAGCAGATTGTGGGTAAAAATGCTTTCATATGGAATTTTAATTTATAATTTTTGCCTACTCTTTCTGGTTTTCGGCCTTCCCATTTTTTATAACAACAAAACAACAACATAACGAGGGAAAATCAAAATTGTTATGCCGATTTATTGTTTAAATAATATAAATTTTGCTCACTACTTTTATAGCGGGTGAAATTACTTTTTATGAATGAATTAAACAAAGTTAAATGTAAGAAAATTTGAATTTAATACGTGAAAAAATGTATTTAATCGATTATATTTGCATTTAATCGATAATTTTGTCATTTTATTCTTATTGAATTCATCATTTCTTTTTTTTGCAAATAAATTTTATTCCCTGTTTGTTTGGTTTAACCTATAGTTTTTTAGGATAGGCTAAATATTGGTTTGCTGCAAAATATTGATATATAGTCTATTATTGATTTTATTTTAAAGAATATTGTACGTAAATTTGCAAACTCTTTAAAAGAGATGTAAATATAATATCTTACTACTTAAAACGTAGTTTATTCCCATGGAAAACAGAAAAAAAGTTGCCTTTTATACGCTTGGTTGCAAACTGAATTTTTCAGAAACTTCTACAATCGCCAGAAACTTTAATGACGAAGGTTTTGATCGTGTTGATTTTGAAGAAATAGCAGACATTTATGTTATCAATACATGCTCAGTTACTGAGAATGCTGATAAGCAATTTAAGCAGGTCGTAAAAAAAGCAATGAAACTTAACGATAAAGCTTTTGTTGCGGCAGTAGGTTGCTATGCACAATTAAAACCAGAAGAATTAGCTGCTGTTGATGGCGTTGATTTGGTTCTTGGTGCTACCGAAAAATTTAAAATTACCGATTATATTAATGATTTGAGTAAAAATGACATGGGTGAGGTTCACTCATGCGAAATTGCCGAAGCTGATTTTTATGTCGGTAGTTATTCTATTGGAGACAGAACTCGTGCTTTCCTGAAAGTTCAGGACGGTTGCGATTATAAATGTACCTATTGTACGATTCCGTTAGCAAGAGGAATTTCAAGAAGTGATGCTTTAGAAAATGTATTACAAAATGCCAAAGAGATTTCGGCTCAAAATATCAAAGAGATTGTTTTAACCGGAGTAAATATTGGTGATTACGGAAAAGGAGAATTCGGGAACAAAAAACACGAACATACTTTTCTTGATTTAGTTCAGGCTCTGGATAAAGTTGAAGGAATCGAACGTTTGAGAATTTCATCAATAGAACCTAATTTATTGAAAAATGAAACGATAGAATTTGTTTCTAAAAGCAGAACTTTTGTACCTCATTTTCATATTCCGTTGCAATCAGGAAGTAATGACATTTTAAAATTAATGAAACGTCGTTATTTACGTGAAGTATATACAGAACGAGTAAACAAAATTCGTGAAGTAATGCCACACGCTTGTATTGGTGTTGACGTCATTGTAGGTTTCCCTGGTGAAACTGATGAACATTTCTTAGAAACGTATCATTTTCTTAACGAAATGGATATTTCTTACTTACACGTATTCACGTATTCTGAAAGAGACAATACAGAAGCTGCAAATATGCCTGGTATTGTTCCTGCAAACGTAAGAGCAAAACGAAGCAAAATGCTACGCGGATTATCCGTTAAAAAACGTCGTGCTTTCTACGAAGGTCAATTAGGATCTAACAGAACGGTTTTGTTCGAAAGTGAAAATAAAGAAGGATATATTCACGGTTTTACTGAAAACTACGTAAAAGTAAAAACACCATGGAATCCGGAATTGGTAAATACATTACAAGAAATTAACCTGACAAAAATCGACGAAGACGGAAGTGTTCGTTTAGAATTTTTAAATAAATTGGCAAAAGCATAAAGCATGGTTTGTTCGCAAGATTTGTCATTACGAGGAACGAAGCAACCACACTAATAAAAATATAAAAAGCCCTTTTTAAGAAGGGCTTTTCTGTTTTCTAGAACTTCCATAGTTTAAAACTAAAGTTGGTTTGCGCATTTTTGTCATTTCGACCGAAGGGAGAAATCCTAGCGAGAAGCTCGACAAAGATTGGGTTTTCGTTGCGGAGTTACTTGTGAGGATTTCTCCTTCGTCGAAATGACAAAAATATAAAAAAGCCCTTTGTAAGAAGGGCTTTTCTGTTTCGAAAACTTTGTCAAAGTTTTAAACTTTGACAAAGTTAAAACGTTAGTGGTATTTAAAATAAATTCTATTTCTGATCTTCCGGAATCACCAACTTCAACGAATTGATATAATCTGTATCAAACTCGATAACTCTGATTTTATGCGGATTAAAACTCAATTCACCACCAAACTGACCTTTTATATCTAAAAAATCAATAGTTAGTTCCTCGTCGTTTAATTCTATCAGTTTTCCTAAATAAGCCGATTTTGCTGATTTTTTCGAAATCTGAAAAATACCGTATTTGTTATTTACATAATTCAGGATCGAACTTAAATCACGAATAGGGATAATATCCTCAGCATTTGTTTTTAGACCTTTTAAGCGAATTACTTTTTCGGTAAATGCAAGATCCTGATCTCTGTGAATGGCTTCGATATTTTTGTTTTTCAAAATCACAAATCCATCCAGTATAAAATCTTCAGGATTGTTTCGCAGTAAAATCCAGTCATCAGAATAATCGATAAGAAAGCCAGTAAAAAGTTCTTTTTTATCTGTGAATTCTATTGATATTAATTGTCTTAAATATTGTTCCATTATGTTTTGTTTAAAATTCCAATTTTTAAAATTCCAAATTCCAATTTAAATAGCAGTTGGAATTTGGAATTTATCCCGAAGTTTCGGAATTGGAATTTATTGATTTTTTTAAGGATTAGTAGACCAAATACTGCTGTTTTTAATGAAAACGCGACGGCTTAATTTCAGCTGAGCAATAATTAGTTCAGCTACATCTTCAGATTGCATTACTTTATCCGGATTACCATCTGTAAGTTTTAAGTCTAAAGCCAAATCGGTAGCAACCGTACTAGGAGTTAAAGCCGTAACGCGAATATTATGTTTACGAACTTCCTGCATCAAAGAATCAGTCAATCCTAAAACAGCAAATTTCGATGCGCTGTAGGCACTTGTCAATGCATTTCCGTTTAATCCTGCTGTCGACGAAATATTGATAATATCACCAGTTTGTCTTTCGATCATATTAGGTAAAACTGCGCGGGTTGTATAATACGTTCCCATTAAGTTGACCTGAATAATTTTTTCCCAGGCAGCTGGCTCCAATGTCATGAAATTTCCAAAAGCAGCGATTCCGGCATTGTTGATTAAAATGTCTATGGTTTTAAATTCTGCAAAAGCTTTTTCTACAGCACTATTGATAGAATTAATGTCCGAAACGTCAGCAGATAAAGCCAGGGATTTTACGCCTAATGCAGCAGTTTCAGCAGCCAATTGATCAACATCTGCCTGAGTTCTTGAAACTAAAATTACGTTTACTCCTTCTTTGGCAAGTGCAACCGCAATTGCTTTTCCAATTCCTTTTCCTGCACCTGTAATTAAGGCATTTTTATTTTTTAAGTCTGTCATGATTTATTTTTTAGAAATGCAAAAAGCATCATTTTAGTAACACAAAAATAAAGTTTTTGCTTCCTAAAATGATGCTTTCAGCTATTTTCTTAATCTAAGTTTAACAACTTTTATCTATTCCTTTAGTACCATGTCTATACACATGACAGCGGCAAGGATTAATTGTCTAAGCGGGCTGTCAGGTGCAACAGTTTCCTCAATTTGCAGTACATAATTATCAGCGCTGGTAAAAAACTCTTTACCCATTCCTGCCCATTTTTTACTTACCTGAGCCAATTGTTTGTTTTCGTGACTGAATTTAAAATCCCATCCGGTCCATTTTCCCTGAAGCGTTGCGGCAGTTCTTTCGTTTTTATCCAGAATTTCAAATTTTCCTCCAATCGAAAATAATTTTTGTTTAAATGTGCCCACCAAACGATCTTTTTCGTCAAAAACTTCAACAGTCGAACGTAACCATGCGATACCACGTTTTACCGAAATTATTTTTTCGCCTGAAGCGGTAGTAATTTCAATATCAAAAGGAGTCATTCTTTTATAATCTGTAAAGCGTAACATTTTGGTAAAAAAGCCCAGATTATTTTCGCGGCAGTTCATTATAATTTCATTGCTTTCCGGATTGTAAATATCATAGTTGTTAGCGGCTTTAAACATTCCGATATGTTCTTTTACAAGAAATAGATTCTGATTTAAAAGTGGATTCATGAAATTTTGTTTGATATTGATTTATGTAAATATTTTTATCTGAATAAATTTTGAAGAATTTTCAAAAGGAGGTCAAATGTAAAAATAATTTTGTTAATAAATCAATATTAAATTCGAATGAAATTGACGAAATTAAAACAGTTACTCTTTTCTTTTTGATGTAATAACAATAGCTCCATTTATAGCTTTGTTTCCATAAAGAGCAGTTGCATCAATACCTTTTAGAACTTTAATACTTTCGATGTCATTAGGATTTACTTTAGAAAACTTTTTGGCATCTATTACAATTCCGTCCAGAATTGTTAGTGGCTCATTAAGAAGAGGCCTTGATGGTGCACAGATAATTATTTTATTGGTTAAAATGGAGTGCAATGTATCTTTTGCAGTTGTTTTTTCCTGCGCTTTTCCTACGAAACATATAAGCATAGAAAGTGCTAATGAAATAAGTTTTACGTTTTTCATGATTAATTTTAAATAAATGATGGGTTTTTATCTTTGTCAAAGCGCCGTACTTTGACAAAGATTTTTTAGATTTTTTCTTTTAGTTTTTAGGAGTTGGCTTACCCGTTTTAGTAGTAATAATGACAACTCCTTTTTTACCTTTTTCACCATATTTTGATGTAGCTTCAAGATCCTGAAGAACAGTTATGGTTTTTATTTCCTGTTTATTCAAAGGTGCATAAGGACTTGTTGGATTTTTACCGAATAAATCATTTTCAGAATAATAAATTCCGTCAATAATATATAATGGAGCATCCAGAACAACCAGTGAATCTACATTTTCAGGTTGCAAATTCGGAAGTTCGGCCTGCATCATTTTGTCTCTTTTTTGGTCGTCGCTGTGTGCTATTGCATTTCCGTTGAGAACAATTAGCGGAGCACTTTTTTTAGTCATTTGAGATTGTTTATCAGCAAAAGCAACTTTAGCCGATTCTCTTTCTACAGTTCTGGAATAATCTGAATTTTGAGCTGCTTTGTCTTTCAAATTATTATTATCTTCTTCTAAAGCATAATCAGCTTGTACTGGTGCGTTGGCAGGTTCTTCGATAATTATGGCATCTGCTGTTCCTGCTCCCACAGCTTCAGTAACATAAACGGTTGTTTCTGCTGCATTGTTTTCGCTGATAATTGGCTTGTCTAAAATTTTAACCGCTTCGGGTTTTGGAACGAGAGGTGATTCTGAAGAAACAACACTTTCATTTTTTTCTAAAATGTTTTGTTCTATCTTTTCTTTATTAACAATTGTAGAATTCTGAATTGTTGTTTTATCTGATTTTATAAACTGAGATCCTATCGAAATAAGTAATAAAAGAGAAGCTGCGATGGCAATTTTTTTCCATAATGCGATTGCTTTTTTATCTTCTTTTTTATCGAGTTTATCTTCAACGCGCGCCCAGACTTTGTCCATTCCCGGAAAATCCTTTTGTTCCGAGTTTTCTGCGGCTTCTTTAAATTTATTGAATATTTTATCCTGATTGTCCATGACTATTTTACTTTTTGGTAATACAATTTGTTTACTAATTCCTTTAGTTTCGTTTTAGCGGCATTCAATTGTGATTTTGATGTGCCTTCAGAAATGTTTAGCATTGCGGCTATTTCTTTGTGTCCGAAACCTTCGATAACAAAAAGATTAAAAACAGTTTTGCAGCCGTCTGGAATATGGTTGAGTAAATTGAGTAAATCTTCTTCTTCTAATGTATTAATCTCATCCGTAAAAGGTTGTGAAAGCAATTTGACATCATCAAGATACATATTAAAATTGGTGTGCTTCTTGATCGTTGCCAAACAATGATTTACGGTTATTTTGCGTGCCCAGGCCTCAAAAGCCAGAACTTCTTTTAGTTGTTCCAGTTTTGTAAATATGGTATAGAAAGCGTCAGCCATAGCTTCTTCTATTTCTTCTTCCTTTTTGAGGTATCGTTTGCAGAGGCGATACAATTTTGGAGCCATGTGCTCATAAACCTGACGCTGAGCATCGCGGTTCATTTTTTTGCAGTTAGAAATTAGCGTTTCGTTTATCACAATTGTTGTCTTTATACTAAAGAGGGTTAAAAAGATAAAAAGGTTGGGACGGAGGTTAAAAAAAGTTTTTTCTTAAAGGTTCAAAGTTGCAAAGGTATAAAGGTACAAAGGTTTTATCTTTGAATATATTTGTAAAGGCGCAAGGATATTCGCCAATCTTTGTCGATCTACTTTGCATTTCCAGGGATTAAAATCCCTGGCTACAAAATAAATCATTCCTCCGGAATTTTACAAAGAGTTCCGGAGGAACGGATCATATTTTAGGGATGGATTTTAATCCATCATTCGCAAGTAAATCGCCAATGTATATATCATCCTCAATAATATACAGGTAGACATTCGTTGCGGGAGACGCACTGCTGTGCGCCTCTACGATTAACGTTGTGGTTATAAATTGTGTTTACTTAACCGGCAAAACCAACTTAAAAATCTTAGTTTCTAATAATTCAGTATCATTATCCTCGCACAATAAAAACTCGATTTTGTTATTTTCTTTTTTATAGAAAGTTAAACCTTCAAATTTATTGGTTGAAGTTATTTTTTGAGTAAAATCTATTTTCATGGTTTTAAGGTCGATTCGGCCAATAAAACTTCCAAGGATTTCTCCGTCATCGTAAGTTGATTTGGTGTCTTCGGCAGTAGAAAGGAAATAAATTTTGTCTTCGACCAAAATAGCATCGGTAAAACTGGAACGAACGCCTTTTATTTTCGGCAGTTTATAATTGGTAGCAACCAAGGCAAATTCTTCTCCCAGACTTTTAGCATGAATGGTAAAAATGGTGTTTTTGTTCGAAACTCCGTTTCCGCGATTGAATAAATACCAGTTTTCACCATCGAAGATTGCGCCTTCGAGATTAAAATCTTCCGGTTTTATTTCGCCAAAACTTTGCATTAAACCGTATAAATCAACGAGATTGTTTTTTTTAAAAATGGTTTTGTTTTTAAGATCAAACTCGATCATTTTGTTTCGGTTTTCGGTAGAACCGGAACCAAATACATATAAGGTATCATTATGATGCGTGATCGATTCGAAATCGGGTTTAAGTTTTTTCGGAATGTTTTGCGACGGATTATCAATTAATGCATGTTGGTTTAATTGCTGATTCTGCATGTTGTATTCGTATAAAAATCCGCTGTTATCACCAATAATATAAAGTGCATCATTGTTATAAAATAATCCCGATGCTGAACCGATGCCTATGATTTGAAATAATATTTCTAATGTGAATTTTTCCATGAATTTTTGTTTTGAAAGCTTTTATTTATCTCTACTTTATCTTTTTAAATGTATTGTTTTTTTCTGCTTCTGAAGTTATTCTTTCGAGAATGTCAATGATTAATTTACTTTTTAAGTTAATGTTATGTTCGTAGTTTATATTGTACAATGTTTTGTCTGAGAAAGTATCGTTTGTTTTTTTTAGGTTAAAATGGTCGAAGACTTTTATTGTTGTTTTATTCTTATTTATCATTTTAAAAACCTGATATCTTGAATGAGAGGTTCTCAAAGTTGATGTGTGTTTATTCTTATCAGGTGAAATTTTATATTCAAATGGTTTGATAGCTTCTTTTTCGATTAAATGTTTATTTGAGAAATAAATATCCCAAAAATTAACTTTAAAGATAATGCTTCCAGGGTATTTGAAACAGGTATTTATTTTAGTTAAGAATGTCTTTCCTTTTTCTTTCCAGAAAACATATGCTGGTTCATATTTTAGTTCATCTTCGCAAGTTTCTTCGTCATATATTTTAGATGAATCATATGTTCGTTCGCATCCCACACAATAATTTTCATAGACACAAATTGTATCGATTTTTTTTGACTGAAGATCTTTAATGAAATCAGAAGTTAATTTATCAATGTCAATTTCTTTATTGGTTTGTGCATTTCCTATAGTGGATAAATAAAAAACAAATAAAAATAGAATTGTTTTGGTCATTATTGATTTTGAAATATTGGAAAAGTTCTTTTGAATACTAAACCTAGCCCTGATAGCAATGAAAATACTTTGAGAAGAAATTGTATTTTTTACTGACAGAACAAAGCGACTTCCGACGTATCGGGATAAGCTCTTGTTGTGGCTTGTAAAAAAAGAATTTATCGAAAAAGTATTGCAATGAGCAGTCCCGATAGCTATCGGGATTCGTAAAATTAGTATATTTATAATTATAAAAATGTAGAATATATGAAATCGCCACTTATAAATCTCTATAGAAAGAAAAAGATTTGAAAAGGCGATAACATATATGACCTCTGATAAATAAAATCAACATATATGAAATCGATAGACCCGAAGGATTTTAAAGTTACAGATAAAATAAAATTATCAAAGATTCCGACCTTATTAAAGGTAAAAGCGGATGATGACGAAAAAGAAGAAAAACTGGATAAAGTGCAGGCGAAACTGAGCGATTTGCAGGATGTCATGTATGCTCATAATAAATACGGGGTTTTAATTTGCCTTCAGGGAATGGATACTTCGGGAAAAGATAGTTTGATTAGGGAAGTTTTTAAAGAATTTAATCCGCGTGGAGTAGTGGTGCATAGTTTTAAAACGCCTAATTCGGCCGAACTGGAACATGATTATTTGTGGAGACATTATATCGCTTTGCCGGAAAAAGGAAAGTTTTCGATTTTTAACCGTACGCATTACGAGAATGTTTTGGTTACGCGTGTGCATCCTGAATTTATTTTGGCAGAGAATTTACCGGGAATTAATTCGGTTGATGATATTAAACCTAAATTCTGGAAAAGGAGAATTGAGCAAATCAATAACTTTGAAAGTCACATTGCCGAGAATGGAACGATTGTGATGAAGTTTTATCTTCATTTGAGTAAAGAGGAGCAAAGACAACGTTTGTTACGCCGTTTGGAAGAAGGAAAACACAATTGGAAATTTTCGCCCGGAGATTTGAAAGAACGTGAACACTGGGATGAATATCAGGAATATTATGAAGAGGCAATAAATAAAACGTCGACAGAACATGCGCCCTGGTATGTGGTTCCTGCTGATGATAAAGAAATGGCGCGTTATATTGTAGCCAAGATTATTTGGGAAGAAATGAAACAATACACTGATATAAAGGAACCGGAACTGGATGATAAAATAAAAGCCAATTTTGAGGAGTATAAAGAACAATTAGAAAAAGAGTCTTAAAGTAAGGCTCTTTTTTTTGGCTGAATGTTACTAGAAGTTTACCTGTATTGTGAATTACTAATTTAATGTTAATTTTTTTGTGATTTTCCTGTGTTTTTGATCTCAGTCTTATTTTTTTGATAATATGAAAGTCATTTTAAGTTAAAGAGTAGGGATTTACTTTGTAAAAAAAAATAAAACAAATTTTTAGCTAAATGAAAAGAATTATTCTACCCCTTGTTATTTTAGGTTCGTTGATTACATCTTGTAATAATAACGACTCTAAAGACGAAACTGAAACACCAACGAGTGTTGTATTGAAGGATCAATCTGTAACGCCAAGTTTATTGAAGGCACAGGCAGGTTTTGAGAGTCTGAAAATTTATTCTCTTTTTAGTTCAGATGATGTTTTTCCGGACAGTCCGAAATTTGTTTTTGGAGGTTCTGCAGATGGTTCAGGTTTATTGAAAAACACTGACGGAACTTTTACTTTTTTAGTAAACAACGAAGACAACTTTGCTGTTTCGAGAATTACGCTTGACAAAACATTTAAACCTACAAAAGGAGAATATTTGCTAAACTCTAGCGGAGGAACCTGGAGATTGTGTGGCGCAACTATGGCGACAAAAGAAGAACATGGTTTTGGACCTGTTTATTTAACTTGTGGAGAATCTGGTGAAGAATCCCGTACGCATGCATTAGATCCTTACGGAAGTGTAGGTTCTGCATCTGTATCTAAAGAATTGTCTGGATTTGGTCGTTTAAGTGCTGAGAATGCTTTGCCATTGCGTACATCTGCTTATAAAGGGAAAACAGTAGTTGTAATTGGCGATGACGATTCAGGAACTTACGGAGGTCAGGTTTTTATGTATGTGTCGAATGCTGTGGGTGATTTAACCAATGGTTCTTTGTACATGCTAAAAAGAAATGACGACAACCAAAGAGAAAAAGATATCGAAGTAAGTAAAACGTATCCGGTTTCTTTTGTAAAAATCGACAACCATACTACGCTTACCGGTGCGCAAATCAATGCATCAGTAAATACTTTAAAAGCAATTAAATTTGGTCGTGTAGAAGATTTAGATTACCGCAAAGGTGGCGACGCTGCAGATCGTGAATTGTATTTTAACGTAACCGGACAAGCTACAACTGGAACAAATGCCGATGGTTCAAGAACGAAATACGGTAGAGTTTACAAATTAAATCTTGATGCTGCTGACCCATTAAAAGGAACTCTTGAAGTTATTCTTGACGGAGATAACCGCTCAGGAATTGCTGGTAAATTCCAGAATCCGGATAACATTTGTGTAACTAAAAACTATGTTTACGTTCAGGAAGATGCTAACGGATACGGTGACGAAACTCACGATGCCTATATCTACCAATACAACATTGCTACAAAAGCGTTGAAAGTTGTGGTAGAATTAGATCACCGTCGTACTGCTACAGATGCTGCGAAATACAATGTAGGCGGAACTTCTAAATTTGGAGATTGGGAATATGGTGCTTTGATCGATGTATCTGATCAGGTTGGTATTGCTGATACTTTCATGTTGAGCGTTCAACCACATACCTGGACAGGAGAAAAATATTTAAGCCCTGACGGAGGAACAAATCGCCCGAAAGAAAATCAGGCAAGTCAAATTGTGGTTATAAAAGGTTTGGCGAGATAAATTTTTAAATCATTACAAAACAGTCATCCACTATTTCTATCTGAAGTAGTGGTTTCTGTTTTTCTGAATATTCCTCTTTTAATTTTTATTAAATCATGAAAAAAATATATTGTTTGTTCTTCCTGGTGGTATTTGTGGCTTGTGAGAAAAAAAGCAAACATCAGGAAATAAATGAATTATTTCAGTCTGATATTACTTTGTTGGTCGAAAAAGTAGCCAAACTGAAATATTCTGTACAAGCGGATTCTACCGAGGCGCAAATTCAGAGACAATTTCTGGAAGCGCATCAAAGCTATAAAAAGGTCGAAATGATCAGCGAGTATTATTCGCCGGCGGTTTCTAAATCGATCAACGGTCCAGCAATTCCTGAGTTTGAAGAAAATGATAAAGTAACGGTTCCACCGGAAGGTTTTCAGGTTATCGAGGAATTGGTTTTCCCGAAATACAATAAAGAGGATAAAAAAGAACTGCTGCAAGAATTAGGAGTTTTATCTGCAAATTTAATTCGGTTAGAAAAAGTATCCCGATCTAATGAACTAACCGATGCGCATGTTTTTGATGCGATGCGACTTGAAGTTTACCGAATTATTACTCTGGGAATTACAGGTTTTGATTCTCCGGTAGTACTGAATTCACTTCCTGAAGCTGCAGTAGCTTTAGCAACTATCGAGAAGTATTATAAGGTTTATTTGGAAAATGAATCAGTTTCGAATGGAAAACAGGTACTTGAAATTCTGGAAAAAGGAAAGAAATATCTAAAGGAAAATAATAATTTTAATGCTTTTGACAGGGCAGATTTTATCAAAGAAGTTTTGAATCCGTTAAGTAAAGGACTTTACAAAACACAAGCCGAATTGGGAATTCCGGTAATGAAAGAACAAAGAGGTTTGAAAGTTACGGCACAAACTTTATTCGATAAAGATGCTTTTGATCCTGAAGCATTCTCAGGTTTTCCTGATTATCAAACAACGCCTGAAAAAATTGCTTTGGGCAAAAAGTTATTCAATGATCCTGTTTTATCCGGAAACAACACACGTTCGTGCGCCTCGTGTCATCATGCCGAAAAGGCTTTTACAGATGGTTTAGAAACGGCGGTTGCATTAGACGGAAAATCAATGATTCAGCGTAATACACCAACTTTAACCAATATTGCTTTTCAGCGCGTATTTTTTGCCGATTCGAGAGTGAGTTATCTCGAAGATCAGGCCATTGCAGTTATAAAAAATGAAAACGAAATGCACGGATCTTTAGAGCAATCGGCTTTGGCGATTCAGAAGAATGCAAATTATGTAAAGGATTTTAAAAAAGCTTTCCCGAAAGGAGAAATTAATGAATTTGCGATCAAAAACGCTTTAGCATCTTATATTCGTTCGTTAAGTCATTACGATTCTAAGTTTGATGAATACATGCAAAATAAAACAACCTTTAACGAAGATGAAAAAGCGGGTTTTAATTTATTTGCAGGTAAAGCCAAATGTGCGACTTGCCATTTTATTCCTCTAACGAACGGAACTGTTCCGCCCAACTTTGACAGATCTGAAAGTGAAATCCTGGGAACTCCCAATAAAAATAAAAAACTTGACGGAGATTTAGGAAAGTTTGTCATCACGCAGGCAGCCATTCATAAAAATTCGTTTAAAACACCAACAATAAGAAACATCGAACTTACCGGGCCTTATATGCACAACGGAGTTTATAAAACACTCGAAGAAGTAATTGATTTTTATGATCAGGGCGGAGGATTAGGTTTAGGATTTGATGTCCCAAATCAAACATTACCCGAAGACAAATTGAACTTATCTGATAAAGAGAAAAAGCAGCTTATTGCTTTTATGAAAACGTTGACGGATAATAAATATTTGGAGAAAAGAGAATAGAACAAAGAAAAAAGAGAATTTAAGGTATACCTGCAATGTGCATTTTACCGCAAAGAGCGCAAAGGTTTCGCAAAGTTCGCAAAGTTTTTATCTGTTGAAACGAATGCAAAGTTCGCAAAGCTGAAGTGACAAAGCTTTGCGAACTTTTTGTTTTTTATAAACCTTACAAATAAAAATCTTTGCGCTCTTTGCGGTAAAATGCACCCACAGAGAACACACAACATATACTGCTTAAGCTATAAAAATACAAAACCCGAGAGACTATGCGATCTCTCGGGTTTATACCAAAAACAAAAAAATAAAATAAACCTTAACTTTTATAATTTAAAACCATAGGCTAAACGTAAAGCCACCTGATTGGTATTAAATTTATCGTAGTCCTCATAACGGACACTAATGTCAATGTATTTGTTGGCGTATCCAATCCCTGGCGCCCATAAAAAAGTAGTTTGGTTATAATCGTTTGTAACGGCAAAACCAGCACCAACTTCTCCCATAACATAAAATTGATCTTCCCATACAAAGGCTTTAAAACCTGCTTTTGCCGGGATAAATCCAAGATCTTTTACTTCAACTCCATTTTGATCTTTCATAAACAAGTTTGTAAAACCTGTAGTTAAAGTCAAAGATGCTTTCTTTGTCAAATCATATTGCAAACGAACATCTCCACCAAGTGACCATCTGTAATCATTATCAGTTGGTATTCCTCCATTTACACCAAAGCCTAATCTAAAACCCTGATCATAATTCTGGATTTCACTGTCCTGAGCGAAAGTTTTGTTGGCGTATAAAAAAGCGAAGGCACATAAGCATAACATTTGTAATTTTTTCATGGCTAATATTTTTGAATTATTAATAGTGTAAAAGTAAAATAGAGGCCTTTTTGACTTGTTATATAATTTTTCGAAATTGTTATATAATATTAGGGTTGGCCAAAATTCACTTAATGTTTGCTTATGTTTTTAATAATATGAAAGAATCCAAAGCTTCTGATTATCTTTGCCGACTAAAAAAGAAGTGGTAGTGAATTTAAAGCAATACACTAAAGGGTTTACGTGTAATTTAAGATTAGCATATCCTATTATATTAAGGATGGGGATAAATTAATAGTAGTTGTAGATAATACGCTGAATTATAGGTGAAACGAGTCTGGATCGAACTTTTGGCAGGATCACTTCTCCAGCAATTTTCCGTTACATTCGCTTTCATTACCTCACAAAAAAAATTAATCCAAAATTCACTTTCAAATAGTTAAATTTGGAAGATTAAAAACAATAAAAAAAAAGTCAAAGATTATTTTAAAAAATCATTTTAATCTGTGTAATCTGTGGCAAAAGAAAATAATAAAAACAAAAAATAAATAAAAATGGAATTACCTAAATTTTTACTCGGAGATAATACTGATTTCGCAGATGATATTTTTATCATTCACCTTGATTATCCAAGATTCATCATCAACTTAAAAGATGATGAGGTTGAATTTATGGAAGAAGCAGAAGATCTTGACGAAGCAGAATTGAATGCCGAAATGGAAGGTTTAATTGTTTTGGCGAATGAGTTTTACGACAGAGAAATACAACGTTACGAAGAGTAGAGAGCGCTATCTTTCTTAGTTATTTTAATAAAACTTTGCGAATCAGCACCTTTGCCGAGATTAAATAAAGTGATTAAAAATACTTTTTAAATTTACATCTCTGTTTCCACCAAAAATTAATTTCAATCATCAAATGAAAAAATTAAGTTTTTTAAAACCCATTTTTAATTTTATAGCAATCGGATTGCTAATTACTACTTTAAGCCGAATCTTTTTATTTTTTATATTTAAAGAAAGAGTAGTACAAACACCGGATTTCTGGTACATCTTTCCAATCGGACTTCGAATGGATTTGATATTATTGTGTTATTTATCATTTCTACCGGCTGTTTTAATTACTTTCCTGCCGAATAAATGGCTTAAATTCACGAATAGTTTTCTGGTAATTTATAGCTTTTTATTCCTGTTTCTGATTCTTTTTGTAGAATTGGCTTCACCTGATTTTGTAAAACAATACGACACACGCCCGAATAAGATTTTCTTGGATTACCTGATTTATCCTAAAGAAGTTGTCGGGATGCTTCTTAAAAGTTATCTGACTTCAATCATTGTGACTTTTATAATTTTAGGAGTTGTGATCTATTTTGCATTCAAAAAAGGAAAAAAATATTTCTATACTACAAGTACCGAATACAAATTCAAACTAATGCTTTTTCCATTAGTAGCATTTTTATTGTTTTTTGGCGCACGTTCAAGTCTTACTTCAAAACGTCCAATCAATGCCAGTAACGCTGTTTTCTCAACAGATCAATTGACAAATACTCTTGGATTAAATTCATTTTATACGGTAGCTTTTGCAGCTTATTCGATTAAAAATGAAGGAAACACGAAGATGTATGGTAAAATGGATGAAGCCGAAGCAATTGCACGTGTAAAAAAATACATGATTGCCGGACCAAATGATTTTACTGATGCCGAAATTCCGTTTTTGCATGTACAACAACCGGATACTGTTTTAAATAAACCTTACAATCTTGTAATCTTTTTACAAGAAAGTTTAGGAGCTGAATACGTTGGAATTTTAGGAGGAAAACCATTAACGCCAGAATTTGATAAATTATCTAAAGAAGGATTATTATTCACCAATTTATATTGCACGGGAACAAGAAGCGTTCGCGGAATCGAAGCAGTTGTAACCGGATTTTTACCTTCGCCATCAGAAAGTGTAGTGAAGTTAGGAAACTCGCAACAAGGATTTTTTACTTTGGCAGAAGCTTTAAAACAAAAAGGCTATGACACCAGTTTTATTTATGGCGGAATGGCGAATTTTGATAATATGGCTTCGTTTTTCAACGGAAATGGTTTTGAAGATATCGTAGATCAGGAAGACTTTGATTCTGATGGAAACAAATATGCTTTTAAAGGAACCTGGGGTTATTCTGATGAAGATTTGGTTACCAAAGCCAACAATTACTTTAAAGCGAAAGGAGATAAACCGTTCTTTTCTTTAATGTTCTCAACTTCAAATCATGAACCTTTTGAATATCCTGCGGGAAGAATCAAACCTTACGATGCGAAACCTGCAACGGTAAATAATGCCATGAAATACGCCGATTTCTCTATTGGGAAATTCTTCGAAATGGCGAAAAAAGAACCTTATTTCAAAAACACTATTTTCATCGTAATTGCGGATCATAACACAAGAACATACGGAAAAAATCTAGTACCAATTAATAAGTTTCATATTCCGGCTCTGATTATAGGACCTGGAGTTCCAAAAGGAACTTCGTATAGTAAATTAGCCAGTCAGATTGATATTCCGCCAACGTTATTAAGTTATTTAGGACTTTCGTTTGAAACACCAATGGTAGGAAGAAATCTAAATAAACTAGATCCAAAAACGCAAGGAAGATCAATCATGCAGTTTAATGATATCAATGCATTCCGTGTAGAAAATCAGGTTGTCATCATGCAACCCAATTTGAAGCCTTTGCAATTCGAAATCAAAAATGATACGACTTTAGTTCCGATGAAATTAAATGAAGAATTAGCAAAAGATGCTTTGGCGCATGTAATTACAGCAGGAAATTTATATAAAGAGAATAAATATAAGTTAAGAAAAGGTTCTAAGTAGCTAAGTTACTAAGGTTCTAAGTTATTTACTTTAAAGAAGAAATCCTAGCAACTTAGAGCCTTAGTCACTTAGTATCTTTAAAATATAATTTAAGTAAACTCTGAGCAGCTGCAAAAGGTGATATTTCATCATTTTGCACTGCTTTTTTGTTTTGTTCTAATTGTGAAATGATTTCAGGCTGATTATAAAAGTTCAGTTTGAGTTGTTCGTTTATAGTTTCCATTATCCAAAAATGATTTTGTTCTTTACGTTTTTCAGGAAAGAAGCCAGATTCATTTGTTTGCTCAAAATAACTCGAAATCGTATCCCAAATTTCTGAAATACCATCTTTTGTAATAGCGCTGCAAGTGGTAACTTTTGGCTGCCAGTTTGATTTTTTTGGAGGAAATAAATGCAAAGCCCGGTTGAATTCCAGTTTCGCCTGATTTGCTTTTTTAATGTTATCACCGTCGGCTTTGTTGATGACGATGGCATCGGCCATTTCCATGATACCGCGTTTGATGCCCTGAAGTTCATCGCCGGCACCGGAAATCTTTAAAAGTAGAAAGAAATCTACCATACTATGTACGGCGGTTTCGCTTTGCCCAACGCCAACTGTTTCAATAATAATAGTATCAAAACCTGCGGCTTCGCATAAAATAATAGATTCTCTTGTTTTTCGGGCAACTCCGCCCAAAGTATCTCCCGAAGCACTTGGTCTTATAAAAGCATTTTCATCTTTTACAAGCTCTTCCATGCGAGTTTTATCTCCCAAAATACTTCCGTGTGAAAGCGAACTGCTCGGGTCAACTGCCAAAACAGCTACTTTTTTGCCTAATTGAGTCAGATAACTTCCAAAAGCTTCAATAAAAGTACTTTTTCCAACACCGGGAACACCAGTAATTCCTATTCGGATCGATTTATTAGCATGAGGTAAACAACCATTAATGACTTCGTTTGCTTTTGCAGCATGTTCAGGATTGGTGCTTTCGACCAAAGTGATAGCGCGGCTAAGTGATGTAATGTTTTGGTTTAAAATTCCATCAATCAATTCAGAAGAAGAGGGTTGTTGTCTTCTGTTCTTTTTAATTTTATGGATAGCAGCAACATTCGTGATTTCAGGAGGTGAAATACCGGCTTTTTCTTGTAAGCTGCTGGATTGTTTTTTGGAACTTGACAAAATATTGTTTTTGGTACTGTAAAAGTACAGAAAACAAAAACAGTTTCAAAAAAGGATTTTCTTTGAAACTGTTTTGTGAATAGAACACGAATTTCACTAATTAACACTAATTTTTTATCGCATTTTTGTCATCCTGACGGAGGAAGGATCTCCCCAATCCCGAAGCTTCGGTACACAATCAAAATCTCTAATCTTTATCGAGCTACTCGGGATGATATACCATACTTATAGTGTGGTGTTTACTATATAATTCGTGAAAATTCGTGAAATTTGTGTTTAATAAGCCGCAGTAAAACGAACCTGATGATGTTTTGCATTTTCAGCTTCATCTGCAATAACAACTGCTAAATCTTCTACAGAAAGAATACTTCTTTGTTCGTCATTAAAAACAGGATTGTCCAGACCTAAACGGTATTTTCCGGTTCTTCCGGTTGTAATTCCCTGATGCATTTCGAAAGCAGGGCTGAAAAATGCCCAATCCAATTCTTTTTCTTCTTTAATAATATTCAGGTAATCTCTTGCTGCTGTTGCTCCGGCGTAATATTCTTTAGGGAAATCAGGAGTGTCTACTGCTTGCAAACCTGGTGCTACAAATAAACTTCCGCCGCCACCAATCGTGATAAAACGTTTGACACCAGATTTTTTTACCGCTTCCTGAATTGCTTTAGATCCCGCAATAAAATCATCGTAAATATTAGGATTCGTCCATCCCGGATTATAAGCGTTGATAACTGCATCGTGTCCTTTTAAAATTTCTGCCAACGCATCAACGTTAAAAATGTCAGCACTTTTCCATGTTGCATTTGATGTGTCTTTTGGGGTTCTTGCAATAGCAGTAATGTCTTGATTTCTGCTTGCTAATTCGTTTAAAATGGCTGAGCCTACAAATCCCGTAGCTCCAATAATTGCGATTTTCATAATATATAAATTTTATTAGTAATAAAAAATGTTACAGTTTTGGGTAAAAAAATACTTTTAGAATTGATTAGAAAAATCTTCCAGAGAGATTCCTTCTAATTGTAAACTCACTTTTTGATTCATATCAGCATATAAAGCACTTAAATTTTGATTGATTTTTTTACCAACCGGACAATCCGGATTAGGCTGATTTTTTGCATAACCTAAACCAATGGTTTCAAAAGTCATTTCAAAAATTTCTTTTAATGTGATTTTCGAAGGATCAACAGACAGTTTTGTGCCGCCATTTTTTCCTTCTTTACTTTCTACAATATGATTGGCTTTTAGATTCGCAATTTCTTTTCGAACCAAAACAGGGTTCAAATTTATGCTTCCTGCAATATACTCAGATGACAAATAATCATTTGGAAATTTTGTGAGCAAAGTAAGAATGTGAATCGTTATGGCAAATTTACCTGAAATCATACTGTAATAAAATATGTTACAAATGTAGTTAGGTTTACGGTAATAAAAAAAGATTTTAACGAAAAATTAATTTTTCTATAAAACAGTGGCAGTTTCTTAAAATAAAATGATTTCTAAACACACTGCTTTTTTATAAATATTAGATTTGTATTTGATTATTAACACTTTAAATTTATCTAGATGAAATTTAAAATCATTTTTATCTTTTTCTATACATTGTCTACTTGCATGTTTGCACAAAATCATGTACAATATGCAGATTCAATTAGGGTATCGAACGCTATTCCGGAACTGAGCTATGCTGTAGTTTCTGGCGATAAAATTTTAGAAATAAATGCATTAGGGGTACATTCGGTTGATTTAAAAGACGCTGCGACTTTAAATGATCGATTTCATATTGGTTCAAATACCAAGGCGATGACAGCTTTTGTAATGGCCAAATATGTTGAAAAAGGTAAGCTAAAGTGGAGTACTAAATTCTTTGATCTTTTTCCGGATTTAAAGAAAACCTCAAAACCCGACTATTACAATATAACGCTTGAAGAACTAATATCTCATCAAGCCAGAATTCAGCCTTTTCAGGGAGAAAATGACCCTGCAGTTCCTGATTTTAAAGGAACGCATCAGGAAAAGAGAAATCAGTTTGGCAAATTTGTATTAACGTTGGATCCGGCCAAAATTGATTCGGAACATAAATATATCTATTCTAATGCAGGTTATACTTTAGCGACTATGATGCTCGAAAAAGTAACCGGAAAAAGTTGGGAGCAATTAATAGATCAGGTATTTAATAAAGATTTAAAACTAGATGTGAAGCTCTCCTGGCCAGAAAATCAAATTGCGAAAGATACCTGGGGACATTCATTCGAAAACAATAAATTAATTCCAGTTCCTTCAAACACAGATTATCATTTAGATTACACAGAACCTGCAGGTGATATTAATATCAAACTTACCGATTATATTAAATTTATTCAGCTTAATATTAAAGGGCTTCAGGGGCACGATAATTATTTAAAAGCAAGTACTTATCATTTTATTCATAAAGGAATTGAAGGATATTCTTTAGGATGGTTTAACAGTTATGAGGATAATAAAGATTTTTCGACACATTCCGGAACCGCTGGAACGTATTATACAATTGCAGCCATTGATAGAAGAAACTTTATAGGTTATATTATTTTTACCAATTCTTTTAATGAATCTACAGTAAACGGCGTGCGATTATTAATGAGAAAATTGAAAAAGGATTATGGTAGTTAAAATATTTTAGATCCTTAAATTCTTATTTTTGATACTTTTGCCCCATGAACAATTTTATCCTTATATTTTTCTTTTTAGCCCTGGGTTTGGTCTTGCAGCATATAAAGCAATTTCCAACCCATATTTATAAGGTTTTAAATAAAATTGTAATTTATATCTGTTTACCGGCAATTAATATCACATTCCTAAAATAAAATGGAGTAACGAATTGTTATTTCCCATAGCCTCAGGATGGATTAGTTTTCTACTGGCTTTTGTGTTTTTTCATTTTTTAGGAAAAAGAAAAGGCTGGTCTAATAAACTCATTGGCTGTTTGATTCTGACAGCGGGATTAAGTAATTCTTCTTTTTTGGGATATCCTATAATAGAAGCTTTATTTGGCAAAAAAGGTTTAGAAACTGCTATTCTTGTCGATCAGCCGGGAACTTTTGTGGTGGTTTCAACTTTGGGTGTTTTTGTAGCTGCTTTTTATTCAAAAGGAAGTCCGGATGCTTTTAGCATTTTCAAAAAAATAATCTTTTTTCCGCCATTTATTACTTTTGTGGTGGCTTGTTTAATGAATGTCTTTCAATATGATTTAGATTTAAATCTTCAGAATGCTTTATTAAAAACAGGAAGTTTGGTAACTCCGCTTGCTTTACTTTCGGTAGGATTGCAACTTACTTTTGATCGAAAAAGTCAGCATTGGCGATTTCTTAGACTTGGACTTTTCTTTAGGCTTATTGTAACGCCTTCTATCATTTTGGTTCTGTATGTTTTTGTTTTCAACCAACATTCTGAAGCCATAAAAATAACCATTATGGAAATGGCGATGGCACCCATGATTACAGGTGCAATTTTAGCTTCGACCTATGGTTTAAAACCAAAATTAAGCAGTATGATGATTGGTTTCGGAATTCCAATTTCCTTTGTTACCCTTGCTATTTGGTACTTTGTGCTAAGTTTTATTTAGTTATAAATATTAACTAGATAGGAAAAATAGAATTTTAACTTTTTTTTAAAAAAATCGTGTTTTCCTTATGTCTTTTTTGACTAATTTTAGATGAACTAAAAAAATATAATTATGTCAACATTAAGATTAGGAGATATTGCTCCAGATTTTCATGCAGAAACAACCGAAGGCCCAATTAATTTTCATGAATGGTTAGGCGATTCATGGGGTGTTTTATTTTCGCATCCCGCAGATTTTACCCCTGTGTGTACAACTGAATTAGGTACAGTTGCCAATTATGTTCCTGAATTTAAAAAGAGAAATACAAAAGTTATAGCGCTGAGCGTTGATGGTTTAGAGTCTCACAAATTGTGGATTAAAGACATTAACGAAACCCAAAATACAACCGTTAATTTTCCGATCATTGCCGACGAAGATAAAAAGATAGCGACTTTATATGATATGCTGCATCCTAATGCCAGCGAGAAATTTACAGTACGTTCAGTTTTTGTTATTGGCCCGGATAAAAAGATAAAGTTAACCTTGACTTATCCAGCTTCAACAGGAAGAAATTTTGATGAATTATTGCGTGTTATCGATAGTTTGCAACTTACAGCAGACTATAGCGTAGCCACGCCGGCAAACTGGAAAGACGGACAAGATGTAGTAATTACCCCTGCTGTTCCGGATAGTGATATCCCGGCAAAATTCCCAAAAGGGCATACAGCTATTAAACCCTATTTGCGCCTAACACCGCAACCGAATAAATAAGTCTCTAAGATGCTAAGTTACTAAGATACTAAGTGTTAATCTTTGTCAAATTTTAGGAACTTAGCATCTTATTTAATAGATATTAATAAATAAGGTTTTAAGTTGCTAAGATACTAAGGGGCTCAGATTCTAAGATTGTTGAGGAAAAACTCAGTACCTTAGCATTTTAGCCCCTTAGAACCTTTAGCTATAACTCCACGTGAACGCTTTTCTTCATCAGTTCGTTCATTCGTTTTTTATCTCCAACAACCCAGATAATATCATTTCTTTCTAAAGTCAAATGCGATTCAGGGTTCAAAATTCGATTACCATTTCTTTCAATTCCCACAACAAGTCCACCGGTTTTTTCTCTAAACTGACCAATTCTTTTTTGTATAAAATCGTCATTAGAAATCTCTAACTGGCGCAGCACAATATCAGATTCCTGCGAGTTGTTTGCCGCTTCAACCTCATTCTGTAAATATTTGGTGAATTCTGAAATTTGTTCATCGGTACCAATAACACAAATTTCGTCGCCCGGAAACAAACGTTCATTTTTAGTCGGAATAGGAATTGTGATTTCACCACGACGAATAAAAGCAATATTGATTCCCATGTTTTCACGAATGCGTAATTCTTCCAGGGTTTTACCTGCAAGATTAGATTCTTTACCAATATCAAAAATAGACATGTGACCATCCCACGGCATTAAATTGGCGTATCGTCTATCTATTTTTTTGTTTTCGCGATCGTTTAGATTCTTTAAAAAATGAGTTTCGATTTTATGATACTGCTCGTTTAGTTTCTTAGGAAACAATTGATACGCTCCAATGGCAATGATCAGGGCAACAAAAGCAACCAAAGGCGAGAAGAAAATATTCAATAAAAATCCAACAAAAAATAATCCAAGGCTCATTCGAATTAAAATTAGCATCAAAAGTGCGCCACGATATTTTCGTTCTTCCCATAATTCTTCCACTTCGGCAACTTTTACACGTCGCAACGAAAGCGCCCATAAAAACGGAGCAATTATGACCAGTGTGATCAATGCAGCCAAAGTATTTCCAAAACGGGTATCAGCTACTAAAGGCGCTACAAATTTAGCCGACAATAATATAATAGCTGTAATAATTATAGTGTGTAAAATGATTTGCGTGATCGAGGCACGAAGCACAATTTGCCACGTACTAACAGATTTTATAGCTTGTGCATTGACACTATATCGGTTGATATTTTTAATCCATTTTTTAGGAAGTTTCTGTTCGAGATATCCTGAAAAAGGATCAGAATACTTAATTAAAAACGGAGTGGTAAAAGTGGTAATGGCAGACACGGCCACAATTATTGGGTATAAAAAATCACTCGTTACCTTAAGCGTCATACCAAGAGTCGCGATAATAAAGGAGAATTCCCCAATTTGCGCCAAACTCATACCCGTTTGCACCGATTGTTTAAGCGGCTGACCTGATAACAAAGCCCCAATAGAAGAACTAAATGCTTTACCAAAAATAGTCAGCAACGTGATAAGCGCAACCGGCAGCATATACGTCACCAAGGTTTCCGGATTGATTAACATCCCGACAGATACAAAGAAAACCGCACCAAATAAATCTTTTACCGGCTGAATCAAATGCTCGATTTTTTCTGCCTGAGTAGTTTCTGCAATAATAGAACCCATGATAAAAGCCCCAAGAGCAGGCGAGAAGCCCACATTTGCAGCAAACATCACCATCATTAAACAAAGTGCCAGTGAAATAATCAGCAGCATTTCGTCTGTCAACAAATGTTTTGCTTTTTTAAGAATGGTTGGGATAATAAAAATTCCGCCCAGAAACCATATGATCAAAAAGAATATTAATTTTAAAACCGATTGTAATAATTCGCCTCCCGAAACCTGATCGCTAACTGCAATTGTCGATAATAAAACCAACATCAAAATAGCAACAATATCCTCGACAATTAAGGCGCCAAATACAATCCCGGCAAACTTTTTTCCTTTAACACCCAATTCATCAAATGCCCGAATAATAATGGTTGTTGACGAAATCGAAAGTGTGGCACCAAGAAAAATACTATCCATTTTGCCCCAGCCCATCCATTGCCCAACGCAATAACCAATGAGCGTCATAAATAAAATCTGGGTAATGGCGGTTATCGAAGAAGTTCCCCCAACTTTCATCAGCTTCTTAAAACTAAATTCGAGTCCCAGACTAAACAATAAAAAGATCACCCCAATTTCAGCCCAAACCTCTACACTTTTCATGTCAGTTATAGAAGGGAAAAAATCAAAGTGGTTTCCCGCTAAAAATCCGGCAATTAAATATCCTAAAACCAGAGGCTGTTTCATTTTTTTAAATATCAAAACGGCAATTCCGGCGGTCATCAGGATTAATCCCAAGTCGCTAATAAGGGGTTGTAAGTGGTGTGTAGTTTCTGCAGCGGCGCTTAAGGCAATCATAAAGTGGTATTTTATATTAAGGAGCTAATCCAGCTTTTCATTGCAAGCTTTTACTCAAAATGCCTATTTTTTAAGCAGTTCCAGGAGCTTCCGTTGGTCGCTCTGTACCTGCAAAAAAATATGGCTTTTTTCGCAAAAGGCTTTTCATTGCAGTCTGGGCTATTTCCCGGTTTTAAATAAAAAAAGCTATCTCGATAAAGATAGCTTTTTTTGAGAAAATATTTTAAGTTTTCTTTAAATTCCTACGTAATTACTAGGAGTTATTGCCATTAATTCGGCTCTGACAGCATCAGAAACTTCTAGAGTTACAATAAAATTATGAATCGCTTTTTTATCAATAGCTTCATTCGTTCTTGTCAAACCTTTCAAAGCTTCATAAGGGTTTGGATAAGCCTCACGACGTAAAATTGTCTGAATAGCCTCAGCAACAACAGCCCAGTTTTTCTCTAAATCTTCAGCAAATTTACCTTCATTCAAAAGTAATTTGTTTAAACCTTTTAGAGAAGCTTCAAAAGCAATAATAGTATGACCAATTGGCACACCAATATTACGTAAAACAGTACTGTCAGTCAAATCACGTTGTAATCTTGATACCGGTAGTTTAGCTGCCAAATGTTCAAAAATAGCATTTGCAATTCCTAAGTTTCCTTCTGAGTTTTCAAAATCAATAGGATTAACTTTATGTGGCATTGCCGAAGATCCAATTTCTCCCGCTTTGATTTTTTGTTTAAAATAATCCATCGAAACATACGTCCAGATATCACGATCCAAATCGATCACGATTGTATTGATTCTTTTTAGAGCATCAAAAAATGCAGCAAAATGATCGTAATGTTCTATTTGAGTAGTTGGAAAAGAATGGTGTAAACCAAGATCTGTTTCAACAAATTTATTACCAAATTTTTTCCAGTCGATTTGTGGATAAGCAACATGATGTGCATTGTAGTTTCCAGTTGCTCCACCAAATTTAGCAGCAAACGGAATATTAAATAACAAACGCATTTGTTCTTCAAGACGTTCTACAAATACCAAAATCTCTTTACCCAAACGAGTAGGAGAAGCCGGTTGTCCGTGCGTACGTGCCAACATCGGAATATCCTTCCATTCTACGCTTAATTCTTTCAATTTAGAAATTAAAGAAATTAATGATGGCATATAAACTTGCTCAAACGCATCTTTTGTAGAAAGCGGAATAGCAGTATTATTAATATCCTGAGAAGTTAGACCAAAGTGAATGAACTCTTTGTATTGAGATAAGCCTAATTTTTCAAAAGCATCTTTGATAAAGTATTCAACCGCTTTTACGTCGTGGTTGGTTACTTTTTCAGTTTCTTTTATCCAAAGAGCATCTTCTGTAGAGAAATTTTTGTAGATATCTCTTAAGCTGTCAAATAAATTTGGGTTTACACCTGCAAGTTGTGGCAAAGGAACTTCGCACAAGGCAATAAAGTATTCAATTTCAACTAATACACGGTATTTTATTAGAGCTTCTTCAGAGAAAAATGGAGCTAATGAAAGGGTTTTACTTCTATATCGTCCGTCAATTGGTGATATAGCATTCAATTCGTTTAAAGTAGTCATTGTTATGTTGTTTTTCGAAAGGCACAAATATAAGCTATTGTTAAAACTTCTGAAAATTACCGAAGAGTTATTATGATAGAAACTAATAAATTAAATTATCGTTTTGAAAATTTTATCCCAAATAGTAAAATAGAAACCAAAATTATGAGATTCATTTTTATGATGATCTCCATGAAATTTTGTCGTCGATATCCAGTTTGTAGCATAATTTTTATACCAGAAATCCGGAAAAATATCCGTTTTTAAGTGACCAAATATTCCATACAAAAGATTTAAAACCAAGTAAATGATAATGCTTATAAAATTAAATTGAAATATTGAGATCGAAAATAGCCAGATAATACCAAATCCAAAAGTTTCTATAGGATGAAGTACAAATAAGCTGTAAACACTTGTTTCAACATGAGTATGATGCAGTTGATGGATAGGATAAAACCATTTTAATTTATGCACCATATAATGAAAACAAAACATCAGGAAATCCATTATGAAAATCAATAGCAAAGTATCTAATACTATGGAGAGAATCGATGGCGTAAAATCTACTTTCATAATCCCAAAGTGATACAATTCATACCCTAAAAGAGTGATGAATGTATTACAAATAAGAGTTGAAAAAATCCATTTTTGATCCTTTTTATCAAGTGTTGTATTCTCGTATTCGATTATTTTTCCCAGCATTATAGAAAGAAATAAAAGAATTGCATTTTCTGCCAGGAAGAAAATAAAAAGTATCAATAAATTGAATTGCGATAATTGCTGTAACCAGTTTTCAAATATCACGATATTTTTTCTATTTCAAATAATCTTTCTCTTAATTCCGCAACACCTTCAGAGGCAACTTTGGAGATAACTTCCACTTTATTCTGGATATTAGGTATTGCAATTGGTTTAGGATCAATATAAAAGACTGGCGTAATACTGTACGTATACGAAATCAATCCAGCTGCAGGATAAACTTGTAACGACGTACCTATAACGGCAAAATAATCTGCGGTTTCTGTAATTTCGATAGCTTCTTCAAGTGCCGGAACATCTTCGCCAAACCAAACAATATGAGGTCTCAGCTGATGTCCGTTCTCATCAAGATCGCCTGTATATAAATCGTCCGGCCAATCCAGAATTAAATCTCGATTTCGCGTGCTTCTTACTTTTAATAATTCTCCATGCAAATGCAAAACTTTTGTACTTCCGGCGCGCTCGTGCAAATCATCTACATTCTGGGTAATAATATGAACATCGAAATCCTGTTCTAATTCGGCTAAAATTCTGTGACCTAAATTGGGCTCAACTTCTTTAAGCTGCTGACGTCTTTTATTGTAAAAATCCAAAACCAATTCCTGATTTTTTCTCCAGCCTTCAGGAGTTGCCACTTCCATCACATCATGTCCTTCCCATAAACCATCGCTGTCGCGAAAAGTTTTAATACCGCTTTCGGCACTTATACCGGCTCCGGTTAAAACAACCAATTTCTTTTTCATCTTATTCAATTGAAGGATAAAAATAGTGATTTATGGGAATAAAAAAGTTAAAGTCAATATTTTGTGCCGTTAGGTACTAAATGTGGTAGAAAAAGAATTAAAATAAATTTAGCGTACACCTAGGCCAATTTCATTAAGTTAAGCTTTTAGAAAATAAAATTACTGCAAATAAAATCCGTTTTTATCAGCGTTTTTACGAAGTAAATCTGTTTTATCCGCGTCAAAATTAGAGGCTGATTTTACTGATTCGCTAAAACGAAAACGCTGATAAAAAAAGCGTAATTATACTTATTGTAAGAGTCTTACAAAATGTTTATTTTTATTATGACGTAAAGTAAAATAAACCTTCAATGATTTTAATACAGTTTACAGGATTATCAGGTTCAGGCAAAACAACATTGGCACAAAATGTTCGTCATTTGTTAGCAGATAAAAGTTATAAAGTCGAAATCGTTGATGGTGATGTGTATCGAAAAACCATTTGCAGTGATTTAGGATTTTCAAGAGAAGACAGATGCGAAAATATCAAGCGTTTGTTTCAGGTAGGACAAAACTTTGTGAAAGAAAATACAATCGTTTTAATGTCAGTCATTAATCCTTATGAAAATCTGCGTAACGAGTTAAGAACCTATGAGTTCGTGAGAACTGTATATTTAGATTGTTCGATAAATAATCTCATTAAACGGGATCCAAAAGGATTGTATCAAAAAGCTTTGCTACCGGATCACGATCGTAATAAAATCAACAATTTTACCGGAATAAGCGATGTTTTTGAAATTCCATCCAATGCAGATTTAGTTTTAAAAACAGATCTTGAAACGGAGATTTTTTCTACTAATAAACTATATGATTTCATCATTAAAAATTTATCTGAATAATTTAATTCTTTACAGTATATGAATCCTTCTTCAAGTAAACTTCCGGTTTCTTTTTCAATAGATAAATTGCAAGAAGATCTTGTGATCTGCGAAAATGATTTATGGACACCACATTTTAATACCAATCGATACGAAGGAAACTGGACAAGTGTTTCTCTAAGGTCGCAATCGGGTTTAGTAAATGATATTACATCTTTTGCAAACAAAGAATATCAAAATACCAATTTACTGGATCGCTGTCATTATTTTAAATCGATTATGGATTGGTTTCAATGCGAAAAAGAAGCTGTCAGATTACTTCGATTGGATCCTCAAAGCGAAATTAAAGAGCATGTGGATAATGATACCTCTTATGAAGATGGTTTTTTTAGAATTCATATTCCTATTGTAACAAACGATGATGTATTTTTTTATGTAGATAAAAAACGGGTTCCTATGAAAATGGGAGAATGTTGGTATGCCAATTTTCAGCTTCCGCATAGCGTAGAAAACAATGGTACTGAACCACGCATTCATTTTACACTCGATTGTATAAGAAACGATTGGTCTGACGAATTGTTTACTAAAATGGGTTTTGATGTAAACGAATCAACAAAGAAGAATCAATATTCAGATGAAGTAAAACAGCAGATTATTGCTGAGCTTTCCCGAAACCCATCAAAAGCCGGAGCTAAAATCATTGCAGATCTACAATCAAAATAAAATCATAAAATGGAAAATCTAAATCATCCACTTTTCAACTGGATTCCTTATAAATTAATAGAAAAAGACAATGAGATTTATTTCGAATGGATTTATTTGGCAGATATAAAATATGCCGATCCGTTTTTTGATGAAAGTATAGCAAAATGCAAAAGCCATGCTTATAATTCGAAGCAATTTAAAGCAGTAAGTACGGTAGAAAATCTTATCGAATGGTCTAATGAACTGATTTCAGTCGAATTAAAATCTTTGGTTTTTCATGTGTCCAGATGCGGTTCTACCATGTTGAGTCAATCTTTAGCAACTTCTTCAGAAAATATAATGATTTCTGAAGCACCTATTATCGATCAAATTTTGAGAAGTGATCTTTTTGGTTTGGAGAAAAAAACGTCGCTATTAAAATCAGTAATAAAATTATTAGGCCAAAAAAGAATTCCAGAACAGCAGTATTTAATTATAAAACTCGATGCGTGGCATATTTTTAAGGCTTCGTATTTAAGATCCATTTTTCCTGATATACCTTTTGCTTTACTTTACAGAAACCCAACAGAAGTTTTAAAATCACATCAGAAAATGATGGGAATGCATATGGTTCCTAATGTATTGCCTTCTGAAATTTTCGGAATTTCGGTAAAAGAAGTTCATGACTTAAGTTTTCAGCAATATGGCGGATTAGTTCTCGAGAAATATTTTCAGGGATTTCTTGATTTTTACAAAACAGATCAAAACGTTGTCATGCTCAATTATAATGATGGAATGAAAGCTGTTGTTGAAAAATTCATAGGCTTTATAAAGGTGGATTATTCTAATGATGAAGTAGAAAAAATATACGATCGTTTAAAAAGACATTCTAAAAATAAAAATGCTGTTTTTGCAGGAGATGAGTTTAAAGAAGAAACTTTGCAAATCGATTTTTCGAAACTCAACATTTTGCATGAAAAACTGAATAATAGTTTAGTTGCCTATGAAGACAGTTGAAAATTGGAGTGAAATTTCTTTCTGTTTCAATAATGGTGTATTTTTGCGGCAAACACGAATAAAATGATTGATTTAGATTACCTCGCTTTTCTTGAAAATATACTGACCGATAACCGCAAAGAAAAATTCTTAAAAGTACTCGGAAATCGTACAAAGCATTTCACAGTTGTTGTAGAAGATGTTTTTCAGATGCACAATACAAGCGCTGTTATGCGTAGTTGTGAAGTTTTCGGGATTCAGGAACTGAATGTTATCGAACAGCGTTACGGAAAAAAAATCGATAAAGAAATTGCAATGGGTGCCCAAAAATGGGTAGACATTAATCAGTTTGATTCTGTTACCAATTGT
>Ga0247815_10000308_pt1 | contig 39137 bp, 28 predicted proteins | sample UWRJL194509B1_FD_181014 | JGI IMG/M metagenome (GOLD analysis project Ga0247815, IMG submission 181014) | Plant litter microbial communities from Arlington Agricultural Research Station in Wisconsin, United States - UWRJ-L194-509B-1 | ecosystem: Environmental > Terrestrial > Plant litter >...
GTGGTGCTGCCGACCAGAACCTGGTGTTACTGGATGAAGCGGTGATCTACAACCCTTCTCATTTATTTGGCTTTTTCTCCACTTTTAATTCTGACGCGATTAAAGATGTAACTTTATATAAGGGCAATACCCCGGCACAATATGGCGGCAGGTTGTCCTCGGTAATGGATGTACGGATGAATGACGGCAATAACCAGAAAATCAGTGTAAACGGCGGTATTGGGGTCATCGCCTCGAGGTTGACGGTAGAGGGGCCTATAGTGAAAAATAAAGGCTCTTTTTTAATTAGTGCCAGACGTACATACGCCGATTTGTTCCTCAAAGTAAGTAGTGACTCAGTTGCGCAAAAAAGTTCACTGTATTTTTATGATATCAACCTGAAGGCCAATTATCAGTTTGGCAACCGTGACAAGCTTTATCTATCTGGATACCTGGGACAGGATAAATTGGGACTGGGCGGGCTGTTTGGTATTAACTGGGGAAATAAAACCGGTACCCTGCGATGGAACCACCAGTTTAGCCCGAAATTGTTTTCCAATACATCGGTGATTTACAGCGATTACAAATATAACATCGACCTCAACAACAGCAATGAATTTGAAGGGAATATCAAATCACAGATCAAAGACTGGAATGTAAAAGAAGAATTCAGCTTTTATCCCAATTCTAAAAATACCTGGAAGATAGGTTTGAATTCTGTGTACCATACGATCAGGCCCGGGGAATTTAGCGGCGACCTTACCCTGGAAAGTCAGCCTTTTACGCACAGTTGGGAGAATGCTGTTTTTGTGAGTAACGAATGGAAGGCCACGGATAAACTGAAAATAGAATATGGCTTGCGTTTGAGTTCATTCTCTGTGTTAGGGGGCGATAACAATTTTTACACCTTAAATGAAAACGGTACAATTACCGATACCGCAAAATACAGCAAAGGGAAGATTGTAAAAAATTACCTGAACCTTGAACCCAGGTTATCGGCATCTTACCAGCTGAATGGCACTTCATCGCTAAAAGCTTCATATTCAAGAAATAGCCAGGCGCTGCACCAGTTGTCCAGTTCGGCAGCAAGCAGCCCTACTGATAAATGGGTGGCTACCAACAATATCATTCGTCCTGAAATCTCAGATCAGCTGTCTGTAGGTTACTTCAGGAACCTGTATAATAATAACTTTGAGTTTAGCGCAGAGACATATTACAAAGCAATGCAACATCAGGTAGATTACCGCGACGGGGCCAATATCAGGAGCAACGATGCCATAGAACCTCAACTGCTTTTTGGCAAGGGCCGTGCCTATGGAGTTGAATTGTTGCTGCGAAAAAAAACAGGACGTTTAACAGGTTGGATAGGGTATACTTTGTCCCGCTCAGAAAAACAGATAGATGGTATTAACGGCAGTGAATGGTACAATGCCCGTCAGGACCGAACACATGATATTGCCTTGGTGGGGATATATCAGCTGAACCCAAAATGGTCGCTTTCGGCCACTTTTGTATATTACACGGGAAATGCCGTATCGTTCCCCAGTGGTAAATATTTTATTGATAACCAGGTGGTATTTTTATATACCAAAAGAAACTCTTACCGCATGCCCGCCTACCACAGGTTAGATCTGAGTGCCACATGGAAGCTTAAGGAACGAAAAAACTTTAGTTCAGAACTCGCTTTTGGGCTCTACAACGCTTATGGACGTGAAAATGCCTATGCAATCACTTTCAGGCAGAATGCGCAAGACAGGAGCCGCACAGAAGCGGTACAAACCTCGCTATTTAAACTGGTACCATCTGTTTCTTATAATTTTAAGTTTTAACGATATGACACGCATTACATCTTTTTTTCTGCCGGTTTTATTGCTGATGATTTGCAGTTCGTGCGAAAAGGTGATCGATGTGAAGCTGGAAGGTTCCACTCCACAAATTATTATTGAAGGGGAGATGAATGCTGCAAAGGGACCTTACACAGTGACAGTTTCGGAATCGGTAGATTACGACCAGACCAATACTTTTCCGGCGCGGAATGACGCGGTTGTTTCCATCAAAGACCTTACTACTGGTTTCTCTGAAACCCTCAAAAATGTAGGCTCAGGCAATTACCAGACTATACTTTTGCAGGGAATAGGCGGGCATACCTACCAGCTTACAGTAGTGCTGAGCGGCAAAACATACACGGCAAGTTCAAGGGTCCCGCTCAGGTTGGTGAGGATTGATAAACTTTATGCCTCTGCGTCATCTTTAGGAGGTGAGGATGTTTATATGGTGCCGGTTTTTACAGACCCGGAAGGCAAGGGCAATTATTACCGGCTAAGGCAATGGTTAAACGGTGTGCAGATAAAAGGTTCTTACGTAAGGAGTGACGAAGCTACTGACGGTTTTACCTATGAGGGTAACCTGTGGTACAGTACAGAGGCAGCGGACGGAAATCCCAAAATTAAGCAGGGTGATATGATGACCGTAGAACTTCAAAGTATTGACAAAGGTGTATATGATTATTTTCGTACGCTGGGAGTCACTATTGCACAGGATGCTACTGCACCTTCCAATCCGCTGAGTAATTTTACCGGTGGGGCATTAGGCGTATTCAATGCCTGCCGGTCAAATAAAGTAACGGCGACCGCCAGATTCTAGTTGGGATTGATTATATTAGAATATAACCACGCTCTACAATGAAGATTAGAAAACTGTCTATAATTGCGTTATTATTACTCGCAGCAGCCTGTACAAATGCCCAGCGCAATAATAAAAATAGTACCCCAAAATCTTTTTCACCAAACAACAGTCCGTTTAAAAACTACCTTGGCATTAACGCTTTTGAGTGGGATTTCTCTGACGATGACAACACCGTGATATCCGCAGGAAGAATGGCGGTAATGCGGTCCTTTGGAGGCTTGCGGCATTATATGGACTGGGATAAGCTGGAGACCGAGGAAGGTAACTATACTTTTAACCCTGTACATTCTGGCGGCTGGAATTATGATATGATTTACAGATGGTGTAAGGAAGAGGGGATAGATGTGCTTGCGGATTTAAAAACCTGCCCGTCCTGGTTGTTAAAAACTTATCCCGAAGACCAGCGTAATGCAGAAAATGTTCCCGCCCCGTACGGACTGGACAGGAACAAGCCGTCAACCTATGTTAAACAGGCTAAAGTAGCTTTCCAGTTTGCCGCCAGGTATGGGCGCAATACAGCTGTCCCAAAGGAGCTGATGTCTGTTAATCCAAATTCGCGCTGGACAAACGATCCGGTAAACCAGGTCAGGATTGGCCTGGGCTACGTGAAATATATGGAGTGTGACAACGAGCGGGACAAAACCTGGCGCGGTCCGCAGGCCCATCAGAACGCTGAAGAATATGCAGCAAACATGTCTGCCTTTTATGATGGGCATAAAGGTACATTGGGCAAAAACGTGGGTATAAAAACTGCGGACCCTACTATGCAGGTGGTGATGGGAGGCCTGGCCGATCCGGATATTGAGTACGTGATTAAAATGATTGAATGGTGCAAAAAAAACCGGGGGTATAAAGCAGATGGCTCTGTTAACCTTTGTTTTGATGTAATCAATTATCACGCGTATAACAATGATTATAACGGGGGTGCCGATGCTACAGTTGGTAAAGCACCGGAAATGAGTATGGCGGCCAGAATTGCTGATGAGTTTGTGACGATGTCAAAGAAATATGCAAAGGGAATGGAAGTGTGGATTACTGAGTCAGGATATGATTTGAACCCAAAAAGCCCCCAGCGTGCGGTTGCTACCGGGAGCAGAACGGCATTAATCACTCAGGCGGACTGGATGTTAAGGTCGTCATTCCTTTACGCCAGACACGGAATAAAACGGTCCTTTTATTACATGCTTGATGATCTTGATCCGAATGCTACTGGTCCTTATGCCTCGTCTGGTTTCGCTGAAGGCCATAAAAGGCGTCCGGTTGCAGATTACTTTTTACAGACCAAAAAACTGATTGGGAATTTTACCTTTGTGAAGAGTTTATCCGTTAATCCAGTGGTTGATATTTATGGTGCTGGTGGAAGGAAGGTCTATGTGCTTTACCTTCCGGACGACAAGGACAGAAAATTTGCCTTCACACTCAATATGGGAACTGGGGTTTCATCGGCTAAACTATACAGGCTGGCACCTGGGGCAGAAGAAATGAAAGTTGAAACTGTGGCAGCACCAAACGGAAAGCTGAACTTAACACTTACAGAAACACCAGTTTTTGTAGAGAAAAATTAAAGAAATGAACAAATCGGAAGTTGAATACGTATTGATTACAGTGAAGTCGGGATTGGAAGAAGCCCTGAATATAAAAGTATATAAAAATGGCATCCTGGCCAGACGGGGCTGCGGAGGCTTGCCTGGTGTAACCATTTCTGGAATGAGTTTTACCGGTGGTTCTGCTTATTTTGACAAGCTGATGCAAAGCGTATCACAACAGATTCTTGATGAAAACATAAACCACGAAGAAGAAATAAAAACAGGTTCGCTGGAATATCTGGTTGCTTTTTATGGACAGAGCGCCAATGGGGACAAGGGTGAACGGGCAGAATGGACCCAATCCAGTGTATTAAGGTTTTTTATGGATGAAAGTACCAGTTTCAGGCATAACCTGCTCGGATTTGTTGATGGGTTTGCTATTGAGGCAATGAAACTTACAGATAGCTGGTATTTCGATATTGTAATGTGGGCACTGGAAAATATGAAATCGGATGCGCTGCCAGAAAAAACGCTGGTTAATGCTGGTAAAACCAAAGAGGCACTGGATAAGGATTTTCAAAGTTATTTTGAGCAGGTCAATAAAAAAGAATTGCCCTCATTTCTCAGGGATAAAGTTTATACAGACGGCGATGGCCAGCCAAACCTGATTAAACTCCAGATTGAAGGACAGTCCATCAGCTACCAGTTTGAGGTTACTGCCCTCTAATCCAGCAACTGCCAGCAAGCTAAATTACGTTTACAACAATTAAGATCATGCCCTTCTTGTTCGGTTAAGCAGTTCCTCCTGCTGAACTGAACAAGTTTAACAAGTCGCTTTTGCTTAGCTGAAAAGATTTAACAGGTCGCTTTTGCTCAGTGATTTCATGATCGAACCGTCGGTTCGGATCAGGTCGCTAACCAGTTCCTTTTTAGTTTCCTGTAGTTTCATTATCTTTTCTTCTATGGTATCAGGACAGATAAGCCGTACAGCAACCACATTTTTTTTCTGCCCTATGCGGTAACACCTGTCAATTGCCTGGTTTTCCGCTGCGGGGTTCCACCAGGGGTCCACAAGATACACGTAATCTGCTTCTGTCAGGTTTAGTCCTGTGCCACCCGCTTTCAGGCTAATGAGGAACACACGTATAGCAGCATTCCCCTGGAAATTTTCAACTTTGCTTTCCCGGTTTTTTGTTTGTCCGGTTAAGTATTCATAAGAGATATCCCTGGTTTTAAGTTCTTTTTTTATGAGGTCAAGCATAGACACAAACTGTGAGAAAACTAGTATTTTGTGCTGGGGGGAATGGCTTTCTATCTCTTCCATCAGGGTAGTGATTTTTGAAGAAGAAATGGTGTGCAGGTGGTCATCTTTTAGCAATGAAGGCGAATTGCATATTTGACGCAGCTGCGTGATGCCCTTGAGTACATGCAAGGAATGTTTAGGGATATCCTCCTCTTTTTTGCCCATCAAAAAGTCAATGTACTCGTTTTTACAGGCATCATATGCATTTTTTTGCGCTGCTTCCATCTCACAATAGATGACCATCTCCGTTTTATCGGGTAATTCCTTGGCCACTTGTTTTTTTGTCCTGCGTAAAATAAACGGGCTTACCTTTTTTTGTAGCGCAATTGCCCTTTTGTTGTCCTTAAATTTATCAATAGGTGTAGAATAGTGATCCCTGAAGAACTGTTTATTGCCTAAAAGGCCCGGGCAGGCAAAAGAGAGTTGCCCGTACAGGTCAAAGGTGTTGTTTTCAATTGGTGTACCTGTAATGGCAATCTTGTTTCGCGATTGAAGGAGCCTCACTGCATGGTAACGCAAGGATTCGGGGTTTTTGATGGTCTGCGATTCATCCAGGAAGACATAGTTGAAGGCGTATTTTTTGAGCCAGCCAATATCGTATAAGAGTGTACCGTAAGAGGTGAGGATAACTTCGTATGCGTCAAATTCCTTTATATTTTTGGCCCTGCCCGCGCCATAGATGGTCAGCACTTTTAGGTCGGGCGCAAATTTAGCGATTTCTGCCTGCCAGTTAAAAATCAGAGTAGTTGGTACTACAACAAGGTTGGTATTCTGATGTCCTTTTCCGCGTTGTGAAAGTATAAAAGCGATCACCTGTACGGTTTTTCCCAGTCCCATATCATCCGCAAGACAACCTCCAAAACCAAATTCATCCAAAAAATTGAGCCAGTTTAATCCTTCTTTCTGATAATCCCGAAGTTCTGCATTGAGGCCGTCGGGAATCACCACTTTTTGGATGTCTTTAAAATCTTTGATTTTAGCAGCATAAGCTGACAGCTCCATTTTAACTTCAGCGGATAATACTTCATCTTCATAGAGATCTGTAATGACCGAGAAATTCACTTTAGGAATACGCAGAACCTCGTCTGTTATTTCCCCTGCGTTGAAATAACCGGTTAACTTATCAATCCATTCCTGTGGCAGAATCCCCATAGTACCATCACCAAGTTGAACAAACTTGTTTTTGTTTCTTATGGAACGGTGAAGGTGTTTGAGTGATACTTTCTGATTTCCGAATTCCACCTCAAAGGTGCTGTCGAACCAATTTAGCCCGCTTTGAACCGCAATGGATATTTTTGCCCTGTTGGGGTTAATGTAATTGCCTTTTAATTCGTTAAAACCAAGAACAGTAATGCCCAGGTTTTGCCATTCCTCAAATGCAGCTAAAAACCATCCTTCATCAAGAAAGCGCTTTTTGTGCAGGTAGAAAGAATCTTTGTCTATCTGTTCAGCAAAATGCGGGTGCTGGCGACTGAGTGTGGTAATAAAGCCAAGTTCATCCTGCTGGTTGCGCTGTACGGTAAAAACCTTGCCAAGCTGGTCTGTCGCATGTATTTGTTTCCTTGACAGCACCGGAATTTCTACCCTGCCGTATTTCATCACAGGAGTAATCAATACATAGCTTTCTGAATCAGAAAGATAGATGATCTTTTCTATAGAATGGTCAAAATTACTTTCCTCCAGTTGTTCTTTAGTTGCAGGTTTAAGGTAGGAATAGATAATGTTGATCCTGTTTTCAAGTTTTGACAGGATATCTTCGCGGAAGATACCAAATTTGGATTCATGGATGACCAGATGGTTATTGTTCTGTCTGAAAAATTCTATCACATTTAAGACATCTGCATCATCAATCAGATGCATGGTCTGATTATAGAGTACAAAATATCTGTATTTGATATTCAGCAAGATCAGGTCGTACGCTTTACCGTCAATCACCACTTCTGCAATGATTGTATAAAAACCTTTTTTTAGACTCACTGATAGGTTCAGTCCGATTTTATTACTGCTGAGTTTAACTGGTATGATGGAGCTCACTGTAATATTCGCGGATATACCAGGATCATGGTAAAACACGTCCAGCCCCAGCGGGTTTTTGACCAGTGCCTTCAGTCCTTCAATTTCTGTTTCGGCCTTTTCTGCTTCGTAGCTTTGCTGAAGCTTGGATACCGCCATGTAGAATTTGGAAACATCAATATTTTCAGCCGCCCAAAGGTAGTCAACGGCATTTAACTGTTTGAGCGGGTTTTTTAGTTTGCCCGATGGTGTGGAAGCGGCTGTTAACAGGTCGGTCTGAAAATGGGTATAGTAGCGGTGTTGTTTAAGTAGCAATACTGTCTTTACCTGCGGTTCATCTTCTAAATGTTTGGAATAGGGCAGGGTTGTTTTCGGGAGTAAAAGACTTTGTAGCTGATCGTTTTTCTCCCGGGTTACAGGCATGAGGTCTTTGATCAGCGGAAAGATTTCATATTTTTTGGCTGAATAGGTTAGCCCAAAATAATCCTCAGGTTGATTTTCATTCTCTAATCCATAGGCTGCCGCAAACTGCTTTATCTTTTGGCTTCTCAGTTGCAAGTCGAAAAATATACGTATTTCAGTTCTGCTCATCAGGTTAAATAGTACCCTGACCTGATGCTCACAAAGCCTGTTTTTATCAGCCGGGCATCGGCATGACAAGATAAGCTGCCGATTGCTTTGCCGAAGGTTAACCTGCGGAAACCTGATCTGGCTGCCTGCATCTTCAAATGAAGCAAAGTCTACCGTGATGTGCTGTGGCTGAAGGTCAAGGTATCCGGGAACCGTATTATCTATGGGGCCGGCACTGTACTTCAATATGTATACCGTGCTCAGTGCCGCTATATCAAAGTTCTCAAAAATAAAAGTATCCTGAGGATGATTTTCAGTATCAGATGGGTAGGGGATGTACGACATAAATGAATATAAATATATGTGTTTCCGCTGGAACGGGATAAAAAAAAGGCGAGATAAAAAAGTTAAAATAAATTCTACTATTTAAGTAGACATTATTATATTTGCTGGCGTTGTAAAGAAATAGTCATGTGGCCGAGTGGATAGGTAAGGGTCTGCAAAACCTTCAACGGCGGTTCGAATCCGCCCATGACGTCGGTACATGAGCATTACTCATGTGAAGAAATTAGATTTTTGGTTAGATCTAAGTTTTGTTTTGTTGATACCCCAGTCCGGATGGTCTGGGGTATTTGTTTTAAAAGGGATAAGTCCACAACGTTACGTTCACCCCGGTAAAACGTACGTTCACGTAATAATATTTTTTTCGGCATTGTACTTTGCTATGTTTAGCATCAGGCTAGGTTTAGCAAGTTTGGTGTTTGGTACTTGTTTATAATTGCGCTCTCAACATTGGTGTGTTTGGTATACTGAAGGGATCTATGGTCCCTTCAGCTATATGATTTTTCGTCCCTTTTCTAACCATTTTTTTTCAAAATTAAACTTACACTTTTCAGATCGGTTAAACTATCAGGTTTGCCCTGATGATGGGGCATATGAAGATTAAAAGCGGATTTTGTAGTAAATAAATATCATATTTTTTTAAAGGTGAATATATAATGTAGGATTTTTCAGACAGTATTTCTTCCTGATTTATTGAAATCCCACTTATTGGTGTATTAATTTCTGGAATTGTTGTTTTGTTGATGTTTTATATTTTATGCTTATACATAGTGCCTGTTTTGGTATGTGATTTGTAATTTTCATCCCATCTAACTTGAAAACACAAAACTATGAGCACTAATGATTTTAACTTTCAGCTGTACAGCTACAAGGATTCTTTACACTCCTTTGCGATCTCTTTCACCAGAGATGTAGAAGATGCAAATGACCTGGTTCAGGACACCATGTTAAAGGCTATCAACTACTCTAACCATTTCAAGGAGGGGACAAATTTCAAAGCGTGGCTCTATACCATCATGAAAAACACTTTTATTAACAATTACAGAAGGGCCACTAAAACTAACTCCATTATGACCGTAACGGAAGAAATTACTTCTGACAAATTGCATTATAGTGCAAGTGTAAATGATAGTGACGGAAAGTTTGTAATGGAAGATATCTACAAAGCTTTAGCAAAACTTCAGCCTGAGTATTATGTTCCGTTTTTAAAATATTTTGAAGGATTTAAATATTATGAAATCGCTGAGCAATTGGATATACCAATTGGAACGGTGAAAACCAGAATTCACGTAGCCAGGCAACTGCTCAAAAAAAGCCTGAAGATGCATTACCAAAACACTATGCCAAAGGTTGCATAAGCAACCCTATCTAATTATCTACGAACAATCAGTGCTGGTTTTTTTGTTTAATTTGATTACCATTGTATTCAATTTTACATTAACTATGCTACCCAAATGTATATAACGAGACTTGATGCCCATCACAAATTGTTGATTGCTCTCGTTGCGGCACTGATTGTTTTTGCCCTTACCTCGGGCAATATCTCTCTCAAGACACAACTCATTGTTACCTGGATTACTTTTGCGGTGATCATGTTGTTTCTGTATTGGTCAACAATATTGACTGTGCATCCGCTGGATATGAAAAAAGTTGCGCGGATGCAGGACAGTAACAGGACGCTCATTTTTATATTCGTGCTGGCTGCGGCAGTAGCTAGTCTCTTTGTCGTGGTATTGCTGCTCAGTTCTACCAAGGAACTTAGCGGAGTTGAACTTTCCCTGCAGGTCGTATTATCTGTTTCGGCTGTGACTTGTTCATGGGCGATGGTACATACCATCTTTGCTTTCCGGTATGCACACCTTTATTATGAACTGGCCGAGCCAGAGTCGAAATCCAAAACTGAGATAAAGTCCAAAGCAGAGATAAAACCGAAACAGGAGTTGGGACCCAAATACATTGAAGGGCTTGAATTTCCAAAGGAGCTAAAGCCGGACTACCTGGATTTTGCCTATTTTTCCTTTGTCATCGGAATGACTTTCCAGGTGTCTGATGTTGAAATCAGTTCCAAACGCATTCGGCGCCTTGCTTTAATGCATGGCCTGGTTGCTTTCGCCTTTAATACGATTATCGTAGCACTCAGTATAAACATCATATCAGGGCTGATTTCAAAATAGCTTAACCCGGGTTAAACATCTCAATCAGCAGGAGTAACGCTCCTTCGCTAAGTGCTTCAAAATCGGCCTCTTGAATATTGCCAATAGCCAGTCCATCACGTGGTTGCAATAAGCAGTTTTCAAACTCAAACGCACCTCCGATCACAAAACTGAACAAGCAGCTTGATTTGTTACGTGGATGGTATATCCCTTCATTTCTACCTTTGAACCTGCCAATATTGATGCAAAAAGTGGTTACAGGCTCGCACATCGGGATGAGCCGGTTTTGATTTGTATCCAGATCGAAGGTGTAAAGTGCAGACAGGTCCATGTCTTTCTCTGCTTCAATACAGATCAGCAGGTAATTGATTACCTCGTCAGCCAATGGATTGGACAGCACGATGACAGAATTTGCCGGCAGGGTAATTACCTTCATTTCTCCAATGTTGATCCGGCTTACCTGTCCATCCGGACCAGAGAAGTCCAGTTCACCGGTAACGGGCAGCAGGATCATGTTACAAGCTTGTTTGACCCTGGTAGTCACTGCACCCAGGCCTGCCAGTTCTTCATCATTCAATACAAAAAGTTTTGAATAATTAAATATATGGGTTTGCTCATGGGGACCCCTGCCTAAAGTACTGAACAAACGGTAGCTTTCAGTTTGTCGTACCCTGCGGTTGTCTGAAAGAAACATTTTTGGGGATGCTTTCATGATCGGATCGGAAATTATTTTGGATAAACTATTTTGTTTATGCAGGTACACTGATATTAATGGCCAAGGTGAAGCCTGCTGTGGTACTTCCTGTTACTGTAGCAATTTCTATACCTGAGGTATCGTCACTAAACACATTGTCTATGGCATTGTAAGTATAACCATTCATACCTTTGGCATATCCGTTTACTGCGAGTACAGCACTTCCCGTAACTTCTGGAAAGGCAATTTGCGTAACCTTAAGCGAATTGCCGCTGGCACTGTAAACATGTACATGAATGTGTGTGGCCCTGCCAGAATACCAACCCGGAAAGATAGAAGTAAAAGTGGCCAATCCGTTGGCATCAGTGGTCTGCCTTCCCCTTAAAAAATGTAGTGACTGATAATTGGTAGACTGCATTCCGCTGCCGCCGTATTCAGAATAATTCCCTTCAGCATCACAATGCCATACATCTACAATTACACCTGCCAGCGCTGCACAGTTGTTGTTGCTGTTGCCGATAGTGAGTTTTGCCGTGAGGGGGTATCCGGTACGTCCGTTGGTAATATCTGATCGAACATAAGAATTGGGCACCTTTGTTGGAAAAGGGCCTTCAGTTTCTGTAGGTGCCAGATTACAGCCACTTGCTGCGCCCGAAGCGCCGGTACCTGCCGTGCCTGATGTTTCTGATGCCGCCGTGCCGTCCGCTTTGGAGCAGGCTTCGAAGATGACCGGACCGGCAAATGCGCCAATCAGCAGGGTTTTAATGAATTTCTTTCTTTCCATAAGTTGTTAGTCAGAGTGAACGGTATAAATATAAATCTAACCTCCCCCTGCTGTGATCATGTATCGGTCAATAGGAAGATTTTGCCGATGGACCGGCGGATTTGTATTAACTGTTTTTTGAGTTTGAAAAAACCATTTGCCTGCAGGTGTGTTCAATTGTAGAAAAACTAAAATTATCTACTATGTATCACATGAAAAATCTATTCCTCATCGGCTGCGCCGCGCTATCATTGACAGCATGCCATCAATCTGAGCGGAACAACACCACTGAAGGTACTACTACGATTCCGGCAGATACGGCCATCAGCACTACTTCAGACACACAGGTGAAAAATGACTCTTCGAAACTGGTACCCGCAGAAACTGCATTTTTGCAGAAGGCCGCTATTGGAGGTTTAATGGAAGTGGAAATGGGTAACCTGACCACACAAAAATCTAAAAGCCCACAGGTATTGGCTTTCGCTAAAAAAATGATTGCAGATCATACTGCAGCAAATAACGAACTGACGAAAATTGCAAATGGCCTTGGTGTGAAACTACCAGCTGCTTTGCCAACGGCAGAACAAGGGCACCTGGCAGAGATGAGACAAGGTCAGGCAAATGAGTACGACCAGAATTATATGGATATGATGGTGAACGACCATGCCAAAACGATAGATTTGTTTAACGGCGCCACAAGGTTTAAAACAGCAGAATTGAGAAATTTTGCGGTAAAAACGCTGCCGGTTCTACAGATGCACAACAAAATGGCCATTGGCATTGATTCTGTAATCCGGGTTAAAAAACCTGATAACAGGGGAGACGATCTTCCCAACGTAGATAAGAAACATAAAAACTAAGCCTGGATTTTAAAAAGCAGTAAAATGGAAAATCAACAGTTATCCAGTAATCCACATGATAAGTATCCGCGACCACCTTTTCCTAAGCAGGAACAGGCGGTTCCGGGGACTGAAGATCAGATGCATCCAAAGGCCGATCATGGAGAGCACTCCTATAAAGGTACGGGGAAACTGGAAGGAAAAAAAGCGATTATCACGGGAGGCGACTCTGGAATAGGGCGTGCAGTTGCAATTGCTTTTGCACGTGAAGGTGCCGATGTACTGATCAGTTACCTCGACGATGTAGAAGATGAAGATGCGGAAAGTACAGCCGAACTGGTAAGGCAGGCAGGAAGAAAAGCCGTATTGGTGAAAGGGGATATAAGAAGTGAAGAGCATTGTAAATCCATTATTGAAAAAGCGGTTGCAGAGTTTGGTCAGATTGATATCCTCGTCAACAATGCTGCCTTCCAGATGGCAAGGAAGACACTGCAGGAAATTCCTTCGGATGAATGGGAGAAGACGTTTGACACCAACATCACCCCGATGTTCTATCTCTCCAAAGCGGCAGAGCCCCACATGAAACCAGGAAGCAGTATAATCAATACCACTTCTGTAAATGCCTATTCCCCAAGTCTGGTTTTATTGCCATATGCCGCAACAAAAGGGGCAATCCAAAATTTCACTGCCAATCTGAGCCAGATTCTGTTAGAAAATAACAAAGGGATACGGGTGAATGCAGTGGCACCAGGACCAATCTGGACGCCTTTAATTCCATCTACTATGCCGGAACCAGAGAAATTTGGTTCGGATACGCCGATGGGAAGACCGGGACAGCCGGTTGAAGTGGCATCAGCCTATGTATTTCTGGCCTCTGATGATGCCAGTTACATTGCTGGAGCAACAATTCCTGTTACTGGTGGTCGGATAACGATATAATTTGCATCAATAACTTATAATATAGGCTTGAAATTTTGGTTTCAAGCCTTTTTTTTTACGTAAATTGTTTATTTGTGTTGAATCAACATGTTTGAATGTATGTATTTTGTGAATTTTTTAATTGTAACTAATTTTTAGCGGTAAAAAATTGATTATCAGATTTATTTGTAGTAAAACAAACGTTTAAATTGACTTTTACGAGTGAAAATATTAAAAAATGTGAATAAAAAATTCAGATTAAGTTGTTAATCACTTGTTAACATAGACTTAATGCGCGACCTTTACTTTCGCGAATCTTTCAATACTGAAAGACAAAAGTCAAATACATATGAAAAAACAATTACTTTTTATGTTAACGTTTATTTTTACGTTGTGGACAGGTGTTGCCTGTGCCCAGGGCGTAACTACAGCGTCAATCAATGGTGTGGTTACCGACGGGAAAGCCCCGGTACCGGGAGCTACGGTAGTGCTTACACATGTTCCTACAGGAACTGTTTACTCTGCTATCACGCGTGCAAACGGCCGTTACAATTTAATCAATGTTAAGGTTGGCGGACCTTATTCGCTAAAAATTAGTTATGTAGGTTTTAATCCCTTCGTACGTGATAATATCACCTTATCAATCGGACAGGATGAAGCGATCAATGCAAAGATGGAAGACAGTGCTACTGATTTAAATCAGGTAAATGTAGTGGCTTCGCAAGGTAAGGTGATCAACTCTTCACGCACAGGCGCAAGGGAGACAATTACCAGGGCACAAATTGATGCTTTGCCTACTATCAACAGATCGTTATCAGATTTTACCAAACTTACACCATCTGCAAGTTCAACCAGTCCGATGAGTTTTGGTGGCAGAAGCAGTACATTTAACAACATTACCGTTGACGGTGCTTTATTCAATAACTCTTTTGGTTTGTCAGGAACACTTGGTGGCCAGTCTAACTCGCAGCCCATCTCTCTGGATGCAATTGACCAGATCCAGGTAGATTTAGCCCCTTATGATGTACGTCAGGGGTTCTTTACGGGCGCAGGTGTAAATACTGTCATCAAATCCGGAACAAATGAAATTAAAGGTTCTGCTTATTATTATGGCAGGGGTACAGGTTTAACGGGTTATAAAGCTGGTGTATCTGAAGTTGCCGAAATACCTTTTGACTATAATACCAGGGGCTTGAGTATTGGCGGTCCAATCATCAAGAACAAATTGTTTTTCTTTGTTTCTGGTGAGCAGGAAAGGGTAAGTAATCCGGCTACTACATTTGTGGCGGGCAGACCCGGAGTAAGTGGTGCTACAGTATCGCAGGCTCAAGCTTCGGTATTAGAAAGCATCAAAAATAAACTTGTAACAGACTACGGTTATGATCCGGGTGCTTATGAGAATTATTCTTATAAAACACAAAGTGATAAGATCACAGTGAAACTTGACTGGAACATCAATAAAAACAATACTTTAAGTGCTAAATACTTTTACCTGAAATCTTTCAGGGAACTTCAGGCCAGTAATTCAGGGATAGTCAATAATAATGTTGGTTACGGTAGTTCACGTGCTGCAAGTATCAACACCCTGCCATTCTTTGGTTCAGGTTACAAGATCAACAATAATTTTAACATAGGTATGTTAGAACTGAATAGTAAGATCACTAACACTATTTCCAATAAACTGACGGTTGGTTATTCAGCACTGCGTGATTACCGTTCTTCTTTATCGGATAAAAGTATTCCAATGGTGGATATAGGTAATGGAACGTCAGATGTAAACGGAACAGTGCTTACTGCAGCAAACCAGACTATGACCAGCTTTGGTTATGAGTTGTATACTGCGGGCAACTTGCTCTCTTCCAATATCGGACAATTATCAGACGACTTAACCGTTTTTGCTGGTAAACATGAGTTTACTTTTGGTACCAGTAACCAGTCGCAGAGTTTCATAAACGGTTTTGCACCGCAATACAATGGTTTATATACCTACAATTCAGCATCTGACTTTATCAATGGTTTACCTGCTGCTGCTTATAGTTACCGTAACTCTGCTAAAGGTGGCGATTTGCCATTGGCCGAGATCAAATCGTATAACTTTAGTTTATATGCACAGGACAAATACCGCGTAACCGATAACTTTGTGCTGACTTACGGTGTAAGGGCCGATTACAATTATTATCCTACAGACCTTGAAGCAAATCCAAATGCAGCTGCATTGACTTTTCAGCAAGGCGTGAAAGTTGATGTTTCCAGATTGCCAAAAAGCAAAATTCAAATCTCCCCGCGTGCAGGTTTTAACTGGGATGTAAATGGCGACCATACTACACAAATCCGTGGAGGATCTGGATTATTTGCAGGTTTAACTCCATTTGTCTGGATATCTAACCAGGCGTCTAACGGCGGTACATTATTCAGTTCTGGAACTGTTACCAAAACAGGCACGCCTAACGATCCGCGTTTGATTTACAATCCTAATGTAGACGCCAACCGTCCTACAGGTGCTGTTGCAGCAAACACTTCTTATGAATTGGATGTAACAGACCCGAACCTTAAAATGCCGAAGATCTGGAGAACTAACATCGCGATTGATCAGCAACTGCCGTTTGGTATTATTGGTACTTTGGAAGGTGCTTATACAAAAGATATCAATGCTGTTTATCACCAAAATCTTGTACTTTCAGATGCTTTCACCACACTACCAGGTGTTGAAGGCCAGATCCGTTATAACAACAGGAACACCACGTTGAACAATGGATCACCGCAAAGTGCTACCAATCCTAATATTACAGGCCTGTACTATATGACCAATACCAATAAGGGTTATTCTTACTTTGTTACGGCACAGTTGCAAAAAAGCTTCCTCAGCGGTTTTTACGCAAACGTTGCTTACACGCATACAGCGTCTAAAGATGTGAACGACGGTGGTTCTACGGCCAGTTCAATCTGGAGTGGAAGACCGGTTGCAGGCAATCCAAACGGGGCTACTTTATCTAACAGTACGTATGTAATGCCAAACCGTTTTATTGCTTCCCTGGCTTACAGAAAAGAATACCATAAAAATTATGCAACATCTGTTGGATTGTTCTTTGAAGCATCTAACAATGGAGCAGTATCGTATATCACTGGCAGTGGCGGTGGTAGCATAGGCGACATCAACAATGATGGCGCCAGCAATGACCTGATGTACATTCCTAAAAACCAGGGAGACATTATTCTGGTGCCTGATTTCGCAGCTACACCTGCAACTGCTACTTCTGCTGCTATCCCGGGTGATACAAGAACAGCCGGTCAGCTTTGGAACCAGTTAAATGCATTCATCAATCAGGATAAATACCTGAGCCAGCACAGAGGTGAATACAGCAAAAGAAATGCAGTAATTTTACCATACTTCAAACGTGCCGATTTCAATATTACCCAGGATTTCTTTGTGAAATCTGGTAAAGGCAGAACTACAAGAAATACGATCCGAGTAGAATTTAACATGATCAACGTGGGTAACTTCCTTAACCGTAACTGGGGTGTATATCAAAACGCATATACAGGAATCAATACAGGTTCAGTTGCTGTCTTAACCTATAAAGGTTTAGATGCAACTACAGGAAAACCAACCTATTCATTCCCTTACCTGGATAAAAATAACCTGATCCCGGTAACTAGCTCTACCAAGGCAAATACTGACCAGATTTCGCGCTGGCAGGCACAAATTGGTGTAAGGTATATCTTTAACTAATTCTTTAGCGCTCTCCAATTCGGCAGGCCGTCCTTTATGGGCGGCCTGTTTTTTTATGCTTTGTCTGAATTTTTTCAAAAAAGTGATGATCATGAATATTGGCTGCAATTAATGGAATAAAGTGGGGACAATTGGCTAAGTTTACGAATAGAAAATAACCTATAGATAAATTAATATGGAATATCCAGAACCTAAAATCATTTTTTTTGACATTGGTGGCGTCTTACTTACCAATGGCTGGGGCAACGATTCCCGGAAACTTGCTGCCGAAAAATTTGGCCTGAATTACGATGAACTGAATACCTTGCATAACTATGTATTCAATATTTTTGAGATTGGGAACATAACCCTTGACGAATATCTTGATACTGTAGTTTTTAACCATCCCAGGGAATTCACACGCGAGGACTTTAAGGAATTTGTATTCTCAAGATCGGTAGAGTTGCCAGGTTTACTGCAATGGCTGAAAGAATGGAAAAAGGAATCTGGCTTCAGGATTATTTCCATCAACAATGAAGGCAAGGAACTCAATACCTACAGGGTGAAAAAGTTCAAACTGCATGAGTGTTTTGATGCTTTTGTTTCTTCCTGCGATGTGAAAATGCGTAAGCCAGACCCAAATATATTTACCCTTGCGCTGGGCGTAGCACAAGCCAGGCCTCAGCAGTGTTATTATTTTGATGACAGGATTTTTCAGGTTGAAACTGCCAAAAGAATGGGCATGCACGCCTTTCACCATACCAGTTTCGAAGAAACAAAAGCAATATTGGAAAATATAAAGGAAGACGCAGTGAAACAGTGTTAGTTACTGGTTTTCGGTTTCGACAATCCCTTTTACAAGGCTTTTCCACTGCGGATAGGAGAGGCCAATTTTAGCCGACCAGCCCACCAGGGTGTTCCGTATATTATCTGCCAGATGTGAGGTGTCTGTATTGGGCACCTCATTTCTACCATGTTCTTCTGCAGATACTACTGTCCCTATCCTTTTTACCTGAAAAGTAGACGTAGCCATAGCGGTATAAAAATGCGCAGTGGATGTATCTGCACTTGCGGGGTTTGCAGCGGGTCTTACCTGCATACTGGTTGTCGCAGCACCATCAGCCAAATCTTCGGTTATCTTTTCGATCCTCACCCAGTCAAACCCATCGCCTGAATGGGTCCCAGGGCCGGGAATATCAATTTTCAGATAATCACCTTCTTCGGCCGGGCGTTCTACTGTGATACCCTGGCTGTCGGTCAACGCAAACACAGATAAAGGAACCTTGCATATTTCTGCCCATTTGTAGGCATTGAGCAACCTACTTTTAGCAATCGTATAAAAAGCTATCGCCTCGTCGGCGGTAGCAAACTCAGCCTGTGCAGTTGTGTCTATCTGACTGCCGGTATGCTGTTCTGGAACCTGATGTTTCATGATACTTATTTTTGGCATTAACGCCTGGGCATCAAGATTGTTTGCAATTTTTACTTAATAATCCAATAACCCAGGGCCAGCCAGATTAGTCCCTTTACCAGGAAGAACAAAAAACCCCAAAAGCCGATCCTCTTGATCCACCTGATGAGTTTCTCCTTGTTTAAGTTCTTTTTCTCTTCATTCATCAGACCCTAAAATTAATGAATTTCTTTAAAATCAGAGTCGGCAAAAATATTTTTTTAGCCGATTGTCATGCTAAATTGATTTATTAAAATATTTTATTTTCTTTAAAAACTTTTAAGGCAGAGGCGTGTTTTTATTATTGAAAAAACTTCACGTATATGAAAGATCAGATCAAAATTCAAAGTAACAGCGACAAATTTCAAGAGGAAACCTCATTCATCGGAGATCAATTACAAAGTCAGGACGATCTTAGTTCAACATCGTTTAAAAATACTGATTCATTAAAAAGAACCTTGCCGGTTGGCATGCAAAAAAAAATTAACCCAAGATTATTTATTCTGTAATCTTTCGCTATCAACATATCTACTGGCGATCTCTTAAAAAAATAACAGAGAAAGACAAAAGGGAGTTTCCAAAAAGAGGCTCCTTTTTTTATGCGCTGATTGCTGAGAAGTTTATTTGCTACATTATACCTCCCGTGCGGAATGTTTCTAAATTGAAATCATATTCGGGGCATTAAATCTATTGTTTTAGTTTTGTGCCAAATAAAATATAAATGTCAAAAACAAAACTAACCATTAATAATAACGGCTCTTTGAAAATAGAAGGCGATTTCGAAATCGTTGATAAAAACGGAGACGCTTATGGATTACAGGGCAGAACAGTCCTGAGTATTTGCCGCTGCGGGCTTTCGCAAAATAAACCTTTCTGCGATGGTGCCCACAAAGGCCATTTTGAGCATGAAGCAATTGCATTTGACCTTCCTCCAAAAAAGGTATAATCTTACAAAAATTATAGTCTATACTTAGCCGCATCTATTTCATTTGCGGCTTTTTTGTGTCTAGCCAATAGTCTTGCAGCAGTTAGTCATCATTAGTGTAGTCGCTAATTCATGAGTTCTGTTTATCCCTCCAGGCAAATTTTACTTCATTTTACTGCTGGCGGCAAATTATAGCCGATCTTTCAGTATTTATATCATCTTTATTTTCACTTGTACCCTGATAAATTACAGTGGCATACACGTTTTCTAATTATATTTATGCCTTATTAATGGCCTAAACTCCAACATAAGACGCTAACGCGTTAGTGAATGCGATTAGACAATCAGTTATGTATACTAAGATATTATCAGTTTTCATGTTTATCCTGTGGCAGTTTTCATCCGCTGCAGCACAGGATAAGGTACCAGCAAAAATTAACTTCAACCCAATTGTTGCCGATCATCTTGCGGATCCTTCAATTGTAAGTTTCGACGGGGAATTTTATTTATACGCTACTACAGATATAGACCAGGGGTTGGACAAAATGGGCCCTCCGGTGGTATGGAAGTCGCACGATTTTGTAAACTGGCATTTCCATGGATTGCTTGAAACGGGGATCGACTGGAATAAAAAATATACTTTTATAAATAAGGATGGTAAAGAGAAAACTGGTTATTTTAGATATTGGGCGCCTGGAAAGGTAATCCGCAAGGATAAAAAATATTACCTGTACGTCACGATCGTAAAACCCGATGATAAAATGGGGGTTTACGTGATGATCGCCGACCGGCCTGAAGGGCCTTTTAATTTTACGAATGGGAAAGGCCTGCACTTTCGTGCAGATTACGATACAGACAACGAGACAAAACCGCTGATTGACGATATAGACGGCGAACCGTTTGTAGATGACAATGGTGAAGCATTTATATACTGGAGAAGGAGGAAAGCAGCGGCGTTAAACCATGACTGGTTAGCGCTGAAAGGCAAAACCATTGATATCCCTACAAAGTTCAAAGGTTATTCTGAAGGTCCTGGCCTGTTTAAACGTAAAGGCTTGTATTATTACTTTTATACCTTATCCGGTCACGCCAGTTATAGCAACGGATATATGATCAGTAAAACTGGTCCGCTTGGCCCTTTTGAAGAACCCTCAGGAAAAAATATATTTATCTACTCAGACACCACACAGCATGTGTGGGGGCCTGGACATGGGAATATATTCAATATGCCTGGCACTGATGACTGGTATTTTGTGTATCTCGAATATGGAGAAGGTGGTACGACAAGGCAGATCTTCGTAAACCGTCTGGAATTTAATGCCGATGGTACAATTTTACCGGTCTCTCCTGATCATAAGGGGATTGGGTATCTCGGTAACAGTAAAAAGAGGCACAATCTTGCAGCATCTGCGGTAGTAACAGCTTCCAGTTTTCGCCCTGCAAAAGTAGTTGAGGGTAAAATTTCGGCCGATGAAGACAGTAAAGTATTGCATCCGGATCTCCCGGTCGCGATGGTAAAACGCACGGTGAGCTATACTCCTCAAAATGCTGCGGACCTGCAGAACGGCACCAGGTGGATGGCCGATCGATCTGATGCAGCGCCTTGGTTAATGCTTGATTTGCAGAAACCAAGGAAACTAAAATCCTGTGAGGTGTTTTTCGTGCTTCCTACATCTGGTCACGCCTGGGTATTGGAGCGATCCCTTGACGGGATAAAATGGGATACATGCTCAGTACAAAGGGAGGCTGCAATCCGCTTCCCGCAAATTGCTTTGAAACCAGGATTTGCCCGTTACCTGCGTGTTAAAATTTTAAGTGGTCAGCCGGGAATCTGGGAAATCAATATCTATTAAAGCTGGTCTGTCAGTAAATAAGAATCAATACAATACATATGAACACACAATCTTATCGTAAATTTATCTGTCTGGCCATTGTTGCGGCCTGCGGTTTTTTAAACGATGTACAAGCGCAGGGAACAAATCCCGGATTCCCCTTAATTCCCTATCCTTCGGCAATAACAGCCGGAAAGGGAACATTTACGATTAGCCCCAATACGCATATTATTGCTGCTGGACATCGTTTTGACAATGAGGTTGAACAGATTAACCTGCTGATAGTACCTTATTTAGGAAAACCGCTGCGAAGGCTGGAGGGCACCGTCGGTACCAATGCAATTGTGCTGAAGTATGATGCAAATATAACAGCACCAGAAGGTTATCAACTCAAGATAACAACTGGTATGGTGACGCTAAGCGCTAAGGAACCTGCAGGAATTTTCAGAGGTGTGGAGACGATCAGACAGTTGCTCCCGGCGAACGAGCATAGTCCGGTAATGCTGAAAGCACTGGTGTTGCCTGCAGTGAACATCGCTGATGCTCCTGCTTACGCCTGGCGCGGCATGCACCTTGATGTTTCGAGGCATTTCTTTTCTATAGCATACCTGAAGAAGTTTATAGACCTGCTTGCGCTGTATAAGTTCAATAAACTACACCTGCATTTAACCGACGACCAGGGATGGAGAATTGAAATAAAAAAATATCCAAAACTAACTGAAGAAGGTGCCTGGCGCAGTTTCAATAACCAGGATTCAGTCTGTATGGTAAAGGCAAAGGATAACCCTGACTTTATCATTGACCCAAAACATATAATTCAAAAGGACGGAAAGGTGGTGTACGGCGGTTTTTATACCCAAAAGGAGATGAAAGGTGTGGTTGCGTATGCGCTTGCAAGGCATATAGACATTATTCCTGAAATTGATATGCCAGGCCATATGATGTCGGCAATTAATAGCTACCCTTTTTTAACAGCTAACGGCGAAAACAAATGGGGCAAATTATTTACTACACCGATCTGCCCCTGCAAAGAAACCACCTTTGAATTTGCCCAGAACGTTTTTACGGAGATTATGGATATTTTTCCAGGTAAGTATATCCACATTGGTGGCGATGAAGTGGACCGTACTTCGTGGGAGCAGGCCGAAAGCTGTAAAGAGCTAATGGCAAAAAATAATATTCATACTACTGCAGAACTGCAGAGTTACTTCATCAACAGGATGGAGAAGTTTTTTAACGCTAAAGGGCGAAAGCTAATTGGCTGGGATGAAATACTGGAAGATGGCATTAGCTCCACGGCAATGGTAATGTACTGGCGGTCGTGGGTGCCTGATGCACCGGTAAAAGCGGCAAAAAATGGTAATAAGGTGGTAATGTCTCCTGGTAACCTCTTATATTTTGATAACGAGCCCGACCGCAATTCGTTATATGAGGTTTATCATTTTAACCCTATCCCTGCAAAACTTACCGCCGCGGAAGCGAAAGGTATTGTAGGGGCGCAAGCCAATACCTGGACGGAGAAAATCCCTTCGGAAGGACGCGCAGATTATATGATCTTTCCCCGGATGACGGCTTTGTCTGAAGTGTTATGGACACGTAAAGATGATTATTCAGGGTATCTTGAGCGCTTGAAGAAACAGTTTGCAAGGTTGGATGCACTTAAGGTGAGTTACCGCCTGCCAGATGTTTCGGGACTGGTAGAATACAATGTTTTTACAGACCAGTCCATATTAAACCCTGTTAAGCCAATGCCGGAACTAGTATTTAGGTATACTACAGACGGAAGCCTTCCAGGATTGAATTCTACAGTATTGAATTCGTCCTTACCGATTAATAAAAATACATTTATCCGAATGGCGGCATTTACAACGAAGGGCAGACGTGGCGATATATACGACCTGCATTATACGCAACAGGACCTGGCAACGCCTGTTAATACGCTGCTATCAAAACCAGGACTGGCCTGTAATTATTATCCTGGTGAATTTAAAAATGCGAAGAGCATTTCCGGAGAACCGAAAACTGTTTTTACGGTAGACAGCATAAGTGTACCGAAGGCTGCAAATGCACCGGCCTTCTGCCTTAAATACCAGGGTTATTTAGATATACCTGCTGACGGGATTTATAGTTTTTACCTGAATTGCGATGATGGTGGTATCCTGCACATAGCAGAGCGCCTGGTAGTGGACAATGATGGCCCGCATGGCCCCTTCGAAAAAAGCGGACAGGTGGCCCTGAGGAAAGGACTTCAGCCAATAACACTTGATTTTATTGAAGGAGGAGGCGGGTATACGCTAAAACTGAAATACAGTGTAAATGGTGCGGCGCCGGTAGAGGTTCCGTCAGCGTGGTTGAAGCATTAGTTGCTGACAAATTTTAAAAAAGGTACAGTGTACAATGCTGCCAATTGCTGAAACGCAATTGAAGGCCTTGTACACTGTACCTTTTTTTTAAAGATGATCTCAGCGATTGTCCCCATCCGCTTTACCATCTGTGAAAACGCAATTGAAGGCACTGAAAACACAGTGCCTTTTTAAAGGTTATCCCTATAGTTCTCTGATCCAGATGTTGCGGAAACTTACAGGTTCGCTTTTATCGCCGTGTGCCTGTAGTTTAATTGGTGCTGGTCCGTGTGCCTGACGGTACGCCGCTGCGCCAACGTATTGTGTTGGTCCTTTAAGTTCAAAGTTGTTCTGTACCAATACGCCATTGAAAAGGACAGTCACTTTTGCAGGGGTTTTTACAGTACTGTCTGTATTGAAGGTAGGGGCTGTCCAGATCACATCATAACTTTGCCACTCGCCTGCCTTTTTAGATGGGTTTACCAGAGGGGTGGTTTGTTTGTAAATACTGCCTGCCATACCGTTAGTATAAGTTTTGTTGTCGTAGTTGTCCAGGACCTGAAGTTCATAGCCAAGATCACCTTTTCCCAGTGAAGCCAGGAATAGTCCGCTGTTGCCTCTTAGCTGGCCTGTTCCTGTAATATTCTGGGGCACTTTCCATTCAATGTGTAGCTGATAGTTGCCGAAGGCCTGTTTTGTTTCTATGTTGCCGGTCTTTTTGTCGACGGTTAAAATGCCATTGGATACAATCCATTTCGCAGGTTGTTTCCTGTCATCAGCCATCACCCATTTATCGAGGTTTTTTCCATCGAAAAGCACAACTGCATCAGATGGTGCTTCGCTATTGGTTTTTCCTGCGGTTACTTTTGCTGGTACAGGGGTGTAAAATTCCGTATCCTCATGTTTAGCCTGAGCACTAACGTTGCTGATAGCCAACGCTGCAAGGCATGCTGAAGTAATGATTACTTTGTTGAAATGCATGTTCAATTGTTTTAATTTATACTGGTTGTTAAGATCAAGATAGGATTTTTCCGTTAAACTTTAATAAGTATTTACTTGTCTGTTGTCTTTAATGTGCTTAACTGAAACCGACTGTTCGCTGTGCAAAAGCAGTATGCTTATGAAGGTTTCGTTTTTTTAGCTTGAATGTTTTGCAATAAACTGGTCGAGGTCAGCGCTGGTATACGGAGGACAGGCACCTTCCTGACTGGCGATAAATGCACCCATAGCCAGGGCATAATTCAGGGTTTCGGGAATAGGCGTTTGTATCAGCTTTTTATATAAAAAAGCAGCCAGGAAAGAATCTCCTGCGCCTACAGTATCTGCTACTTTTACCTGATAAGCGTTGCCATGGTAAGGCGTTTCGCCCTGGTAAAAACTTGCGCCTTCAGCGCCCTTTGTGATAATGATTTCATGGATGCCAAAGCTTTGTTGCAGGAAACTGATACTGTCACTTTCAGGTGCTCCGCTTTTGTAAAACCAGTCTGTAAGCAAGCTCAGTTCATCGCTGTTCAGCTTTAGCAGGTTTGCCTGAGGGAGCAACAGTTCCAGCACTTCCTTGTTATAATGGGGTGCACGCAGATTAATATCAAATACTTTATACTTAGCCTTCTCCAGCAGGTGTAGCAGGGTTTCCCTCGACTTGCCATTCCGCGCAGCCAGGCTACCGAACACAAATGCATCCGCCGCGGTGGATATCTGGTCAAACTGGGGATCCCAGGTTATATAATCCCATGCAGCATTAAGGCGTATGTCGTACACAACCTCATGATTTTCCAAAACACTAGCTATCACCTCGCCGGTAGGATATTCGCTGTCCGTTTGAAGAAATGTTGACGGAAGTCCTATCAGCGATGAAAATGCCCGGAGGTCGCGACCGGAGTTATCGCTGCCTACACGGCTGATGAGCTGGCTTTTTGCTCCAACACGGTTCAGGTGGTAGGCTACATTCATTGGTGCGCCGCCTGGTCTTCTCCCGGAAGGTAGGTTATCCCATAGGATTTCTCCAAAACATATGATGCCGGGTCTAATAGATTCTTTAGTCATAATACATTCCAAGGTATAAAATTATTTTTTTATAATTCAGGATACACCATGATAATTAGTTGCGTATATTTATATAGAGATGAGTTGATATTTGTATAACTATAATTAATAGCGAACTAATATTTCATCCGAAAGATATTGATAACCAAATTCTACTGTATGAAAAACAAAATCCCTTTGCCCGGTCTCCCCGGCCGGCTCCGGCATGAATACAATAATGTCCGGAGATTTCAAATTATTTAATTAATCATCAAAAAACAATTTTCAAAAAAACAGACAGCCTGCGTATTTTACTATTAACCTAACCAAAATAGATCATGAACAAATTTACACTACCAGTGCGGTTCGTATATAACGGACCGTGTTCCCTGCTATGTCAAAAAATAATCTTTTTTTGTCTGCTTTTCAGCCTCCTTACTATTACTTCATTTGCGCAAACAGCTGTGCGTGGTACCGTAACAGATAGTGATAATTCGCCATTACCAGGGGCCACGATCACGGTAACCGGTACCGCCGTTAAAGTTGTAACAGATGCAGCCGGTAAATATGTTATTGGTATACCTGCTGATGCCAAACAGCTTACTTTTAGTTATGTAGGTTTGAAATCTCAGACCGTAGACATCAATAGCAGAACAGTTATCAATATCACCTTCACTTCTGGTAACGACCTCGATGTTGTTACTGTTGTGGGTTATGGATCTGTAAAAAAGACCGATGCTACAGGTGCGGCCGCAACAATTTCTGCGAAGGACTTCAACAAAGGGCCACTCATCTCTCCAGATCAGTTGATTCAGGGAAAAGTTGCCGGTGTGCAAATGATAAACAACAGTGGCCAGCCCGGTGGAGCCACTACTGTCAGGATCAGGGGAAACACGGCTATGACAGGTACTGGTCAGCCCTTATATATTGTTGACGGCGTGGCGCTTGATGGCAGGACTGCAAGGCCCAGCCCAACAGCGGGATCTACCACGGTCGGTACTACGGCCCTGGGAACCTCAACCACCGGAAACCCGCTTAACTTTATCAACCCGTCAGATATTGCCACTATGGAAATTCTGAAAGACGCATCTGCAACGGCAATTTATGGTTCACGTGCAGCCTATGGTGTGGTATTGATCACCACGAAAAGAGGTCAGAGTGGTGCTGCTAAAATTGATGTTAGCGCATCTGCTGGCGTGAGTACGATGGCACGTCAAATTGATATTCTTAACGGCGACGAGTATCGGGCTGCACTGACCAAATATGGGCTGACAGCAGGTGATTATGGTGATAACATTGATGCGATGGATGCCATCACACGTACCGGTTACAATCAAAATTATAACATTGGTATCAGTGGCGGAAACGACAGAAGTACGTTCCGTGCATCGTTTGGTTATCAAAATCAGCGGGGTATTATTATCAATACAGACTTCAAAAAATACAGCGGGTCTTTTAATGGAAATTTTAAATTTCTGGAGAATAAAAACCTTGGCCTTGACGTAAGCCTGATCAGCAACCAGTATACGGAGCAAATTGCGCCTATCACTACCGACGCTGGTTTTACAGGTAGTTTAATCAGCCAGGCTTTGTCGTGGAACCCAACCCGTTCCATGTATAATCCTGACGGATCGCTATTTATTGAAAAAGGATCAACAACCATTAATCCGCTTGTGATGTCTGCAGCTTATAGCGACAGGTCGAAAGTTTCAACCATCCTGGGGAGTGTATCGCCGTATTATAAAATCACGCCTTGGCTGGAGTACAGGATGCTCGCGAGTGTCAACTACAGCACAGGGATCAGACGTGGGTCTATACGAAGCTTCCTCAATCTGCAGGGGATAGTAGCCGATGGCGATTTCCTGGGCGGTTTTGCCAGCTATTCCAACAGTGAGCTGATTACCCAACAGTTTACCAATACATTAAACTTTAATAAAGAGTTGGCCGCTAAGCTAAACCTGAACGCAATTGTAGGGTATGAGTATACCAATTATATCAATAAAGGGCTGGCCAGCACCGCCAGGGGATTTGGGGATATCGCTGTTGATTATACCGATGTGATGCAGGCTACCGCACCGGCCAACCGTTCTTATAATTCTTATAACGATCCGAAAGCCCAGCTGCAGTCATACTTCGCCCGGGCTATCTTCAATTATGATAATAAATACCTGTTAACAGCTACATTCAGGGCGGACGGTTCCACTAAATTTGGTGCCGACAACAGATATGGTTATTTCCCTTCTTTTGCGGCTGCCTGGAATCTCAAGAACGAAAGTTTCCTGAAGGATACGGAATGGCTGGATCAGTTGAAATTTAGGGCCGGTTGGGGAAAAACAGGTAATCAGGAATTCCCGTCCGGATCTGCTCAACAGCGGTACAATATTACGTATTCCAATGGGCAGCAGGCACTGGTTGGCGTAAACAACGAAAACCGGCTATTAAAATGGCAATCGGACAAACAGACTAACATTGGTGCTGATTTCGGATTTTTTAAGAACGCTCTTACCGGATCGGTAGATTTCTTTAGCAAAACGACTACAGATTTATTGTTTCCACAGATCCCGCTTGTACCTGCAAACGCTGGGGTAACTGTAACTTGGATCAATCTGCCAGGACAAATTTCCAACAAAGGGGTTGAACTTACCCTGAATGCAAACCTGATCCGTAAGGAAGATGTGTCTTTCACACTCGGTGGTAACGCAACATTTATCAGAAACAAAGTGAAAAACATTATAGGGGTAATCAAAACAGGTGCACTGAGTGGTCAGGGTTTGTCTGATGTAACCCTTGAAGTCATTCAGGAGGGATTACCAGTCTTTGCAATGGTTACCCGTGAATATAACGGATTGGACGAGAGCGGTTTCTCAAAATACACCGATGACGGTTTCACTTACTACTATCTTGGAAATCCAAATCCTAAAGTTATTGTCGGTTTTAATGCTGACTTCAGATACAAAAAGTTCACCGCTAATGCAAGTTTCAATGGCTCGTTTGGTCAGAAAATTTATAACAATACCGCTAACTCTGTGCTGCCAATCTCTAACCTTGGAACGCAAAAGAACGTGGCAGCTGACCTGCTGAAATCTTCCATTCAGGAATCCCTGGCAAATCCCATTGCGGCATCTTCAAGATATATTGAAAATGGTAATTATATCAAACTCGCAAATGCAACGATTGGATATACAATAGGAGATATTGGCAAGTCTATCAAAGCTTTGAACCTGTTTGTGAATGGTCAGAACTTATTTGTGATCACCAAATATAAAGGCTTTGATCCAGAAGTGAATGTAGACAAGGGGATAAATGGAGTACCTTCTGCTGGTATAGAATACATTCCTTATCCTACGGCACGTACATTTAACTTTGGTGTTAATTTTTCCCTTTAATTTAATTATAGACGACATGAAAAATATAAATATAATAGTTTGTGCGGCACTACTGTTCTCTTCTTTGGCATGCACAAAACTGGATGAATCTTTAAATGGACAGATCGGCAATGAAGGCATTAGTTCCGGGAACGTTACCGCTCTGCTCAATGCGAGTTATACGGCTATGCGTAATCCTTACCAGGGGCCCTGGGGATGGTGGTCTTTACAGGAATTTCCGTCTGATGAGGCGATAGTTCCTACAAGGGCGGGAGACTGGGATGATAACGGTGCCTGGCGCGCCTTACATTTGCACAGGTGGGCGGCCGACCATGCACGGATATCAAGTACGTTCCGCGATCTCAATAGTGTAAGTTATGTAGCTACAAATGTTTTGCAGTTTAATCCTTCCCCAGGACAAGCTGCCCAGGCGAGGTTTCTACGTGCGTTTGCCCAATTTTCTATTCTCGATGGCTGGGGTCAGGTACCTTACCGCGAGCCCGGGGAAGATGTAACGCAACCCTCTAAAATAAGAAATGCAAGTGACGAAATTACTTATCTGATTGCGGAACTCACCGCTATAATCCCTGATCTGCCTGATGGTCCGGTTTATAATGCCAATAAAGATGCAGCAAAAGTATTGCTGATGAAGTGTTACCTGAACAAAGGTGCGTTCCTCAACCGGACCAGCCCAACTTTTGACGCTGCAGATATGGCTAAGGTGATCAGTCTTGCTGATGAAATCATTAACGGGGGTAAATTTTCACTTACTCCTAATTATTATGATAATTTTGCCCCAACAAACGACGCCCTGTCGAAAGAGAATATTTTCACCGCACAAAATATCGGCGGTTCTGATGCAGGAGGTGTTAAGGATATCTGGGTTCCGGGATTGCACTATAACCAAAGTCCAAGTGGGTATAATGGATTTTCGACACTATCTGATTTCTATGCTAAATTTGAAGCTACGGACACACGGCGAGGTGGATCTTATGCAGGAGTGACTAATGTTTCTGGTCTGAAAGTTGGTTTTCTAATAGGCCAGCAATTTGACCAGAATGGTGCATTGCTTAAGGATAGAAGAGGTAATAATCTTATTTTTACACCTGAAGTAAGCATCATTGAGCGTGATCCAAATCATCTTGAAGTTGCGGGGATCAGGATTGTGAAATACCCTGTTGACTACGCAAATACAGCAACCAATCTCGCAGAAAATGACTGGGTGTATTTCCGTTATGCGGATGTGCTGCTAATGAAGGCGGAAGCACAACTACGAACAGGATTGGGTGCCGCTGCGCTGCCCATTGTAAATTCAATCCGTGTGGCCAGGGGTGCCAGCGCTTTTGCAAGTTTAACTCTTGATAATCTATTGGATGAACGTGGACGGGAACTCTTTTGGGAAGGGCTACGCAGACAAGACCTGATCCGTTTCAATAAGTTTTTAATACCATGGCAGGAAAAACCAGTCGATGATCCTAAGTACCTGGTGTTTCCAATTCCTGATAACCAGTTAGGTAATCCTAATTTTGTTCAAAATCCAGGATATTAGGGTTTAAGCAGATACTGTCCAAACTCAAATAGAAAAGGCTGTGGCGAAAATTTCGCTGCAGCCTTTTTTTTATATTGTAAACGGCAATCTCCGCCGTCCTCTTGCTACCAGAAAATAGGAGGCAGCGTTGGATATTGGGATCAAGTCTTACTGAGGTAGCATTAAGGCGTGGATCAGGTAATCTTCAGGTACCTGGGGATAGGTGAAAGATAGGTGAAGGATAGGTGAAAGATACGTCAAGGCTAGGTAATCACCAGATAATAGGTAGATCGCTGCAGTGACAGAGCCAATAGCCGAAAAACTCATATAGATCCATAACGCCGGTCAATCCAGCTTTGACCTGTTTTGAGTATTGATTAGGTCTTTAAGGAGTCATCGCGATTATTAATTGTTATTTATTAATAAACAGAGCCTAAGTTACCCGGTTTTGTATAAATAATTCGGCTTTTGGTTTATTAAATATGTTTTTAAGGATTTTTTAGGACTGTAAATGATTTTTGATGATATATTTTGATAAAAATAGATGGAAAATGATGTTTTTTTTGATCAAATATTGTCTTTTTATTAAATTAAATTTTAAGATGTTCGTTAAAAGTTATTTATTTAGGTCATTTGTCCTTTGTTTATGTTTTAATTTACTTAAATTGTGGTAGTTAAACATCGATTAACTATTAACTGTCTAATTAACCTTAAAAAACAATCTCTATTATGAAGAAAATCTATCAGAAAATGATTTTTTCCTGCATTATCCTACTTGGATTTTCAGTTTTATCTTCAAAAACTTTGGCGCAGTCCATTGTTAAGGGTAAAATAACTGATGCGCAGGGTACTTTACTTCCAGGAGTTTCAGTTATGGTCACCAAAGGGCCGGGAACAGTAAGCAACTCGTCTGGAGAATACAGCCTCACTCTACCGGATGGATCTAAAATATTAACTTTCTCCATTGTAGGATATGAAAAGTTAACCAAAACAGTTGTGCTGAGTGGTTCGACGGTAGTCCTTGATGTTCAATTACTGGAGGCCAGCGGGAACCAGTTGAATGAAGTGGTAGTATCAACCGGAAGCAGGGCTTCTAAACGTACACTAACAGATAGTCCTGTACCTATTGATATCATCGGATCGGCTGATCTTAAAAGTACCGGACAACTCACCTTTGATAAAGCTTTGCAATCTAAAGTGCCGTCCTTCAATACGGTAAATACCCCGGTGAATGATGCTACTTCCTTATTGGATCCCTATGAAATCAGAAATATGGGGCCAAGTCGTACCTTGATCCTGATCAATGGAAAGCGTAAAAACTCCAGTGCATTGACTTATATTCAAACCTCTCCGGGCAGGGGCGAAAGCGGTGCCGATATCTCTGCAATTCCAACGGACGCAATTAAACGCGTAGAAATTCTACGTGACGGGGCTTCTGCCCAATACGGATCTGATGCAATTGCGGGTGTTATGAACATCATTCTGAAAGATAGATTTGAATACGGTTCAGTAACCCTTAATTCAGGCATCACCCATAAAGGCGATGGTGAAATGGTGGGTTTCAGTGTAAATAATGGTGCTAATTTTGGTGATAGGGGCTATGTAAACTACACCATAGATATGCAACACACCAATATGGCCAACAGGCCGGGCAAAGTAGATGCAGCAGCAGAGGCTGATGCAAGTCTTGGTTTTGGTGTTCCCATCAGTACGGTAAACGCATTTTTATCGGCTTACCCTGATGCTAAAAACATCAATGCTTCGCCAGAAAACTCTTCTGCAAAATTCCTTGTGAACGGTGCAATACCTATCAGTGAAAGTACAGAGTTTTATTACAATGCTGCCTACATTTATAAAAAGGTGAACAGCTTTGCCAATTACCGAACCCCATACTGGCGTGACACGGATTTTGGTCTCCTTCATACTGCAGGTACACCTTATCTTGGCTACGGCCCAACATTTGAAGGTGACCTGAAAGATTATAATGCCACTGCCGGATTCCGTTCTACCAGCAATGGATGGAAAACAGATGTCAGTTTCACCACAGGTGGAAATCATCAGTTGTACACAGTGAACAATACACTGAATAGGGGCTTAGGCGCATCCAGCCCAATCAGTTTTAAGCCAGGTGGTTTTGATTTTACCAACAACATTGGAAACATCGATATTTCCAAAGCTTTGGGAGATAAACTGAATGTAGCATTCGGATCTGAGTTCAGACAGGAAAATTTTACTATTATCGCTGGCGATACAGCTTCTTATGTATCTGGAGGTGCTGATTCTTTTCCTGGTTATGGAGCCAATAACGCCCTTACTGCCACCCGTTACAATATTGGCGGTTATGCTGATGTGAGTTATGATATTTCGAAACAGTTTTTAATCAATGGTACTGCCAGGGTAGAGCGGTACAGTGATTTTGGAAATGCCTTTGTTTGGAAAGCAAGTACAAGATATAAAATGCTGAATGATAAACTGACGTTACGTGGATCATTGTCTACAGGTTTCAGGGCCCCATCATTGCAACAGATTAACCTCCAGATTGCCCAGGCAAGTTTTGTTCCTGGCGAAGGCATTCAAACCAAAGGCCTGGTCAACAACAATAGTCCGCAGTCAAGATTATTGGGTGTGCCAAAGCTAAAGGCAGAAAAATCCCTCAATTACACTGCTGGTTTGGGATTAAGCCCGGTTGATAACTTCAGTATTACCTTTGATTACTATAGCATCAGGGTCAAAAACAGGATCGTATTGAGTTCTGAGATTAGCCACACTGATGATCCTACAGCTCCGGGATTGGATCAGGTATTAAATGACAACGGTATTGTAGCTGTAAGTTTCTTTGTTAACGGCATTGATACCCGTACCCAGGGACTGGATTTTGTGACCAATTACAGAAATATACAGATCGGCAGAGGTCAGTTAGGACTGAATGTTGCTGCCAACTATACCATGCAGAATATGGCCCTGGAAATAAAAAATCCACCGCTGATTGCTGCTGCGGGCCAAACGGTGGTAGATCAGACACAATTAGCCCTGCTGCTTTCATCCAGGCCTAAATACAAAGTGATCTTTGGTGGCGACTATAGAATTGGAAAAGTTTCAATAAACCTGAACAATACTGTAGTAGGCCCAACAACCTTCCATCAGGCAGGATTGAGTGAGAACCTTGATACAAAATTCGTAACCAAGGTATTAACAGATCTTGGCGGGACAATTGGATTGTTCAAAAATGTTACTTTCTCGGCAAATGCACAAAACATCTTCAATGTATTGCCTAAATGGAAGTTTAAATCACTCAATGCTGCGGGCGATGCGGAGCTAAGCGACCCGGCCGCGGTTTTCAATTACACCAATTTACTGACCTTCAATGGAAGGTACAGTACCACCACCTATGACGGCTCGCAATTTAGTCAGCTTGGGACTACTTTTGTGGCCAGTTTAAATGTGAAGTTCTAAAGCTGTAGCAGTTAGTTAATCGATCATAAGGCAACCGTTCCAGCAACTGGGACGGTTGCTTTGTTTATATACCTTATTGCTTTTTTAGATGCCCTTTCGCAGTTTTATATGCTTTTCTGCATTACCGCAAGTGGGAGGGATTCTCCGTCTGCCAGAAGTATTTCTTTATGCGCTACCAGATCGAACCCTAACCTTGAGTAAAAAGGTATGCCGGGCAAGGTTGCTGCCAGCTGGAGCTGATGGAAACCCGCTGCGATGGCAGCATCTGTGCAGAAACCAAGTAATGCTGTACCTACGCCTTTTCTTGCCCAGTCGGGGTGTACAAAAAATGCCCTGATCCTTGCCGCGTCAGTTTGTGGGTCTAACAGCGGATCTTCGGTTCCCTTTGCCTGGTCGCCCCCAAATAACGTATTTCTTTTGCTCCATCCACCGCAACCGGCAATTTGCCCACCATCTCTCACAATGTAATAGGTTTGATCTGTAATTAACTGGCTGTCTACGCCAAATACATGAATGAGGGCACTTTCTATTTGTTTTTTGGTGTAATAATTAGTACTGAGGCCTCTTACCGATTTCTCTATGAGGGATTGCAGCAGTGATGTTTCTTCTGGTTTTGCAGGGCTGATAGTTAACATGGTTTCAATTTTATACTGCCTTGACAAGTAGTTGAAGACAATTGTGTACCGATCAATTTAGCAATTTTATTTAGATTATATTTGCCCCTAAACCTACAATTGGTTAACTGAATTATTGAGTTTTATGATAAATACCAACGAACTTCAATTGAGAACCGTTCAGGTAACACGCTACGTGACCCCCCTAAGGGAAGGTGGCTCAATGCCGGCGATTGCTGAAGCGGACGATGATTTTCTATATGTACTTAAATTCCGGGGGGCCGGGCAGGGGTTGAAAGCCCTGATTGCTGAAATTATCGGTGGCGAAATTGCCCGCGCACTGGGGTTTAAAGTGCCGGAAATTGTGTTTGCTAATTTAGATGAAGCCTTTGGCCGGACAGAGCCGGACGAAGAAATACAGGACTTGCTTAAAGCAAGTATTGGGCTAAACCTCGCCTTGCATTATCTTTCTGGAGCCATTACTTTTGATCCGAATGTAACGGAAACAGATCCTTTGCTGGCCTCACAAATTGTATGGCTGGATTGTCTGCTGATGAATATGGACCGTACGCCACGGAATACCAATATGCTGATCTGGCATAAAGAATTGTGGTTGATAGACCATGGGGCTTCGCTCTATTTCCATCATTCATGGCAAAATTGGGAAGAGCAGGCTAAGCGTCCCTTTGCCCTAATCAAAGATCATGTTTTACTCCCCGGGGCGTCGCAGTTGGATGAGGTTAATGAGGGCTTCAGTAAAATATTGACCAAAGAATTGATAAGGGAGATAGTAGCACTGGTGCCGGAAGACTGGTTGTCGGCAGATTCCCCTTTTAGTTCTCCTGAAGAACACCGTCAGGCCTATGCGCAATTTCTGGAAACCCGCGTTGCCCATTCAGATATTTTTGTAAAAGAAGCACAACATGCAAGGACTGCACTTATTTGAGTATGCCGTGATCCGCGTAGTACCTAGGGTAGAACGCGAGGAATTTCTGAATGTAGGGGTAATTCTCTATTGTGCGAAGCAAAAGTACCTAAATACGGTTTGTACACTCGATGTGGAACGTTTAAAAGCCTTTTCGCCGGGATTAGATATTAATGAGCTGAAAGCGCACCTGAAAAGTCTGGAAAGTATTTGTGCAGGTGAGAAAAAAAGTGGTCCAATAGGTCAGTTGGATCTTCCGTCGAGGTTTCGATGGCTTACAGCGATGCGCAGTACAGTAATACAAACATCAAGGGTGCATCCCGGCTTTTGTAAAGACCCAGCTGAAAAGATTGTTCGTCTTTTCGGGGAGCAGGTGTTGTAATTCAGCACGTCTGTTAAAGAAAAAGCGGACTGCAATTCATGCAGCCCGCTTTTTTTATTCCATCTGTATTTTAGCAGTATGGTCTTATTTTGTATCGTTCACTTGTTTTACTGCTTCTTCGGCCAGTTTTACCGATGCGGTATCATTTTGTTTCTGGCGTTGCTGTTTGATCTGGTTAATTACCTCGATCAACTGAGGGGCAAAGCCATTTGGCTTAAACCTGATCGCCATATCGCGGATTGCGCTAATTCCCTGCTGTGCAAACACTGAATTTTGAACACGTGCAGTCATATAGATGAAATCACGCAACATGTCAAATTTTGTTTGCGGGTCAGCAGCCATCAATTTGTTATACACATATGGCCATTCTGCATCGGTACCGTTTTTTGAATAAACGGTAACAATTGCATTGGTCAGTTCACCCTGACTGTCTTTCTCGGATGACCTGGCAAATGCCATTGCTTCTTCAGGTTTTAGGCCTGAAATTGCATTTAGTGAAGCGCCCGCTACAGCATACGACTGACTTTTAAGTCCTTCCTGGTATAATGCAGTTTGCTGTTCTGCACCTTTGGAATTTCCAACAACCGCAATCGCGGCAGCTTTTACCAGGTTATTGTCGTCGGTTTTGGCCAGTTTTAGCAATGTTGGCAATAAGCCTTCAGCAAATGCTGTATTTGCAGGGTCAATGGTATTGATGGTTTTCAACCTCAAACCGTAGTATTTATCCTGCAAAGCAGCTGTTAATATTTTCTGAGCTGTTGCATCAGTTTGTTTTGCCGCTGCGGCATCAATAGCTTCCAGTCGGTCCATATACAAAGGCGCATTGTTGTACTGGAACAAAAATTCCTGCATAGATTTATGGTCGGTTTTTTTAGTCAGGATAATCTTTTCTGCATCCACGTTAACCAGGTCTGGCTGAGCTGCTAATTTGAAAGTCAGGGTGTCAGATTTTGCATCCATCCAGATCTGCTTGCGCTCTTTTTTGCCGCCGCTATAGATATCTACGGCCATTGGCAATTTAAATGCTTTACCTTCCTGCGTTTGTTTAATGTATACTGTTTGTGTTTTTGATTGGTTGTCCCATTTGTAGCTGATGTCTAATAATGGGTGGCCTGCACCGTAGTACCATTGGTTCCAGAACCAGTTGAGGTCTTTACCACTGGCTTCTTCCATGGCCAGGCGCAGCTGTTGGGCCTCACCGTTTTTAAAAGCATTGGTTTTGAGGTAGATGTTAAGCCCTTTAAAGAAAGCGGGGGCACCAATATAATGGCGAAGCATATTTAGTATCCGGCCACCTTTCTGGTAAGACACTGCATCAAAAACATCCTGCTGGTCATGATAATGGAAACGCACCAGGTCCTTTTTTGCATTCCCCGGATCTCTCAGGTAACCCAGCAGCGCCTGGTTATTGTGTTCATCCCCACTGTCTTGTCCATATTTGTGTTCTGCCCAAAGGGTTTCACTGAAATCGGCAAAAGACTCGTTTACGGTAATGTTGCTCCAGCTTTCTGCGGTTACGTAATCGCCAAACCACTGGTGGAAAAGTTCGTGTACTATGGTACTTCTTCCGGCATCATAATACCTGTCTGCAAGCTCGCGTGCGGTACCTTGTACATAAGAACCATGTAAAGTTGCGGTAGTGTTTTCCATCGCACCGCTTACATAATCACGCACAACAATCTGCGCATATTTGTTCCATGGATAATCAACGCCCAGTATTTTCGAATAAAATTCCATTACCTCAGGCGTATGGCCAAAGATCTCCTTTGCATATGGTGCATATTTTGGCTCCAGGTAATAACTTACTTCTTTATCGCGCCATTTGTCTTTGTAAATTTTGAAATTTCCTACTGCCATCATAAACAGGTAAGGCGAGTGGGGGAGTTCCATTTTCCAGGTATCTGTACGTGTGCCGTCAGCATTTTTCTTTTGAGCTGCAAGGCGGCCATTGGAAAGTGTAACATATTTTGCCGGCACGGTCATGCTGATTTCATCAGTAGTTTTTTGGTTAGGCCTGTCAATGGTAGGAAACCATGCCGATGAACTTTGCAGTTCACCCTGTGTCCAGATCTGTACCGGTTTATCTTTTTCTGTACTGTCAGGATTGATAAAGTAAAGTCCTTTTGCATCAGTTATCGCTACACTGCCTTTTACTTTCAGTTCATCAGGTTTGGCGGTGTAGTCAATGTATACCGTGTAACTCTCATTATTTTTGTATTCTTTGTCTAATTTTATCGCCAGCGAAAGTCCGTCATACGTATATTTTAAAGGGACGTTTTTACCATTTTTTACAACGCTTAACGACTTGATATCCATGCCCTGGGCATCCAGTCTCAGCGAGTCGGTTGGGTAGAAGTGCGGCTTAATGGTTACCCATTCCTTCCCATACATATACCTCTTTTTGTAATCAAATTTAACATCCAGTTTAGTATGGATCAGGTCGTTAATTTTGGGCGCTGTGGAGCGGTAAATTTCCATCAGCGGGTCTGCTGTTTTTTCCTGGGCAATAGCCGGGGAAGTACTTGCTGCGCCGATCATGAGCAGCGTATGGAGCAGGGCGCGGCGGTAAGGTTTAGTTTTAATATTCATTTGGAGGTGTTTGAAATTGCTGTAAAGCTATGGTGTGGGATGATAAAGTGCAAATGCTGTTTTGCATAATCGTTTTTATTTTCTCCGAATGTTAAAATAAACTTTCCTTTTTTGTAATTAGATGGTAATAAACAAAGTAATTCCTTGGTTTATTATACCTGTTACTTATCTTTGTTGGTGCTTATTCAATACCTATATCCAAGGATGTAATAA
>Ga0247815_10000312_pt1 | contig 39111 bp, 39 predicted proteins | sample UWRJL194509B1_FD_181014 | JGI IMG/M metagenome (GOLD analysis project Ga0247815, IMG submission 181014) | Plant litter microbial communities from Arlington Agricultural Research Station in Wisconsin, United States - UWRJ-L194-509B-1 | ecosystem: Environmental > Terrestrial > Plant litter >...
AACAATAAATGAGAACGTTTTTCTATTTAAAAACAGCTCAATTTTAAGCATAAAAAACGCCCGTTTTTCGATCTGATTCAGCATTAAAATCAGGTTGAAAAACGGGCGTTTTTTTGTAAGAATTAAAATCAGTTTTTAAAGGCTTTAAAAAGTGATTTTTTTATTGTGCAGCCTTAACTGTTATTGTACCTAATGTAAAATTATTAGCTAAATAAAAGTGGCTGTTTCCTTTTGTTAATGTTACAGCTTTCAGCACAATTGTGTGAGTGTACACCACATTTGGAGCAGTCCCTGCTGATGTCGTTGAAACCTCAATAGTACTGTTTTTAGTTAAATCTGCATTCCATGTCTGCTCTACAGTTGGAGTCAGCGGAGGTATGTCTTTACAGAAATAGTCACTTGTTAAAGTTCCTGTTCCTTTAGTAAAAGAACGATATGTCACCTTGTTAGTTGTTTCTGTAATTACGCTTGTTCTGGGCTTACCTAAAGTGGGCACATTTACAAGTAAAGCAGGATCTATGTTGTCAATAATTAATGATGCAGATCCGTTAAAATTATAAACCTGCTTTAATTTAGCTGTAGTACATTGCGACGCTGTCTCCGGAAAAACAAGGTTCAAAGCAGCTGCCGGCGTTGTTTTATAAATTCCGAAAACCAGTTGTTTTTCGGTTTGATCTCCGGCAGGTTTCATAAATGTAATATTATTAAAAATAATATTGTGATTATAGCCTGTAATTCTTGTAGCTCCGGTTGTTTCATCTGGCGCTGTAAGGCTTTGAGTAGTTGTTATTGAAATTTCGCCCCCATTTGCCTGCCATTCTTCTGTTACATTTGGCGTTCTTGGCGGGATTGCACCACATATATTGTCAGAGGCGACTGCACCATCATACGCTCTGTAAACAACGCGATAACTAGTGTTATCAATATAATAAACTGTAGGTTTGTCTGGTAAAGTTTCGGTCATTGTAGGTTCATCAATAATACTCCCTTGTGGTAATTGAAGTAAAATTGATTCCTGTTTTTGAATCTTGTATATCAACGTATTAGGATAAACAGTATTTGTACAGCTTGCAGCAGCCACATCTTCAAAATCAATCGTATCAACAGTCAGGTTGCCATCGTCGCAACCGTTTAGCATAATTGCAAATAATAAAAGGCTTGCATATTTTTTCATCGTAATTTTATTTGGGTCAAAAATAGTGAAAAATTTGGCAAATGATATTTAAGATTTCACAATTGATATTTCATAACTTTGCAGTAATGAAAAAAGTATATCTCGATAACGCCTCTACAACTCGCATGCGCCCTGAAGTTATTCAGGAAATGACTAAGGTTATGGCAGAAGATTTTGGAAATCCGTCCTCTACACACAGTTTTGGCCGTAATGGAAAGACGATCTTAGAACTTTCAAGAAAAAGTATCGCAAAGCATTTAAATTGTACTGCACAGGAAATTATTTTTACTTCGGGAGGAACCGAAGCAGATAACTGGATTCTTCGTTCAGCAGTTGAAGATCTTAAAATCGAACGCATTATTACCACTAAAATAGAGCATCATGCCGTTTTGCATTCTGTTTTGGCACTACAGTCCGACTATAATATACAGGTTGATTACGTTAAAATTAATTCAGACGGAAGTCTGGATCTAACGCATTTATCCAATTTACTATCTGAAGAAAAGAAGACAATTGTTAGTTTAATGCATGTTAACAATGAAACAGGAACTGTTCTAGATTTAAATAGAGTAGGAGTTATCTGTAAGCAGTATAATGTCTTATTTCATTCTGATACCGTTCAGTCTGTTGGAAAAACGGAAATTGATTTACAGCAGACTGCTGTCGATTTTATTGTGGCAAGTGCCCATAAATTTCACGGACCAAAAGGGGTTGGTTTTGCTTTTGTTCGGAAAAACTCCGGTTTACAGCCATTGATTTTTGGCGGCGAACAAGAAAAAGGACTTCGCGCAGGAACAGAAGCCGTGCATCAAATTGCCGGAATGGCGAAAGCATTATCTCTTTCTTACGAGAACTTAAACGAAGAAAGAAACTATATTACCGGCTTAAAAAAATACCTTATTGAGCAGCTTGAAGGCCATTTCCCAGGCTTTAGAATCAATGGTAAAAAAGACGATTTTTACAATATTATCAATATTATTTTGCCTTTTTCAGAAAGTAAAACGTCCATGCTTTTGTTTAATTTAGATATGAAAGGAATTGCAGTGTCAAGAGGAAGCGCCTGCCAGTCCGGAAGTATTAAACCGTCTCATGTTTTAAAAGAAATGCTTTCGGAGAATGATTTAAAATTACCAAATCTCCGAATTTCTTTCAGTCATTACAATACCACAGAAGATATTGACTGGCTTATGGAGTGTTTAAAAACAATTAACAATTAACAATAGATAATTGATAATTATCTATTACGAATTACTTTCTAATCACTTTTACCTGTGAATCATTCGTTAATTTGATGATTGTTGATGGTTTTCCGGCAACTTTATCCTGATTTAACTTCACTACATAATCAACTCCTTTAATGATTTCAGGGTTAATATCTTTAAAGGCAATTGGAGTTGGCTGTCCTGAAATATTAGCCGAAGTAGATACCAAAGGCTTTTTCATTCGCTCTAATAACTTAAAGCAAAAAGGTTCTTTTACAATGCGGACTCCAAGAGAATTATCTGCAGCAATAATGTTTTTCGCAACATTTCTTGGTTCATCTAAGATTAAAGTAGTTGGTTTTTCAGATAAATCTAAAATCTGCCAGGCTACTTCAGGAATGTTTTTGAACACATTGTACATCATTTTTTCTCCGTTCATCAATACAATCATACTTTGTGTTTCAGCACGTTGTTTGAGTTTGTATATTTTAGCTACAGCTTCAGCATTTGTAGCGTCGCAGCCAATTCCCCAAACGGTATCTGTTGGGTAAAGTATGATGCCTCCTTCTTTTATAACTTCGTATGCTTTTATGATTTCTTCGTTCATGATTTCAAATTTTAATCGGGTAATTATGGAATTTGTAATGGAATATTACCGTCTATTTCTAAGAGGTATTTTATCCAATTTGTAAAACTGTATTTTTTCTTTGTTATAGGATCGACTTCTCTGTAAGGAGTGTTTAAAAAATCATCAATCCTGCTTAAATCAAATTTTTCGTCAAGGCAAAGTATATTTTGAGGATCGTAAAAATCATAATTTTTAACGATTTGATTGTTGGTAATGATCTTTTTATTGCTGCCCAGTGCCTCAAAAATTCTAAAAGACAATCCTTCGTGTACCGAATCATTTTTTAAATCGATTAAAAATTTGGCGTTAGCACCTTTTTCCAGATTTTCATAGTAAGAGGTCGGCTTTTTTATAAACGAAATATAAGGTCTTGCCTGTAGATTATCTTTGGTTACTGTTCTTAAAATCACATTCAGTTTATAATTTTTACTGTATAAATAATCGCAGATCGTTAGTAAAGCCTGTATTCTGTTGTCATAAGAACCAATGTAAAAAAAGTCATATTCAGGTATCTTTTTTTCAAATAAAGTATCGAAACAATCAAAATAAAAATTAGTTGTGGGATACGTTTTTCCTTTCTCAATATCATTTTTATCAAAGACGTAAAACTTATCAAAAAGCGGTATCAATTCCTGTATTCCTTCAAATCGGGACAATCCATCCCATTGATAAGCGTAATTTTTAGCAGCAAGACTTGTCACTTTATTAAGTATAGATTTGTTGAACAAATCTGCACGAATAGTAAGGCTGTAATCAACTTTAGGGAATGATTCTAATTCTTTTTCTATTTTTTTATACTGCAATTCCTTTCGGATTCTGGCTTTATATCCTTTGTCAAAAAGAAAGTTTTTATGAATGAAATTTAAGATTTTATATTTTAACCCCGGATATTTAAATTCATTATTATACGTAAGCATGTATACCTCAAAGCCATTTTTTTTCAAATTTTCTTCTATGCAGGCATACAATCCAACATCCACAGTAATGGGTAATAGTATCTTTTTATTTTCAAATGCTTCCATACTGTTTTTTATAATTTAAAAACGGTTTTCACCCAATTTTCAATCGTGTATTTATGATAAATTTCGTCGGGCAGAGGTTCATATGGCGTTTTTAAAAATTCTGGATCGATGTTTATTTCACTATTTTCATCCAAAATCAAAATGTTATTGGGATTGTAAAAATCGTAATTACTAATTGATTTATTCGTAGTTATAATTTTTTTCTGCATTGCCAACGCTTCAAATATCCTGAAACTTAAACCGTTGTGGTCTTTTCGTATTAAATCCAAAAATATTTTTGAGTTTTCAAAATCTGCTTGTAATTCGTCAGGAAACACAAGATCTTTTGAATAACTAATGTTTGCATGCATATTTTCAGGCGCTTTTTTGCCAACAGCCATAAACTTAAACGGAATTGCATGAGCTGCAAGATAATTGGCCAGATTATTTAAAAAATCAAAACGTTCGTCTATAGAAATTACGATAAAAATATTCTCATTTGTATAGGCTATAGGTCTCTTTTCCATGTAAATGTAATTCGAGATGAAGGTAAATTGATGTTTTTTGACATCAACTAAGTCAAATGAAAATATTTCGTCGAAAACGCCGTCGACTAAATGATCAATAGGAAATCGCCTGCAGCTGTCGTAGATATAGGCAAGGTATTTATTGCTTAGTTTTTTAAGTTCTAAATGTGTTTTTCGGCTTATTTTATCCGGACGAATGAATAAAATGGCATCCTGATGCCCCCATTCTTTAACCTGATTGAGAATGTAATCTTCTAATGCCGTAATCTTTTTATTTTTATTGAAAAATGTTTTATTAATAGAATTCCCGATTTTGTCAAAAATCGAGGTGTATTTATATTTGAATTTTGAAGCATCGATATGATTGGCCTCTATATTTCTTCTTTTTAATTCATTTACAATGTTGTGATCATAGTAAGTGGAATCATAACTAATTAAACAAATTTTCATACAATATTGTTTTATGGTTGGGTGAAAAGCTTTTTTACATTCTCAATCATATTTTGCTTTTCATTCATTACAAAGGCTCTGAAATCTGAAAATTCACTAAAAACAGCGTCATAATTATTCATTGCATGATGAATTAATTCCGTTACTTTTTCAATTTGAGTTTCATCTGCCTGCAGCTTATATTTTTCAGGAATTCCTAAATCTTCTTTAAAACCGGCAGTTCCGTCGCGCCCTGTTAAGAGACAAACGCCTGAAACCAGTGCTTCTCTCGGAATTTTATCTCTTCCGGGAAAGTAGCCAAAATCAATATGAAGTTTTGTTTTTCGTAAAGTATCCCGCATTTCTTCTCTGGACATTCCTGTTAGCGGTGTCCATTTATATTGAGGAAGAAGCGTCATATACTTTTCAATTTTATCCAGTCCTTTTTTCGGGTTATAAGTAATGATATTCTCTTTAGAAAAAGATTCCGGCAGATTCTCAAAAAAGAGTTCTGTTACATAATCGCATAAATAGGCAGCATCATTGTCTAACTTTTTAGTCTGTAAAAATTCTTTTGTTCTTTGAGACTGATACCAGTGCGTGACCGTTTTGTTAGGCTCAAAGCGGTATTCAGTATGTTTATAAGGAACGACTAACTTCCTGATCCAGTTTTTTTTCTTCTCACGGCTGTTCATCAATATCTCATAAAAATCAAGGCTTAACCACCATACTTTTTTCTGGGCAAGAGGATATTTGGCAATGAGATTTGTCATCGATTCCGGAATAACCATCACATTGTCAGCACTGTCTTTTACTTTCATTACATACGGAACATTGTAATTTTTGTAAAAAGGATGTACAGGATCTTTTTTATGCTTGGAATACAGCATTTTTGCATTATATCCCAATGAATTCAGGACATATCCTAATTGATGTAAGGCTTCCGGGCCTCCGGTAGCTTTTTTAGGAGGACAGATTATGTATATATTTTGAGCCATTTTATGAATTAAATTATCTGATTGTATTGTAAATGACATTATCAATCCAGCCTTCTAAGGTGTATTTTTTAAAAATCTCATCCGGTATTTTTTCATATTCTTTTTCGAAAAATGAAATCGGAATATCAGGATTTTTCTCGTCGATTACCAGGATATTATTCGGATTATAAAAATCGTAATTTACAATATCCGAATTGGTAGTAATGAGTTTCTTTTGCAGTCCGATGCTTTCAAACACTCTAAATGTCAGTCCGCTTTGACTTTTTCGATTTACATCGAGCAAAACCTGAGAGCGATTTATATATTCATTTATTTCAGACAACGGAATATGATTCGTAATAAATTCAATCGTTGATGTTTTTCGCTTGTATTTTTTATCATAAACAAAAATCTTGTGGCTAATGTTTTTTGATTTCAAATTTTCGGCAATTCTGGAAAGAATAGGAAGTCTTTTATCTATCGAAATGATATTGAAAACCTGATATTCAAAAGGTTTTTCAGGCTTGTTGCAGGAAGCATTATAGATCCAATTGGTGGCAAATTTTAAATTGTATTTTTCGCAGTCTTGTTTTTCAAACGAATATACTTCGTCAAAATTTGGAATAACCCTGATTATTTTTGGACATCTGTGTACGTTATCATTAAAATACGCAATAGTTTTTTTTCCGTATTTTTTAAATTCCGAAACACTTTTCGGATCAATAAAATCTCCTTTAATAACTAAAATTATATCTTGAATTTCATTGATTTCCTTAAGGTTTTCAAGGATTTTTTTTCCAAAATACATTGTTTTTAAATTTTTCTTAAAAAACGTTTTTAAGAAAAAGTTGTAGATCCGCAGCAATACGCTGTGATACTGGTATTCATATTTATTAAAATTAATATGATGTACATCATGCCCCCGCCCTTTCAGTGAAAGAGCAATATGATTATTGAATCCCCAATTATCTAAACTGATTATAGTAATACGCATAATGTGCTTTTGTAAAAAATAGTGTGAAATAAATCAGTTTAAATAGTACTTAAGTAATTATTCAACACTTTTTAAATAAAGAATTCTTTCAATTAAACTGAACGAATTATTATGTTTAATGGTATTGAATTTAAGAAAAAATATATGTTTTTACAATATTAAGCAATGATATTTTTATATTCGTCAAGCATTTTTTGTGCCATAGTTGAAGCTAGAAAATTAGCCATTAATTTTTCGTGTGAGACATTTATAAATTTGTTTATTAGTATTTCATCGTCAGCGAGAGCAATAATTTTCTCCGACAATAATACTGGATTATGTTTTGGTGTTAAGAAACCATTGATGTTATCTTCGATAATTTCCGGAATTCCGCCCACATCTGTGCTTACGACAGGTCTTTTGTGATAAAAGCTCTCAAATATAACTTCAGGAATACCTTCACTTTGTGAAGTCATCAGGAAAACATCAAATTGCGGAATATACTTTGCTGCGTTTACCGTATAACCCATAAATTGGATATGGTTTTCTAAATTTAATTCCTTAACTCTGTTTAATAAATCTTCGGTTCGATCTGTAAAAGTTCCAATTTGTATAAAATAGTAATGAGTTAATTTTTTTACATTAACGATATCATTTACAACTTCTACAAACGTTTCAAGATTTTTAGCTCGAATATGGTTTCCAATATTACCAATTATTTTTTTTGAAGGATCAATCTCAAATTTTTGTCTTAAATTATCTGATGCTTCAGTTTTTTTATTCAGCATCGAAGTCCCGTGATAAATCGTAACAAGTTTGCTTTTATTATAAATTGATTTTTCGCAAATTCTCTTTGTTTCATTAGAAACACAAAATATTTTTTTAATTTTTGGATAATTGTATTTGTAAAGAGTGAGCTTTTTATGTTTAATTTCAAAAGATGTTTTTTTGCTAAATATAAACGGCGGCAGTTTAGATATTTTATCTGCAATAATCGTGAGCGCTATCGCAGACGGATCGTGTATATGAATGAGATCTGCCTGATATTTAGCACACATTTTGATTAATTTTAATGAAAATCTGAAGTCCAGGTTGTAGGCCAGGGGAGCTGTTTCAAATTTAATATCTGTTTCTTTAAGACGATTATGAAAAGGTTTGTTCTTAACGCATAAAATAATATTTTTTACTTCCGGGTTTGATGCTTTTAGTTCCTGGCATAAAGTTTCAATATGGTTTTCTCCTCCTCCCCAATTTTTTACCGCAGATACGTGAATTATAGTCATTTTATGTTAGTATTTTAATATACTTAACAACGCAAAAGCTGTTAAGAATTGATATTTTTTTTCTTTTTTTGAAGGCTGTGAAAAACGCTTTCCCAAACCTATTTTTTTGACGAAAATACAATATTAATTTGAAGTCTTAAATTGTATGTGTATTTTTGTTTGTTTATAAAAAACTACTGATGAATTTTAAAGTAAATCCCATTTTCGGAAATAGCAGTGCGTCAATTCTTGACAATATTAAAACCTTTAATTCTACGGGAGAATTGTTTGGAAATGGAGATCGTAATAAAATCAAATTATTCGATTTAAATGGAAAAAAGATCAATATAAAATCATTTAAAATTCCGAATATCATCAACAAAATTGCTTATCGTTATTTTAGAAAATCAAAAGCAAGACGTTCATTTGAATATGCTACAATTTTACTTGAAAAAGGGATTGGAACACCACAGCCAATTGCATTTCTTGAAAACTTTAATGGTATTGGTTTAAAAGACAGTTATTATGCCAGCGAACATTTGATAACCGAATTGACTTACAGGGAATTGGTTGAAATTCCGGACTATCCGGATCATAATACTATTTTAAGACAGTTTGCTAAATTTACCTTCGACTTACATGAAAAAGGAGTGGAGTTTTTAGATCATTCTCCCGGAAATACATTAATAAAGAAAACTGCTGCAAATCAATATGATTTCTTTTTGGTCGACTTAAACCGAATGAATTTTCATGAAACGATGAGTTTTGAACAGCGTATGAGCAACTTTAGCCGTTTGACGCCTCAAAAAGGAATGGTAGAAATAATGAGTAATGAATATTCTAAATTCTATACCGCTAAAACCGAAGCTGAAATTTGTGATAAAATGTGGCAGGCAACCACTGATTTTCAGGAAGAGTTTGCGAGAAAGAAAAGATTGAAGAAGAAACTTAAATTCTGGAAATCTTAGTTTTTATTCTGATTTTTTTGAGTTCCTGAAACCGGACTGCAACGCTCAAAGCATTTAAATAACAGATAATAATTCCTTTTTTGCCATCTAAAAAGCCGAATCGCACAACATATTGATTCAAAAATTGATAAGAGGGACGAACGTAAAAGTGAAAAAAATTGGGTTTGGTTCTTTTTACCAATTCTTCCTGCGCTTTTAATTGTCCGTAAAAAATCATTTTTTGCTTATAATCTTCATAATTTGAATACGAATAATGAATCAGTTTGTTTTTTAACTTCCCGATTTTTCCGCTGACGATTAGTTTTTCATGAACAATTTTTTTGCTATTGTAAATGGCTTTTTCTTTCTTAAAAAGGCGAATAATTTTATCTGTCTGCCAGCCGCTAAAATGCAGTTTTTTGTTTTCGAACATAAAATTGCGACGTATAAAGTAAGCCGCAGCAGTATTTTTTTGATGAATTACAGTGCTGATTTCCTCCTGCAGTTCAGGAGTTAATCTTTCGTCAGCATCAATAAAAAGAATCCATGAATTGGAGGCAAGGCTTAATGCATAATTACGCTGAAAAGCAAAATTATCAAAAGTACGCTGCACCACTTTCACATTTTGGTATGAAGAGGCTATTTCGAAAGTTTTATCAGAACTAAAAGAATCGACAACGATAATTTCATCGGCGAAAGCCAGATCATCAAGAACAATTTTTATGTTTTGTTCTTCATTATAGGTAATAACCAATGCCGTTAAAAGTTGTTCTGATGAAATCATTATGCAGGAGAACTTATATTTTGTTCAAAAAACAATTCAATTTTATCCTTAAAAAATTCAGGGTTAAATTCCTGATATAAGGATAATGACTCTTTTTTTAGTTGTTTTTCGGTCTTATTTTCAAATAAATCCGGACGATAATCTTTTAAGTGCACAGACAAATGGTGAATTCCGTCTTCAAAAGTGGCCCAGATTTTCTTTTCTATCCAAGGAGAGAAAATAATAAAAGAGGGCTTTCCTAGTGCTTTGGCCATATTGATGGCACCACCATCATTTCCTATAATCAAATCACATTGACTCATAATGGCAATAAAAGAGCGTAAATCGTCTCCTAATAAATCAAAATAAATCTTTTCCTGAGTTGAAGCTTTGCAAGCATTAAAAACGGTTTTGGCGTCTTCAAGTTGTTTGGGAAAATAATTAAAAAGAATATTTACGGCTGCATTATCAGCCACATAATCAACCACTTTAGACATAAATTCTAAAGGATATGTTTTTAATTTTTCGCTTCCCAGTAAACTTATCATTACTGTTTTTTGATCTTTTCGAACATTGTGCTTTTCAAAAAGAGCAATAGCTTCCTGATTTTCTTTTTCAGAAACAAATAATTTCGGAATTGGATCTATTTTTATTTGTAAGTCTAAAGGTTTTAATAACGAAAGACGTCTTTCAATAGCCAATCCCAAATTCGTTTTAGGAAAAGGCTCAAAAGGAACGTTATCTGTATATAAAAAAGTTCTGCCTGGTTTTTTATAGGAGATTTTTCGTTTCGCATTGCTTAATAAAACCAGAATCCAGCTTTCGAGTTTAGAATAAGCGTCGATTAATACATCATACTTTTCATTTCTAATTTGAAGTCCGAGATTTAATAATTCTTTTTTGCTTTTTCGATGCTTTTCTTCGAATAAAATAATGTTGTCAATACTTGAATTGCCTTCTAAAACAGGAGTTGTAGAGGCGTAAACTAAATAATCGATTTGCGCATCAGGATAAGCAGTACGCAGATTGTTGCATATTATACTGCTGATCAAAACGTCTCCAATCATCTTTTGCTGGATTACAAGTATCTTCATCTAAAAATTTAAATCGTATTATGAGCTTACAAATTGAAGCAAAAAAAATCCAAATTCCAATCTTATCAATTGGAATTTGGATTTTTTACTTTGTTTTTATTTAAAAATTATACAGCAACATCGTATTCGCGAAGTGCATTGTTTAATGAAGTTTTTAAATCTGTAGATGGTTTACGGGTACCAATAATCAAAGCACATGGAACCTGAAATTCTCCGGCAGCGAATTTTTTAGTATAGCTTCCTGGAATCACAACAGAACGAGCAGGAACAAAACCTTTCATTTCAACTGGTTCATCCCCTGTAACATCTATAATTTTTGTTGAAGCAGTCAAACAAACATTAGCGCCAAGAACGGCTTCTTTACCAACGTGCACACCTTCTACAACAATACAACGAGATCCTATAAAAGCGCCATCTTCGATAATTACCGGAGCAGCCTGCAAAGGCTCTAAAACACCACCAATACCAACACCGCCGCTTAAGTGAACATTTTTACCAATTTGTGCACAGCTTCCAACAGTCGCCCAAGTATCCACCATAGTTCCTTCGTCTACATAAGCACCAATATTTACATAACTTGGCATTAAGATAACGCCGCTTGAAATGTAAGCTCCGTAACGGGCAACAGCATTTGGTACTACACGAATTCCTTTTTCAGCATAACCTCTTTTTAGCAGCATTTTATCGTGATATTCAAAAATACCAGATTCCCATGTTTCCATTTTTTGAATTGGGAAATACATAACAACCGCTTTCTTAACCCATTCGTTTACTTGCCACTTGTCACCAACAGGTTCAGCACAACGTAATTTTCCTGCGTCAACCAATTCGATCACTTCTCTAATAGCATCAGTTGTAGCCGTTTCTTGTAATAAAGCTCTGTTTTCCCAAGCTTGTTCAATTATAGTCTGTAAAGAATTCATAGTTTTAATTTTTGGCAAAGATAACTTATTTGTGCAAATGCGAAAAACTAAAGGCTTTTGAAAATGTTACAGATTTAACTTTTTGTTTTTAATTTGATAAATTAATTTCGTTCTATATAAAGATTTGTGTTTTTGTAAATCACCCCTAAGAGTTTTTTTTATATCATAATATGACAAAAATCAGATTTTGTGTTTTTACTTCCGACTAATTTCGCAACATCAAATTTTACCCCTTAAAAGAGATTTGATCAGCTAATCCAAAAAAATAAATTTTATAAGCAGCCAAACATGAATCAGGAAAATCAAGTTCAAAACCGAGTTACAGTTATTGATAAAGAAGTTACGTGGGATAAAACACAAGTTATTATGAGCAAAACCAATGCTTTTGGTATTATTGAATATGCCAATGAAGTTTTTGTTGATGTTTCCGGTTATGAAGATTATGAACTAATGGGACAGCCGCATAATATAATTCGTCATCCTGATATGCCAAAAGTTATTTTTAAGGTGCTTTGGGAAAATCTGAAACAAGGAAAAAACTTTCATGCCATTGTGAAGAATTTAGCAAAATCAGGTAGGTATTATTGGGTTATAACTGATTTTGAAATTGCAAAAGATGAAAATGGGGTGATTGTTAATTATTTTGGAAGAAGACAAGCTGTTCCTCAGGAAGTAATTTCATTACATATCGAGCCATTGTATAAAAAGCTATTGCAGATTGAAGCCGCCAGTGGGGTTGAGTTTAGTGAAAAATATTTGATCGGATTTCTGGAAGAAAAAAAGAGATCGTATGTCGAATATATTAAAGAGTTGATTTACGAGCATGAAAAATCGCAGTCAAAATTTGCGCAGTACGAACAGCATGAAGAGAATGAAGAAGAGGAAGAAAGAGGTTTTTTTAGAAGATTATTTAACAGATAGATAAAAGATTTTTTTAGGTTTTTGAATAATTAGGTAAAGTCCGTTTTGAGTTTTCAAAGCGGATTTTTTATTGAAATTCGGTTAAAGGAGCGGTCAGAAAGAAGAAAATAAAATACTTATCTTTGATGAAAAATATAAAATGCCAAGAATTCTCTCTATAGACTACGGACAAAAACGTACCGGAATTGCTGTTACTGACGAAATGCAGATTATAGCTTCGGGTTTGACTACCATTCCAACAAATACGGTAATTGATTTTTTAAAAGATTATTTTGCAAAAGAAAAAGTCGAAGCGGTCCTAATTGGAGAACCCAAACAAATGAACGGCCAGCCATCAGAAAGTGCTTCGATAGTAAAAGGTTTTGTCACTCACTTCTCCAATATTTTTCCGGATATGAAAGTCGTTCGCGTAGATGAGCGATTTACTTCAAAAATGGCATTTCAAACGATGATTGACAGCGGTTTGAGTAAAAAACAACGCCAGAACAAAGGATTGATCGATGAAATTTCGGCAACAATTATGCTTCAGGATTATCTATCTTCAAAAAGATTTTAGCTTTTTTTTCATTAATCACAATTCATGCTTTTTTTTAGAAAAACATAACTTTTATCATATAAAATTAGTTTTTTTTTGCAATTATAAAAATTACCTTTGCACTTTAAAAACAATACTGTTATGCCTGATGAAACAATACGTTCTAATAGTGAAGTAGTACTAATTGGAGCGGGAATTATGAGTGCTACTCTGGGAGTAATTTTGAAAGAATTACAACCTGACATAAAAATTGAAATTTACGAAAGACTTGATGTTGCCGCAGCCGAAAGCTCTGATGCCTGGAATAATGCAGGAACTGGACACTCTGCTTTTTGTGAGCTAAATTACACTCCGGAAAAGGCTGACGGAAGTATTGATCCTAAAAAAGCAATAAGTATTGCGGAAGCATTTGAGATTTCACGCCAGTTTTGGGCGTACTTAGTGCAAGAAAATAAAGTACCATCTCCTGATAATTTTATTAAAAGTGTTCCTCACATGAGTTTTGTCTGGGGAGACAAAAATGTAGCTTATCTTAAAAAGAGATTTGAAGCTTTACAAAGCAATCCTATCTTTTCTCAAATGACTTTTAGTTCAGATTTTGAGCAATTGAAACAATGGATGCCGCTTGTGATGGAAGGCAGGGAAACTAACGAAAAATTAGCTGCAACCCACATGGAAATTGGTACCGATGTAAATTTTGGAGCTTTGACCAGAAGCATGTTTAATTATCTTGAAAAATTAGATGGTGTATCTTTATACTTTAACCATGAAGTACAAAAATTAAAACAGCGCGAAGATAAAACCTGGAGAATTAAAATTACAGATGTATCGACCGGACAAAAAAGAAAAGCATATACAAAATTCGTATTTATTGGTGCCGGCGGCGGTTCACTGCCATTATTAGAAAAAGCAAATGTTCCTGAAGGAAATGGCTACGGTGGTTTCCCGGTAAGCGGACAATGGTTAAAATGTACCAATCCGGAAGTTATTGCGAAACACCAGGCAAAAGTATACGGAAAAGCCAGCGTTGGAGCACCTCCAATGTCTGTTCCTCATATCGATACTCGTGTAATTGACGGAGAAAAAGCATTGCTTTTCGGGCCTTTTGCAGGATTTTCGACTCGTTTCTTAAAAAATGGTTCTTATCTTGATTTACCTTTATCTATAAAAGCAAACAATTTGATTCCGATGCTGTCAGCGGGATTTCATAATATTCCTTTGACCAAATATTTAATCGAGCAGGTGCGTCAGTCTCCAAAAGACAGAATGAATGCACTTCGTGAATATCTGCCAACAGCACGTTCTAAAGACTGGAAATTAGAAAGAGCAGGACAACGCGTTCAGGTCATCAAAAAAGATGAAAAAGAAGGCGGAATTTTAGAATTTGGCACAGAAGTTATTAATACACATGACGGAACGTTAGCGGTTTTATTGGGAGCGTCTCCCGGTGCTTCAACAGCAGTTTCAATCATGATTGACTTAATCAGCAGATGTTTTGCAAATCAGATTAAAACCCCTGAATGGGAAGAAAAAATGAAAAACATGATTCCTTCTTACGGACAGACATTAAACGATAAACCTGAACTTTTAGCAGAACTTAGAAAGCATACTGCAGCAGTTTTAAAACTGAATAACTAAGTTCATTTGTATATTATATTTAAACAAGAAATCCAGATCAATTGATCTGGATTTCTTGTTTAAAATCTTCTGTAATCTTCAAAATCTTTTCTGCGAGATTGCTCATCCATATCAACTGCTCAATTACCATTTGGGCCTCCTGCATTTTTGCCTGGCGCGTTTCTTTGTCGAGTTCATCATCTGAGGCGAGACGGGTAAAATTTTTACGTTTGAGTTCTTCAAATTGCAAGGTCACATCTTCTTTATCAAAAAAAGTATCCGTTATAATGGTTTCATTTCTTAAAACAGAAATCGAATGATCTAAGTTAGATAAAATCGTTTTTATAATATAATTGAATGATTCTGAAGCCGATGTTGTCTGGTGCGATTGAATATAAGTAGACAAAGATGCCAATGCTGAGAGTATGGAGTGATTTAAAACGACTAATTTATTAACGAGCGGCAATGTTTTCTGCTTCGACTTGGGTTCCTGCATCATACGCTGAAATGATGTCATTAAGTTGCCAATTTCAACGAAAGCATGTTTTCTTGCCAAACGGTATGAAGTTGGAACTTCACCTTTTTTATTGTAAAAATCAGCAATTTCCTTCAGATAATTTCTATTGGCACGAATCGAGTTTTCAATATGAATTGGCGTATTGATAAATTCCCAGGCCGGCCATAAAAATTGGTTCGCCAGAAAGGCTAAAATGGCTCCTGCAAGAGAATCTAATATTCTAAACTGAATAACTTCGACAACATTTGGGGTTAGAATTCCGTAAATAAACACCACATACATTGTGACAAAGGTGGCGCTTATTTTATAGTTAATCTGTGTAAAAGAGATACCGAGAAGCATACAAACGATAGAAAATATACTCAAAGCAACATGATTTTGAACCAGTGAGACAATTCCAAAGGCCAATAAACCTCCTAAAATAGTTCCGAAAATTCTGTTGTAAGAGCGTTCTTTAGTTAAGCCGTAACCCGGACGCATAATAACGACAATGGTCAATAAAATCCAATATACATTTTGAAAAGGCAAAAACTTTCCAATAATCAAACCAATCATGATGGTAATGGTTAAACGTATGGAATGCCTGAAAATAGAAGAGGAATAACTCAAATTTTCAATTAAAGTACGTAAAGGATAATATTGCGGTGTTAAAAATTTCTCCAGCTCTTTGTCTTTGTCTTTTAATTTGTAAGACTGCATCGCCAGCGAAAAAGCGCGCTGGATAATTTTAATCTTCCCAACTTGATTTTTAGCATATTTCAGCATGTTGGTTAACATTAAAACACCTTCGGCAGCTTCTTCTTTACCTAAATTCTTTTCATAATCAAAAATGGCAAATTCAAGAGCATCAAGTTCGTTTTTCAAATCATGCTTGTCAACATAAGTGCTGATATGATGAACGTTTTTTGACAGCTTTTTTAATGTTGAAGCGAGTTTATAAGCAACATTTTGATACGTTCTTAAAACATTAGGATATTTATGGAACTTTTCGTGGAGCTTACTATGGTCAAATGAGGTATATAAGGCTAATTCCTGAATTTCAACCAAAGTGATAAAAACCAATAACATTTTTCGGTTCTGGCTGGTTGCTGCAGACGTGCTTTGGTTGCCAATCAATACCTTTCTTAAATCTTCATGAATCAAATTCAAATCTACCTGAACAGCCAGCTGTTTTTCGATAATAGATTTTCTATTGGCTTCAGGACTCCACAAATCTCCTCTTAATTTCAAATATTTTGCCGTTAACTTAATTCCTTCGGCAATTTGTAATTCGATGTATTTATAAGGCTGTACAAAATGGAATATAAGTGATACAATTAAGTACAAAATTCCTCCAATGAAAATAAAACCAGAATATTCTAAAGCTTTTAATCCTGTATGCAAATGTCCAAAAGATAGTGAAATAGAAAGTAAAGCCGAAAATGAAATCAGTGTGGCACGCTGCCCATAAACTGAAATCATGGAGCATAAAAACAATAAAAAACCTAAAAAAGGATAAAAAATATAAGGATACGGAGACACCAGATTTACTAATAAATTGACACCTGAAACAATAAATGATGCGGCAATAAGTCCCTTTATTTTATGGCTTAACGTACTCGGAATATCACTCGGATAGGTGTAGAAAGCACCGAGAGCAATTGTAAAACCTACTTCAAAATATCCAAGGAAGTTCAAAATTACAACAGGAACCACCGAAGCAATAGTTACTTTTGATGCATTTAAAAAAGAGGTGCTGTTAGTAAATTTCGAGATGCTTTCAAACATATAGTAAGGTTTACCAGCAAAGGTAAGAATTGTATGAATTATTTTGGCACAATTATCGATGCAATTTTGATAAGCTGCCAAAAAAGATGATATTATATAGGTTTAGATTATTCATTGACTATTTTTTACTATTTTTGCCAGCTGAATTATGATAAATAAATTCAGGGTTTTCAGTAGATAATACATTAAATTAATACAAATGATTTTACCAATTGTAGGATATGGTGATCCTGTTTTAAGAAAAGTGGGCGAGGCAATTACGCCAGATTATCCCAACTTAAAAGAAACAATAGCAAACATGTATGAAACCATGTACAATGCTTATGGCGTTGGACTTGCTGCACCGCAGGTAGGTATAGCAATTCGTTTGTTTGTTATTGATACGACTCCTTTTAGTGATGATGAGGATTTACCGTCAGAGGAACAGAAAGATTTAAAAGGTTTCAAAAAAACTTTTATCAACGCCAAAATTGTTAAAGAAGAAGGTGAGGAGTGGAGTTTTAATGAAGGTTGTTTGAGTATTCCGGACGTTCGCGAAGATGTTTACAGAAAACCAACCGTTACAATTGAATATTGTGAAGAGGATTTTGTCATGAAAACGGAAGTTTTTGACGGTTTGATTGCAAGAGTTATTCAACACGAATACGATCATATCGAAGGTGTTTTGTTTACAGATAAAATATCTTCTTTGAAAAAACGTTTGATTCAAAAGAAATTAAAAAACATTACCGAAGGCAAAACTTTTCAGGAATACAGAATGAAATTTGCAGCCGCAAAAAAAGGAAGATAATTATTCTAATGCTTTAGAATAAGTGAAAATATAATAAATCAAATTCTTAATACTAATTTTAATAAACATGAATTTAGAGAAAATTTTAGCTATTTCTGGGAAACCGGGATTATATGAATTGAAAGTACAAACCCGTACAGGTTTTGTGGCAGAATCATTATTAGATGGAAAAAAAATCACGGTAAACTTAAAAAGTAATGTTAGTTTATTGGCAGAAATTTCAATCTATACTTACGAAGGAGAAAAACCATTGACTGAAGTAATGCAGCGTATTGCGGTTAAAGAAAACAAAGGACAAGCTATTTCTCATAAAGAAGATAACGCTACTTTAGCAGCTTACTTTAAAGAAATTTTGCCTGAATATGATGAAGAAAGAGTGTATCCTTCAGATATTAAAAAAGTATTAAGCTGGTACAATATGTTACAAGGAAAAGGTTTGGTTACTGATTTGGCTCCGGCTCCGGCAGAAACCAAAGAAGAAGCTGAGGCTCCGGTTGTAGCAGAAAAACCTAAGAAAGCTCCGGCTGCTAAAAAAGCAAAAGCTAAAAAAGAAGAATAATAGTTCTTCAAATTCAAATATATTAATCCTGTTAAGATGTTTTCTTGGCAGGATTTTTTACTTTTACAGGCATTCGGTTTACAACCCAAAAAAACTTCAAAAAATGAGTAAAGAACTCCAGCTTCAGGCTTTCGAACGATTATTAGTGATCATGGATGAGCTTCGTGAACAATGCCCTTGGGATAAAAAACAAACTTTGCAGACGCTAAGACATTTGACTATCGAAGAAACATATGAATTAGGAGATGCCATTTTAGACAATGACCTGAATGAAGTTAAAAAGGAATTGGGCGATTTGTTATTACATATTGTTTTTTATGCCAAGATAGGCAGTGAAACCAATGATTTTGACATAGCTGACGTATGTAACGAAATTTGTGATAAATTAATTCATCGCCATCCTCATATTTACAGCGATACTGTTGTTAAAGATGAAGAAGAAGTGAAACAGAACTGGGAAAAACTAAAACTCAAAGAAGGCAAAAAATCGGTTTTAGAAGGAGTTCCAAGAAGCTTGCCTGCGTTAGTAAAAGCAAGCCGAATTCAGGATAAAGTAAAGGGAGTTGGTTTTGACTGGGAAGAACCGCATCAGGTTTGGGATAAAGTTCAGGAAGAATTGCAGGAGCTCCAGGTAGAAGTTAACGCTGGCAATCAGGATAAAATCGAAGCTGAATTTGGAGATGTCTTATTTTCTATGATTAATTATGCCCGATTTTTAAATGTAAATCCGGAAGATGCTTTAGAACGCACCAATAAAAAATTTATCAAGCGTTTTCAATATCTGGAAAGTAAAGCGGGTGAATTAGGAAAACCTTTGATGGATATGACTTTAGCAGAAATGGATGTTTTTTGGAACGAAGCAAAAAAGCTGTAATTAATCGGCTAATTTCTTTAAAGCTTTTACGTCTTTAAGCATAATTTTTTTGCCTGATAATTCTATAAGATTCAATTTGTTAAAATCTGAAAGCAGTCGAATACAGCTTTCCGTTGCCGTACCAATCATACCTGCTAGTTCTTCTCTGGTGAGCTGTACTTTTAGCGTCTTATCGCTGTTTTCACCAAAAGAATCGTGCAGATATAATAAGGTTTCAGCCAGACGCTGTTTGACAGTTTTTTGAACTAATGCAATTTTATCGTTTTCTGATTCTTTCAAATCTTCACAAACAGACTGCATCAGATTCATAGAGAACTGATTGTTGTGATTAAAAAAATGGATAATTTCACTTTTCGGAATAAAACATACCTCCATATCGGCAACAGCTTTTGCAGTCAGGTTTGCAGGTTCATTGCTGATCATAGAACGCTGTCCTAAAAGTTCTCCGGCTTTTACCAGTTTTACAATCTGGTCTTTTCCGTTGGCACTAAGCTTAGAAAGTTTTCCAACACCATCTTTTACACAAAAGACACCATTCGTTATTTCTCCTTCTTCAAAAAGGGCCTCTCCTTTTTTAATTGTGTAAGTTGTCTTACTGCTAGCCAATTTGATGACCTCGTCTTTATTCAACGCTTTTAGAGAGGTCAGTTGTCGTACGATACATTGATCACATTTATTCATAGCATAAGAATTTAGTGCAAAATTAACCAATATTCGCTTCCTTAGGTGTTATTATTGCATAAAAAACGTTTTAATTATTTAATAATTGCAATCTTTCTTTTTATTTAGTAAAATTAGAAGTCAATTTGATAATAATATGATAAATGTCATATTTATAGTCTCTTATAATTTTGAAATTTGCCGAATTAAAAAAACAAATTATGAGCGTGCAGAATTGTTTTCATTGTGGGCTGACCATTCCTAAAAATGAACTAATCAATTTTGATGAAAAACAGTTTTGCTGTAATGGCTGTAAAACTGTCTATGAAATCTTCAGTCTTCATGATTTAACCTGCTATTATGATTTTGAAAAATCTCCCGGTGCCACTCCACAAGATATTCAAGGTAAATATGATTTTTTAGACAATCAGGATATACTATCAAAAGTATTGGAATTTCAGGAAGGAAATACTGCAATAGTCTCACTCAATATACCACATATTCATTGTAGTTCTTGTATTTGGATACTGGAAAACCTAAATCGACTCCAAGAAGGAATAAATATTTCGCAAGTCAATTTTCCGGAGAAAAAAGTTCGAATTACCTTCAATTCTGATACTATTTCACTCAAAACTATTGTGTATACATTAAGCTCAATTGGTTATGAACCTTATATTAGTTTAGAAAATTACGAAACAGGCAAAACAAATGTAGACAGGTCTTTGACCTACAAATTAGGTGTTGCTTTTTTTTGTTTCGGAAATATTATGTTACTCTCTTTCCCGGAATACTTTGAAATCAAGGAATTCTGGCTTGACAATTATAAACCTTTCTTTAGAATTTTAATTTTTGCCCTATCACTGCCCAGCTTTTTATACTCAGCTAGCGGCTATTACGTTTCAGCCTATAAAAGTATCAAATCGGGAATGCTGAACATCGATATTCCAATTGCTTTAGGAATCATAGTCATGTTTGTAAGAAGTACATTTGATATTGTTATGAATTACGGATCAGGTTTTTTTGATAGCTTAACGGGACTTGTTTTCTTCATGCTGCTCGGAAAAATGTTTCAAATTAAAACCTATAGTTTTTTAAGCTTCGAAAGAGATTTTAAATCATATTTTCCAATTGCGGTAACTAGAATAAATTCAGATGCATCTGAAGAAAGTGTGCCCATTTATGATGTTTCAAAAGGAAATAGGCTGCTGATTAGAAATCAGGAATTAATTCCCGTAGATGGTATTTTAATCAGCGAAAAAGCAGAAATCGACTACAGTTTTGTTACAGGCGAAGCAGTTCCAATAACTAAAAAATCCGGAGAGAAAGTATTTGCAGGCGGTAAACAAATTGGAAAAGTGATCGAGATGGAAGTACTTCATTCTGTTTCACAAAGCTATTTGACACAATTGTGGAGTAACGAAATTTTTCAGAAAAACGTCGAGCAAAAGCATAAGACAATTACAGATGCGATCAGCCGTTATTTTACACCTATATTATTATTAATAGCATTTGCAGGCTTTGGATATTGGGTTTTCATTGATGCCAATACCGCTTTTAATGTTTTTACTGCCGTTTTAATTGTAGCTTGTCCCTGCGCACTTGCCCTTACAGCACCTTTTACTTTTGGAAATATTCTAAGAATAATGGGCAGTCAGAAGATGTATCTTAAAAATGCTTTGGTAATCGAACAATTAGCAAAAGTAGATACTATTGTTTTTGATAAAACCGGAACTATTACGACCAATAAAAAATCGAATATTGTGTATGAAGGGAATAGTACCACTGATGAAGATTTTATTCTGATAAAAAATGTACTTCGAGCATCAAATCATCCTTTAAGCAGAATGTTGTATGACTTTCTGCCAGAATCAAAAAAAATTAAAATTGATGATTTTGAGGAAATAACAGGAAAAGGAATTGTGGCTTCCATTGGAAATAGAGCAATAAAAATTGGTTCTGCATCATTTGTAGAAAGCCCGGTCTTAGATATTTCTGAAATTGAAAAAACAGCACTTCATATTAGAATTGACAATATTTATTATGGAAGATATACGTTTCAGAATCAATATCGAGAAGGTTTGGAAGCGTTGTTTTTGGCACTAAGCAAAAAATACCAGATAAAAGTTCTTTCGGGAGATAATGATGGAGAAAGAGCTAATCTTGAAGTAATTATGCCGCCAGATACAGAATTGATCTTTAATCAAAAGCCAGAGGAAAAACTCGAATACATTAAAAAACTGCAGGAAACAGGAAAGAATGTGATGATGGTAGGAGATGGTTTAAATGATGCCGGTGCCTTAGCGCAAAGTAATGTAGGCATTTCTATCTCTGAGAATGTCAATGTTTTTTCTCCAGCCTGTGATGCTATTTTAGATGCTAATGAATTTTCACGCTTGGGTTATTTCTTAAGATTATCCAATAAATCAATTACAATAATAAAAATGAGTTTCGTTTTATCCCTTCTTTATAATATAGTCGGACTCTCATTTGCAATTACAGGAAATTTACTTCCCTTAGTCGCGGCAATCATTATGCCCTTAAGTACAATTACGATTGTAAGTTTTGTAACTGCGATGTCTAACTATTTTAAAAACAGAAGCTTAAGTTGATTTTATTCTGAAAACAATGTGTTTTTTATTGTATTTATTAAACTCTTCAAGTATGATAATTATCATATTTTAAAAGCCTTTAACCTATTAATTTTGTTAACATAAACTTAAGTTATGAGTGTCATTTATCTACTAATCACAGTAAGTATTTTCGTTGCTGTCGGATTTTTTATTGCCTTCATTGCTGCAGTTAAATCCGGGCAGTATGACGATGATTATACGCCTTCAGTCAGAATGCTTTTTGACGATGAGACGAAAATAACTTCTCAAAATAATAATTCAACAAAAGACGAAAAACAAGTATAATTATGGAAATGGAACAGTTTTATTACGACAACAAAATTGTAAAAAAATTCATTTACGCCACCATTCTTTTTGGAGTAGTGGGTATGTTAGTGGGACTTACCCTTGCGGTTATGTACCTTTTTCCCAACATGACAGATGGGATCTCATGGCTTAGTTATGGCAGATTAAGGCCTCTGCATACCAATGCGGTAATTTTTGCTTTTGTTGGTAATGCTTTTTTTGCAGGTATGTACTATTCGCTACAGCGATTGCTGAAAGCCAGAATGTTTAGTGACTTTTTAAGTAATGTGCATTTCTGGGGCTGGCAGCTAATTATTGTTGCCGCAGCAATCACGCTGCCTTTAGGCTATACCTCTTCAAAAGAATATGCGGAGCTGGAATGGCCTATAGATATAGCTATAGCACTTATCTGGGTAGTTATGGGAATCAATATGATTGGTACCATGCTGCGCCGTAGAGAGCGTCATTTATATGTTGCGATATGGTTTTATCTTGCAACATTTGTAACTGTAGCCGTTTTACATATTTTTAATAATATTGAACTTCCTGTTTCAGCTTTAAAAAGTTATTCTGTTTATGCAGGAGTTCAGGATGCACTGGTACAATGGTGGTACGGACATAATGCAGTTGCATTTTTCCTTACAACTCCATTTTTAGGCCTAATGTATTATTTTGTTCCTAAAGTTGCTAACCGACCGGTTTATTCTTATCGTTTATCTATTATCCATTTTTGGTCTTTGATCTTTATTTATATCTGGGCAGGACCACACCATTTATTATATTCTGCCTTACCAAACTGGGCGCAAAATTTAGGAGTAGCTTTTTCAGTAATGCTGATTGCACCATCTTGGGGAGGAATGATCAACGGGCTTTTAACATTAAGAGGTGCGTGGGATAAAGTTCGTGAAGAACCCGTTTTAAAATTCTTTGTTGTTGCAATTACCGGATACGGGATGGCAACCTTTGAAGGGCCAATGCTTTCACTGAAAAATGTAAACGCTATTGCACACTATACAGACTGGATCATTGCGCACGTACACGTTGGAGCTTTAGCATGGAATGGCTTTATGTCATTTGGTATTATTTATTGGTTGATACCACGAATGACGAAAAGCACATTGTTTTCAAACAAATTAGCTAATTTTCATTTTTGGATTGGTACTTTAGGAATTATACTCTACACGGTTCCTATGTACGTTGCCGGTTTTCAACAGGCATCAATGTGGAAACAATTTAATCCAGATGGCACTTTAACTTACGGTAATTTCCTTGAAACCGTTACAGCAATTATGCCATTATATTGGATGAGAGCTATAGGAGGCACGTTGTATCTTGTGGGAATGCTGACGTTGGTTTACAATATTATAATGACTGTAAAAGCGGGTGAGACCATAGAAGATGAATTGGCTCAGGCTCCTGCATTACAAAGAATCAGCAGTAATAGAATAAGAGGAGAAAAATTCCATTCATGGTTAGAACGAAAACCAATTCAGCTTACTATTTTGGCTACAATTGCAATTTTAGTTGGCGGTATTATTCAAATTGTACCAACTATTATGGTTAAATCGAATATTCCAACAATTACTAGTGTTAAGCCCTATACACCCTTAGAGCTTGAAGGTCGTGATTTATATATAAGAGAGGGTTGCGTGGGATGTCATTCACAATCAGTTCGTCCTTTTAGAAGTGAAGTAGAACGTTATGGACCCCAATCTAAAGCAGGTGAATTTGTCTATGATCACCCATTCCTTTGGGGATCTAAACGTACAGGCCCTGATTTATTAAGAGTTGGCGGAAAATACAATGATAACTGGCATTTTAATCATTTCTGGAGTCCGCAGAGTATTTCTGCAGGTTCAATTATGCCGGGATATAAATGGTTATTTGATAACAAACCCATGGATATTTCATTAACTCAAAAGAAAATGGAAGTAATGGTTTCCCTTGGTGTACCTTACACTCCTGATGAAGTCGCAAATGCTCAAAAGGCATTGAGAGCTCAGGCGGTTTCAATTGAAAAAAGTCTGGAGAACGACCCTGACTTTGTAAAAAGTTATGAAGACAGCAAGAAAAAAGCAGCTGCCAAAGGTGAAAAGTTTGTACCAATGAACGAGAGAGAAATTGTAGCGTTAATAGCCTATATACAAAGACTTGGAACTGATATTAAAGTAAAAGAGACTTCTAAATAATAGCATTATGTTCGAACAAATAAAACACAATATGGAGAATATAGCGGGTATAGAGATTTACCCGATTCTCTCTCTTTTAATATTTTTTTTCTTTTTTGTGGGTTTAGGCTTTTGGGTATTTACATATAAAAAAGAAAAAATTAAAGAGATGAGCGAAATACCTTTAAATGAAGGTTGTATTATAATATCAAAAGATAAATAAAATGAAAAAATATTTTCCAGTATATGTAAGAGTACCGGTGATTTTCTTCATCGTTTTTGGACTTATGGAATATTTTGTAGATTCAGGTGATCGACCAGCTTTTATAAAATACCCGATGATTTCCGTTTTTTTACTTGTATTTCTAGTTGTTTTAGTAGCAATAGAAATTACGCTAAGTGCCGTTAATCGTGTCATGTATCAATTAATGACGCCCGAAGAAAAAGCCAAATTAGAATATGAAAATAGTTTAAGTTTAAAAGAAAGCACATGGTATAAAAATGTAATGCAAAAGCTTACTAAAACACAGCCTATAGAAAATGAGGGCAGTTTATTACTGGACCATGATTACGACGGCATCAAGGAGCTAGATAATAATTTACCGCCATGGTGGGTTTATTTATTCTATATCTGTATTGTGTTTGGAGTAATTTATTTTGCACGTTACGAAGTTTTTGGCGGAGATGATCAGGAAACCGAATTAAAAACAGAAATGGCTCAGGCTAAAATTGATGTTGAGGAATACCTAAAAACAGCACCAGATTTAATGGATGAAAAGTCTGTGGTTTTACTTACGGACGCTCCAAGTTTAGATGCCGGAAAAGAAATTTTCAAAACAAACTGCGCTGCTTGCCACCGTGCTGATGCAGGAGGACAGATTGGTCCAAATTTAACTGATAATCACTGGATTTTAGGCGGCGGTATTAAAAACTTATTCCACACCATAACAAATGGAGGTAGAGATGGAAAAGGAATGATTGCCTGGAAAGGAACTTTAAAACCTAAAGAAATTCAAAAAGTAGCGAGTTATATTTTGTCTTTACAAGGAAGTAATCCAAAAGATCCAAAAGCACCAGACGGTGAGATTTGGATTGATGAAAATGCCCCTAAAACAGATGCAGCTGTCACTACAAAAGAAAATACCACAGAAGTTAAAAAATAAAAATCATGTCAAATTTACCAGACGAAGCTTTTAGAGATACCATCGGAACTATTGATGAAGGCGGCAATCGAAAATTTATTTTTCCAAAAAAGCCGTCTGGTAAGTTTTATGATTATCGAAAAATAGTAAGCTACATTTTATTAGCTATTTTAATTGCAAATCCGTTTATAAAAGTAAACGGAAACCAATTCATGATGTTCAATGTTCTGGAACGTCGTTTTAATATTTTTGGAATTCCTTTCTGGCCTCAGGATTTTTATCTTTTTGTAGTCTCCATGCTGGTTGGCATTGTCTTCATTCTTTTGTTTACGGTTATTTTCGGAAGAATTTTTTGTGGATGGATCTGCCCGCAGACAATCTTCTTAGAAATGGTTTTCAGAAGAATTGAATATTGGATTGATGGAGACCGCGGCGCTCAGTCACGACTGGCAAGACAAAAGTGGGATGCAGAAAAAATCAGAAAGAGAATTATCAAATGGACTATTTTTTTCTTTATTTCTTTTGGAATAGCGAATGTTTTTTTAGCCTATTTGGTTGGAAGCGATGCATTATTTTTAATGATTGAACAAGGTCCTGTCCAGCAGGCAAGTAATTTTATTGCACTGCTTATTTTTACAGGTGTTTTTTATTTTGTTTTTGTATGGTTTCGTGAGCAGGTTTGTATCATAGCATGTCCTTACGGAAGATTACAGGGTGTTCTTCTAGATAATAAATCAATAAACGTAGCGTACGATTTTGTACGTGGAGAGAAGGAAACTGGTCGTGCTAAATTTAATAAGAAAGAAGACAGAGCCATTACCGGCAAAGGAGATTGTATTGATTGTCATCAATGTGTACATGTCTGCCCGATGGGAATTGATATTAGGAATGGAACGCAATTAGAATGTACCAATTGCACCGCATGTATTGATGAATGCGATACTATAATGGAAACAGTTGGATTGCCAAAAGGACTTATCCGTTATGCATCTGAAGATGAAATTGCGAAGAAAGAACCTTTTAAATTCACAGCTAGAATGAAAGGCTATACCGCAGTTTTATTTATTTTAATGAGTGTGTTTGTCGGAATGTTGTTTTTACGTACTGATGTTCAAGCTATTATCTTACGTTTACCCGGGCAGCTTTTTCAGCACAAAGGAGATAAGATCAGCAATATTTATACCTACAAAATTGTCAATAAAACAATGAAAGATTATAATGATATTCACTTTGAATTAATTGATCAAAAAGGTGAAATCAAAAAAGTAGGAAATAAGCACTTTAAAATTAAAAGAGAAGAAATTTCGCAGGGAACATTATTTATCGAAATAGATAAGGTTCTGTTAGAAAGTGATAAAACCAAAGTTGAAATTGGGGTTTATGATGGTAAGAAATTGCTGGAAACCACCGCAACAAATTTTTTAGGCCCACGAAGTTTTAATTAAAAAATAAATACCATGAAAATTAATTGGGGAACCGGGATAGTCATAGCTTTCGCATTGTTTATGACGTTTATTTTATATTTTGTTTTTGAAGTGCAGTCGAACAGTAAATATGATAACGACTTGGTTGTAGAAGAATATTACAAACATGATTCACATTTTCAGGAGGAAATGGCACGAATTCAAAATGCTCACGATTTACAGCAAAAACCTTCTATAAATTATACAGATGAAGGTGTCAAAATAACTTTTCCGGTAATCTTAGATAGTAATAAAATAACAGGAAATATATTGTTGTACCGGCCTTCAAATAAAAAATTTGATTTCAATACTTCAATAAATCTGACGAATTCTTCTTTACTTATTCCTCAAAATAAATTGGTTAAAGGACGCTGGGATGTAAATATGGAATGGCAGTATAACGGAAAAAAATATTTGACCAAAGAAGTGATTTACGTAAAATAATAGAAAATGTTATATTCAGCTTTAATATTAGGTATCATAAGTAGCTTTCACTGCATCGGAATGTGTGGTCCTATTGCTATGATGCTTCCTGTTGATCATCGAAATGAAGCTAAAAAAGTCACTCAGATTGTAACATATCATTTAGGCCGATTGACAGCTTATGCTTCAATCGGTTTAATTTTTGGTCTGCTGGGAAAAGGTTTTTTTCTGGCAGGAATCCAGCAGAAAATGTCAATTTTCATTGGTGTCGCAATGATAATTGTTGCCTTGATTCCCGAAAATGTTTTAGCTAAATACAATTTTTCTAAGCCAGTGTATAAAATCATTTCAAAAATAAAATCGAATCTGGGAAATCAATTTAAAAACAAAAGTTATAAATCGCTTTTTATAATTGGGCTGCTAAATGGATTTTTACCATGCGGAATGGTTTATGCCGCTTTATTTGGAGCAATTGCCATGCAAAGTGCTGGTTTTGGAATGTTCTATATGATTTTATTTGGATTAGGAACCGTACCTTTAATGACTGTTATAGTGTACATCAATTCATTGATTAAACTGCCTTTTAGAAATAAAATACAGAAAGCAATTCCTTATGCAGCAGTTATAATTGGCGTTTTATTTATTCTTAGAGGTTTAGGTTTGGGAATTCCATACGTGTCACCATCAAATATGAATTTGTTCGTACAGACTGCTCCTAACTGCCATTAAACAGTCATCGAAAATAAATTGGTTTCTGGTGATTTTCTTTTCAGATGTAAATCAAAAGCCATGCAGATATTGCGTACAAAAGGCCTTCCTGCTTCGGTAATTTTGATTTTATCCTCTTCAATTATAATTAATTCGTCTTTTTCTATTTCCTTCAAATCTAATAACACATCAGGAAGTTCTTTAAAATAGGAGGCTTCATTGCTCCAGGAAGTTTCAAATTCGCACGTTAAATTTAAGATGTGTTTTCGAATAATTAAATCTTCATCAGTTAAAACATGGCCTTTTACAATCGGGAGTTTATCCCATTCTAATAACTGATAATAATCTTCTAAATTTTTAGTATTTTGGGCAAAACTGTACCAGCTGTCACTTATCGAAGAAACCCCTAAGCCAATCATTAAATGAGTTTTAGAGGCGCTGTAACCCATAAAATTTCTATGTAATTTTTTATTTTCAGCGGCTTTGTACAAACTGTCAGAATTTAGGGCAAAATGATCCATTCCGATTTCATGATAACCATTTTTAGAGAGCAGTTCTTTACCTGTTTCGTATAGTTTTCTTTTTTCTGCATCTTTTGGAAGGTTTTCATCATTAAATCCACGCTGCCCGTTTCCTTTTATCCAAGGCACATGTGCATAACTGTAAAAAGCCAATCGATCAGGTTTTAATGAGTTTGTTTTTTCCACGGTGTCAATAACATCTTCAATTGTTTGAAAAGGAAGTCCAAAAATAATATCGTGCCCTATCGAAGTATATCCAATTTCTTTTGCCCAAAAAGTTACTTTAGCTACATTATGAAAAGGCTGAATTCTATTGATAGCCTTTTGAACTTTCTCGGCATAATCCTGAACACCAAAACTTACTCGGCGAAAGCCTAAATCGTATAATTTTTTCAACTGTTCGTAAGTAGTATTATTGGGATGGCCCTCAAAACTAAATTCATAATTTTGAGCTTTATTAGCAAATGTCAAAATGCCGTTTATAAGGTGTTCCAGATTATTTTTTGAAAAAAAAGTTGGTGTACCGCCGCCCAAATGTATTTCTTTTATCATTGGTTTTTCAGGCAGTAAATTGCAGTACAGACTCCATTCTTTCAAAAGGGCTTTGATGTAATTTTCCTCAACCGAATGATTTTTTGTGATGCGCTTATTACAGCCGCAAAAAGTACACATACTTTCGCAGAATGGCAAGTGAATATATAAGCTGATTCCGTTTTCTGAATTGCTTTCTGAGAATGCCTTTTGAAAAGATTCTACCCATTTTTGTTCTGTAAAATCAGTCTCATTCCAGTAAGGAACAGTTGGATAACTTGTATATCTGGGACCGGGAACATTATATTTTTGAGTCAGGGAAATTTTCATAAAGACGGATTTAATGTCCGTCAAAATTAACAATTCAGGTCAGTACATAAAATGACAAATATCATGTTGTAACAAAATAAAAAGAGACTCAAAATTGAGCCTCTTTTCCTGAATTAAATAACTAACGTGAAATAGAATCTTGAATGATTTTAAGCCATTTTTTTGCAAACATGTGATCTTGATAGGCACTTATTTGTTTGATGCGGTCGTCGTCGAAATCATAAAAAGGAATTATGATTTTTCTGGTTGTTTCTTTGTCCTGAAATTCAAAATCTATTTTTAGAATGGTATCCGAATTTCCATCAGTGGTCAAAACCAATCTGGCAGAAGAGACAATTTTTAAATCCAGATAAGCCGCTTCCTGTTGATTTGGATTGAAATTCATTAAAATAAATTTTCTGTTTTTTTGATCTATAGTAAGCGTTTTATTGTTTTGAGATTCGGTTAAATCGAAATTTTCCGGATTTACAGGATTGAATTTCTTTTTAATATTTAAAATTTTTGATTTGTTGGCAGCACTCGATCGCGCTGAAAAGTAGATAGGAATGGCCACTATGATCGCAATCACAATACCAATTATAGTTACACTGGTTTCCATTTTGTTATTTTTTAATAGATAATAATAAAATACTAAACAGTTTTCAGAGAAAACGGTTTAATGATATGGTGAAGAAAAATTCTTCTAATCAAAATTTTAATTATTAACACCAGAAAAAATGGAAGGGATAGAGCAGTAAGAGTACTTTTTTACTCTGAGAAGCAAATTGATTTGCAAAGTTTGATTTTGATTTTACCGCCTGATATTGAGGAACAACCAGCAATATTGAGTCAAACCATTTAATAGCATTAAGATGGTTTGTTTTGATGTTTGCAGCAAATTGATAACTTGCCTGCGGTTGTATAAAAGCTAATGAATCTGCGATATCTTTGCAGAAATTGGTGTCCGTTTTTTGAGTTTCGATTTTTTGCATACCAGTATCACCCGCTTGAGAAGCGAAAAGTGCAATGATCAGAAGTGATACAAAAAATACGGTTTTACGAATCCAATTCATGGTGGCGAATTTAGCTCATAAAACACAATTAAAGAAATTTTAAAGCATAATAAATGCCTAAAAAAAACAGATACTTTTTTTTAGCATTTATTAATAAAAATAAAATAATCTTATTGCTGCATTTTAAAGTAATAGTCTGCTGAATGTTTTCCACCTCCATAAATTAGGAAGAAAATACAAAGCAATAAAACGACAACGGCTAAAATTAGGCTTTCTGAGTGCATATGTCCCATAAAATTGACAAGAACTGCACCAAACAGAATAGGTAACTGGGCAGCAATTGCCCAACGGGTGAGCAGTCCGAAAACAATCATAATACCTCCGATCATATGTGCCGGCGCAATATAATGCAAAAGAAACATACCACCGCCAAATTGATCAATAGGAGAAATTAAATCGTGCAGATACTGGATGTTCGTTACAAATGAAACCCCTTTCATAAATAAAAAAACACCCAAGACAATACGTACTAAATCTACTGGTAAATAAGTGTGCGCATTTGCCCATTTATTCAAACTTTTTACATTTTCCATGATACTACGTGATTAAAAATAATACACTAAGTTACTAATTTTTAATGATATATGTATTTGTAATAGTCTGAAAATAAGATTTTTACTTTTTAATTGACATATTTTATCAATTCTATAAACTATACCTGAATAACACCTAAATTAAATGGTTTTTGAATAGGAGCGTGGTTGGCCGCTTCGATTCCCATCGAAATCCAAGTACGTGTATCTAAAGGGTCAATAATGCCATCTGTCCATAATCGTGAAGCAGCGTAATAAGGCGAAGTCTGCTCGTCGTAACGGGCTTTTATCTTATTGAATAGTTCGGTTTCTTTGGCTTCGTCTACGATTTCTCCTTTTGCTTTAAGCGAAGAAGCTTCAATTTGTGCCAAAACTTTAGCGGCCTGCGTGCCTCCCATAACGGCAAGCTCTGCGCTTGGCCATGCAAATATTAATCTCGGATCATAAGCTTTTCCGCACATAGCGTAATTTCCTGCTCCATAAGAATTCCCGACAATTACAGTAAATTTAGGAACAACAGAGTTGCTGACAGCATTCACCATTTTGGCGCCATCTTTTATAATACCGCCATGCTCTGATTTTGATCCGACCATAAAACCGGTTACATCCTGTATAAAAACCAGCGGAATTTTCTTTTGATTGCAGTTCGCAATAAAACGTGTGGCTTTGTCTGCACTGTCAGAGTAAATGACGCCTCCAAACTGCATTTCTCCTTTGGTAGTTTTAACCACTTTTCTTTGGTTGGCTACAATTCCAACAGCCCAGCCATCGATTCTGGCGTAGCCCGTTATAATTGTTTTGCCGTAACCTTCTTTGTACGCTTCAAATTCTGAATTATCAACCAAACGGCTAATGATTTCCATCATGTCGTACTGCTCATTTCTGGCTTTTGGTAAAATTCCGTAAATGTCTTTAGGTTCTAAAGTTGGTTTTTCAGCTTTAATTCGGCTAAAGCCTGCCTTATCGTAATCGCCTATTTTGTCTACAATATTTTTAATTTTATCTAGAGCATCCTTATCATCTTTTGCCTTATAATCTGTCACGCCCGAGATTTCGCAGTGTGTGGTGGCACCGCCTAAGGTTTCATTATCAATAGTTTCGCCAACTGCTGCTTTTACCAAGTAGCTCCCGGCAAGAAAAATACTTCCGGTTTTATCTACAATCAAAGCTTCGTCGCTCATAATGGGCAGATAAGCACCGCCCGCAACACAGCTTCCCATAACGGCAGAGATTTGAGTAATTCCCATACTGCTCATTTGGGCGTTGTTTCTAAAAATGCGGCCGAAATGTTCTTTGTCAGGAAAAATTTCATCCTGAAGAGGCAGGTAAACACCCGCACTATCGACTAAATAAATAATTGGAATTCTATTTTCCATGGCTATTTCCTGCGCACGAAGATTTTTCTTTCCGGTAATAGGAAACCAGGCTCCTGCTTTTACAGTCGCATCATTGGCTACTACAATACATTGTTTTCCTTTGATATAACCAATTTTCACAACAACGCCTCCCGAAGGACAACCGCCATGTTCTGCATACATTCCTTCTCCAGTAAAAGCTCCAATTTCTATACTTTTAGCATTGTCATCTAACAAATAATCGATGCGTTCACGCGCCGTCATTTTTCCTTCGGCATGTAATTTTTCGATGCGTTTTTCGCCTCCACCCAATTTTACTTTGGCGAATTTTTGTTTAAGTTCTGAAAGTAATAGTTTATTGTGATCTTCGTTTTTATTGAAGTTTAAATCCATGAGATATTGATGTTTTTACAAAATAGTGTTGGCTAATTTACAAAATCAATTGAAACCCACATAATTTCTTATGGAATAAAACCCGGCCGCTTGGTACCATTCATGGTGCCTTGTTGCTGCTTTTTATATTTAATACATTAAGTGTCGGCGTCAAACAAAATTGGAAGTTAAGGATGTAACGTGGAAAGTACTTTTGGCCTGCATAATTCCGTCTGGCACTTTTTATATGGATGCAAAGATTTTAAGTAAAATTAAAAACGAACGTTAATCATGATTTTTGTATTTAAAATCAACGTTGACAGCAATTCGAAAATAAAAAAAGCTGCGCCTAAACTGAATCAGTTATTTCCACATTCAAAGTGGAATTTTGATTGGGAAGATTGTGATAATATTTTACAATTTGAATCTAAAGAAGACATTCAGGAAAAGATAATTTTTTACTAAAAGTCATTGGCTTTGAATGCGAATCGTTATAAAACAAAAAACCAGAAGTAGCGCTTCTGGTTTTTTTATATTGATTTGAATTTGAATTATTTTTTAGAATCGCAAACCATTCTTTTTAATATTGCCCATTGTTTTAGGGCATCGCGAGCCTCAACTGCGGGATATCCTAACATGGTTTTTCCGGCAGGAACATCACCTGTAACTCCTGAACCTGCGCCAACAATAGCACCATCGCCAATAGTAGTATGATCTTTTATAGAAGCGCTTCCGCCAATGATTACGCCATTTCCTAAAGTCACAGACCCTGCTAAACCGCTGTTTCCGGCCATAATACAAAATTTACCTAATTTGCTATTATGTCCAATCTGAACTAAATTATCAATTTTACAACCGTCTCCAAGAACTGTTGAGCTGAATTTTCCTCTATCAACACAAGTATTAGCGCCAATTTCGACTCCGTTTCCGATAATTACGTTTCCAATTTGTGGAATTTTCACTAAACCTTTCTCTTTACATGGACGAAATCCGAAACCATCAGCTCCAATAGTTGCATTTGGATGAATGATACAGTCATTTCCAATATGGCAGCGTTCGCGTATTACAGTTCCAGACCAAATCACGGTATTTTTACCAATAGTAGATTCGTCTAAAATAGTAACATTTGGATATATTGTTGCATTTGCTCCAATTTTCACATCTGGACCAATATAACAGCCTGCGCCAATTCTCGCTCCGTCCTCAATAACAGCTGTTTCATCTATGTTGGCAGATTTATGTATAGCAGCACGAAATACGGGTGCAGGAGGAGCAAAAAGTGCCAGAATTTGAGACATTGCCAAATCAGCATTTTTTACTTTGATGAAAGCGCGGTTTTCTCCCGGTTCTATCGAAATATCTTCGTTGACAACTGCGATTGGTGCGTTGGAAGCCGGCCAAAATTTTTCATATTTTTTATTTCCTATAAATGAAATTTCTGAAGTTGTAGCTTTTTCTAATTGCTCTGTTGCATTTACGCTTTGTGAAGTAGTGCCGTAAATTACACCATTTATAACTTCATTGATTTCTTGAATTGAATAGGATTTCATTGAATTGACTTGGGTTTATTTTGCCAAATAAAATCAATTAGATTCTAATTACCTAATATTTTTTTGCTGTTTGTTGAAAAGTTTTTAAAATAAGTGCTTTGATATTATAAAATTAACACTTTACCTATTAATTTCTTAACATTTTGTAATTTAATTATATAGTGTTTAAGGGATTAATTAAAAATACTTATCAAATATTAATAAAAAATTGTGAATTATTTAATTGATACGTAGATACTTACGTTTATTTTTTTATAACATGATTTTAAATTAAGCCCATAAAAAAAGCGATTCAACTTTATAACTAAAGGAATCGCTTTTTAAAAACAATAAAATTGAATTATTCTTTTATTTTAGATAATGATATTGCATTGATGCAGTAACGTAATCCGCTTGGTTCCGGACCGTCAGGAAAAACATGGCCTAAATGTGCGTCGCAGGTATTGCATACAACCTCTACACGAATCATTCCGTGTGACTTATCAGCATGATAAGCAATCGCATTTTCTTTGATGGGCTGTGTAAATGAAGGCCAGCCTGTTCCTGATTCAAACTTTTCGCTTGCATCAAAAAGCAAAGTACCACAGCACTTGCACTCGTAGATTCCCGGATCAAATAAACTGCAAAGTTCAGAGCTAAAAGATCTTTCAGTTCCTTTTAAGCGGGTTACCTGATATTCCTCAGGAGTTAACATTTGTTTCCACTCTTCTGGTGTTTTTTCTACTTTATTTTCAGAAATTGGATTTCCTTTGTTTGTATAACGAATAATATCGGCCCATTTAATCATAAGTGGTAATTTAAAATTTAGAAAGAATTGAATTAGGTTGTTTCGTAAAGTTACGATTCTTTTTAAATAGTTAAAAGTAATAAGCGCAATTACGATCCATTCTAATACTATTTAATCATCAAAAGGATAATTTTTATAACGTTTGTATTCTCCGGTTTTGCAATTGATTTTAATTACATACTGCTGCAGATTTCTCGGAACTAAATCATCTGGAAGTGTTCCTGATTCTGTTTCTTCTCCAAATAGGTAGTAACTGTCTTTTAAACCCACTTCAATTCCATTAATCGTAGTAGATCTGAGAGTCCTGTTTTTTCTTTTTTCTTTTAAAATACGCTCGGCATCTTCTACTTTTATTTTACATTTTTTAGCAAAACTATAATATCCTGCACTATCTGATGCGCTTATTTTCTGAATATGTTTGGATATTTCGGGGTCAATCCAGCCGTTTTCCCTAAAAAGTACAGGCATTGCCAAAACTTCATTATTAATTGTTGGGTTGTCAGAAAATCTACAGTCATGACTGCCGAGATAGCCTGTCATTCCGTAATGCAGATACGCATAATGGCGATATCCGGAAATGTAATAATGCAGTTTGTTTTGGGTGGTAACTACAATTGTATCAGTTTTTAAAAATGTCTTGTAAGGAATAGCAATAGATTTGTATTCATCAGGACTATTTTTTTTGTTAAACCCATTTTTAATCAATGTGTCACGAATGAGTTTTCCATCTCTGATAATCTGGAATTTAAGAATGTCAATTTCATTTTTTTTGAATTTTGCAAACTCAATCTCTGGTTGTTCAGTAATAAATTTGACGGAATCGCATTCTTTAGAGAATGCGATTCCGTCAATTTCGGCTTGTTTTCTACGGCTGTTTGACGACCAAAAGAACAGGCCTGCTAGTATTGCTGCTATAGTAACAATGATGCCTATTAGAACTAAACAACCTTTGATATATTTATTCATTTATTCCTCCTCCTTTTGTCCCATCATCATTAAAAATGCTTTTAGAAAAGCGTCGATATTGCCGTTCATTACGCCGTCAACATCGCTTGTTTCGTAGCCTGTACGAACATCTTTTACTAATTTATAGGGCTGCATTACATAATTACGTATTTGCGAACCCCATTCGATTTTCATTTTTCCGGCTTCGATATCAGCACGCTGTGCCTGCTGTTTCTTCAACTCGATTTCGTACAGTTGAGAGCGCAGCATCTGCATGGCACGTTGTCTGTTGTCCTGCTGAGAACGGGTTTCAGAACACTGAATCTGGATTCCGGTTGGTTTGTGTACCAATTGAACTTTAGTTTCAACCTTATTTACATTTTGTCCTCCTGCGCCGCTAGAACGCGAAGTTGTAATTTCGATATCGGCAGGATTAATGTCAATTTCGATACTATCATCAACAAGCGGATATACATAAACAGAAGCGAAAGACGTATGGCGTTTGGCATTACTGTCAAAGGGAGAGATTCTAACCAAGCGGTGAACGCCGTTTTCTCCCTTTAAATACCCAAAAGAATAATCGCCTTCAAACTCTAAAGTAACGGTTTTAATTCCCGCAACCTCACCGGCCTGAAAATTCAGTTCTTTTATTTTAAAACCATAACTTTCTCCCCACATCATGTACATACGCATTAACATTCCGGCCCAATCACAGCTTTCAGTACCACCGGCACCGGCAGTGATCTGAACGACAGCGCTTAAGCTGTCGCCTTCATCAGAAAGCATGTTTTTAAACTCGATGTTTTCGATATGACTCTGAGTGGAGTTGTAATGCTCGTCTAATTCTTCTGCAGAAAGTTCCCCTTCTTTATAAAAATCATAAGCGAGCTGCAATTCATCTGTAAGTTCAATGGCTTTGTCGTAATCTTCGATCCATTTTTTCTTGTTTCGAAGGTTTTTTACAATGACTTCAGCTTCTTTTGCGTTATTCCAAAAATCGGGAGCGAAGGTTTTTTCTTCTTCGTTGGCTATTTCAATAAGTTTGGCATCAACGTCAAAGATACCTCCTCAACGCACCAAGGCGCTCCACAATACCTTTTATTTGTTCGGTAGTTGTCATAAATTAATAATAGTTTTATATGTTTTTTATAAATATTACGTTAATTTGGTTGTATAATAATTCGCTAGTTAAAATTTACTAAAACTTGCCGAGATTAACAAACAGTAATACGTAATTTTGTTGCACAAAAATAAGATATAGTTTTTAGAATATGGAAATAAATTTAATTAGCGATACCATAACGAAGCCTACCCACGAAATGTTGCAGTATATGTTCAATGCCCAGGTTGGTGATGATGTATACAAGCAAGATCCAACAGTGATCGAATTAGAGGCCAGAGTAGCTGAATTTTTTGGTATGGAAGCAGGATTGTTTTTTCCTTCTGGAACTATGGCAAACCAAACTGCGATTAAATTACACACACAGCCCGGAGAACAATTGATTGCTGATAAATATGCACATGTTTATCATTATGAAGGAGGTGGTGTTTCCTTTAATAGTGGCGTTTCCTGTTGTCTGTTAGACGGAGACAGAGGAATGATAAATGCAACTCAGGTTGCTGCTGCGATTAATGATCCTCAATTTTATCATAGTCCGTTAACTAGTCTGGTTTGTGTAGAAAATACAACCAATAAAGGAGGTGGCGCCTGTTATGAGTTAGAAGATTTAAGAGATATAAAAAAAGTTTGTGACGCAAATAACCTTAAATTCCATTTGGATGGTGCCAGAATTTGGAATGCGCTGGTAGCAAAAAGACAAAATCCGAAGGAATTCGGAGCTATTTTCGATACTATTTCGGTTTGTTTATCAAAAGGATTAGGGGCTCCTATTGGTTCTATTTTGTTAGGTAGTAAAGCTGATATTCACAGGGCGTTGAGAATCAGGAAGATACTTGGTGGCGGAATGCGCCAGGTGGGGTATTTGGCCGCAGCAGGATTGTATGCTTTAGCGCATAATATTGAAAGATTAGCCGAGGATCATAGAAGGGCCAAAGAAATTGCGGCCGTTTTAAGTACAAAATCGTGGATTGCAGCAATTGAACCAGTGGAAACTAATATTTTAATTTTTTCATTAGCAGAAGGTTATAGCGATCAGCTTTTAATAGAAAAATTAAA
>Ga0247815_10000313_pt1 | contig 38989 bp, 32 predicted proteins | sample UWRJL194509B1_FD_181014 | JGI IMG/M metagenome (GOLD analysis project Ga0247815, IMG submission 181014) | Plant litter microbial communities from Arlington Agricultural Research Station in Wisconsin, United States - UWRJ-L194-509B-1 | ecosystem: Environmental > Terrestrial > Plant litter >...
AGGGAAGGTCGATACCAGCAGCCTCAAGTCGTTTAATTAACTGCCCGGCTCGTGGCAGGTGCAAGTCTGGGTCTAGTCCAAGTCCAGCGTCTATAAGTATGGTCTGGTCACCGCTACGAACCACAACCACATTTAGTGCCCAATCAAAAGCTTCTGAGGGCAGGAACATGTTGTCAAGCCATTCCGCCCTAACGGCCGGTTCGGCATTGTGTGCCAACATTTGGGTTGGAAGTGGTAGCACGCCATCGCTGATAACCAAAACTTCAATTTCACCAATCTTCAATGCATAACGAGAGGGAACGATCTCTTCATCTCCTTTTGTTATTACAGGTGAGATTTTCGTAGCAGAGGTGTTTTTTAAATCCATTGTTTTCTCTTTTTTAATTTACTACCCAGTATTACCAAAGCCCATACCAAATAAATAAGACACTGACCAACAAATACTTATATTAGAAAACCCGAGACAGCAGAGCGCGACATATCGCTATTTGCCCTTGAGTCCCGATATATCAACTCCTAAGAAAGATAAATACTTGCTAAAATCAACCCAAAAAAGGGAAAGGTTGCCACTGAGCCAGCTACACCGTTGATTTGAATTTTTTCCTTCTGTGGATTTGTCCGAAAAATAATGTTTAAAGCACTTAAATCAGAGTCAAGTTGACAGTGCTTATTGCCATAGGTATGGAAGTTGGGTTCAGTTTCCCCTTCTCCGCCAATAGGGTATCAAAACCAACAAAAAGCCTGCAAATAATAAAACAGCAGGCTATTTTGAATTTACAGGTTCTCAATTTTCGCATCGTCTTCTATCCTGTGGGTGCGTTATTAGGAGTCAATTGAGCAATTAGATGGCTCCATGCATTAATCATCTTCAAATAATGATCAACCGTTTACAGAACAGAAATAAACAGACGCTTACAAGGAAAGCACAATTTTACCGAACAACGGTCTTTCTCTCTTTCCCTGCTCAATTCTTTCATGTGCACTTTTTATTTCTTCAATCGGATATACGCTATCTATAACGGGCTTTACAAATCCATCTTCTATCAATCTGGTAACATGATGGAGCTCATCCCTACTCTGTCTCGTAAAAACAAAATGGTACGTAGCGTTCTTTTCCCAGGCATGAATAAGATTTTGGGGCTGGGCAATATCAACCAATGTTACCACCCTGCCGTAGTCAGCTAGGGCAAGTGGAGCATCCGAGAGCGTATTGCCGCCAATGGTATCGATAATCACATCTACTCCTCTCCCATTGGTATAAGACATCACCTCTTCGATATAGTTCGTATTATGGTGATCGATGACCACATCAGCTCCAAGTTTCCGTAGCTCCTCATGTAAAAGGCTCTGCCCTGTGGTGTAAACAACAGCACCCAAAGCTTTTGCCACCTGGATTGCAAATGATCCTACGCCGCCAGCACCTCCGGGGATCAGTATGGTCTCGCCTTTTTTTAGGTTTGCCCTTACCGCGAGCATTTCCCAAACAGTTCCCCCAACCAGAGGAACTGCAGCAGCTTCCTCATACGACAGATTATCCGGCATTTTGGATAACGAGGATTCATCCGTAAGGTGATATTCCGCATAACTGCCTGATCCGCCAAAACGGGGAGAATAATAAACCTTATCACCAATTTTCCAATTTTTTACGTCCTCACCTACCGCAACAACATCACCTGAAATATCATGACCCGTTATAATTGGCAAATCAAACAGAGATGCGTAATCCCCTCTTCTTACCTGATAATCGAGTGGATTTATAGATGTGGCCCTTACTTTCACCAGCACTTGGGATTGATCTGGTAAGATGGGAGTTGCTACCTCACTTAACTCGAGGACTTCCGGTCCCCCATAATTTTTGATTACAATTGCTTTCATAATTAGAAGTTTACCTTATTTTCATAACATACAATTAAAAAACTCACAACGATTGCTGGATTAATTTGCTCAGCCCATCAATGGCCTCTTCATTACGCCTGTAGTACGTCCACTGGCCGGACCTGGTAGCCTGTATCAGGCCTGATTTCTGAAGTATGCTAAGATAGTCAGATGTTGTGGATGCTGATAAGCCTGACTTTTTAGTAATGTCACTTACACATACACCAAGATCTGCATCGTAGTCCTGCAATTCTTCAGCAGGAAAATGCAGCCGGGGATCCTTCAGCCAGGTAAGAATGTTTATCCTGGTTTCATTACTCAGTGCCTTAAATACCATAATTAATTCCATGGCACAAAGATATCGGTAATTACCGAAATCCAGAAATTAAAAAATTGTTGTGTGTTTACATTTTGATTATCGTAAATAAACCAATTATTATGAAAATTGTAGTGCAGATGTTGCACGTAGCAGAACGACCAATAGCATAACCTTTACGGATCAGCGCAAATTAGCGCTAATCCGTAAAGGGGAAAAACTACGCTGTTTCTATTTTCCTGTGCACCATCGACCTTGATGTTGAGGGTTGTCTTTGGAATGGTTTATGCGGTTTTCCAAGCATTACCGGGAAATATTGATTGCACAATTGTATCAGCGGAAGCAAAACAAAAACGGTTAAGCTAATAACCACAGCACTGAGATACGGGCTGTCTGTGATGTTCTTCGGCGAAAGATCAAACACTGCCATGATTGCCATATTGATCAACGTCATCACCATAAGGTGAAATGCCATGATAAAAAGGGTATTCTGAGCTATATATTCAAATAACTTCACATGGCCCACCAGGAGGTCCAACAAACGGCTCAATGTCAATGCAAACACAATTCCACCAAATGCACCTGTAAAAAACAAGAAGTAATTATTGTACAGATTCAGATTCATATCGGCATGATTCCGTGCCGCTGAATAGAGTAGAATTGCGAGTGAGCCAAGTGAAATTAAAACTAGTTTCGGAACAGAAAGTAGAACCAATTGCTTTACATTTTCTCTGAAAATATTAGCGGCCCCATAAAAAATGATTCCCACTAGGGCAACATTAAATCCCCATGGCCATCTGATAGGATCATACTTCCCATCAAGCCAGCAGATCAGGAAAAACGAAGCTAAAGCTAAATATTTATATATTCCTTTTAGATGACGAAATACCAGGAAGTATATGTTTTCCAAGGTAAAAAGACAAATAATAAACCATGATGGAATACACTGCATCAACCAGTCATTATAGCCGTTTCCGTAAAATATTCCAACAAACGATTTGTAAAAATGCGAGGTGGTGTAAAAGAATTCATTCTGGTGCCTGAAGAATATCAACCACGGTACATATGTGACAAAATTTACGAGCAAATACGGCACTACCAACTGTTTTATCCTGGCTTTCAGAAATAGTTGATAACTATCATACTTTTTGAATGAAAACAGGAATCCTGATAAAAAGAAAAACAACGGTATATCAAAACCGGATATAAAGTCAAACCAGGAAAGGTTTTTGGTTTGGTGGCCGCAGATTACTAAAATTATGCCAATAAATTTTGCATAGTCTATCCATACTACCCGCTTTGCGGTTTGTGTTGTCGCGATGAAATTTGCCATATCTATATATAATTAATTAATTTTCGTTTCATCTACCAACACCAATACATAACACGTTATGTACCACCAATCTATGGTAGTAAATTATATTTTTTTTTATTTATAAACGAATTTATTTTACAATATTAACACATATACACGTTATTTAACTTTGTTTATAAGCAATTGACATGTAGTTTAAAATTCCTAAATGGGTAATATTGGGGATCATACTCTACATCAATATTTTGGCATGATCTGATATACAATTTTTGTAACAAAGAATTAGCCACTGCAAAAATTTTTTAGCGATTTGGATGTGAATAACCGGTCCTCTTCAGACTTTGGCTGAGAATGCTTTGAAGAAAGGAGAACAAGCTTGTATATTTATATATAATAGCATCAGCTGAAGCGTCAAATAAGAATTGTGGTATTAGATAAGAATTATGGCAAAAAATCAATTACTTCGTATGGACAACGTAGGCATCGTTGTACAATCACTTGATGATACAATTTTGTTTTTCACTGAGATAGGTCTGCGTCTCGAAGGTCGGGCGACCATTGAAGGAGAATGGGCAGGCAGGGTCACTGGACTAGGTTCGCAAAATGTAGAAATTGCAATGATGGTTACTCCTGATGGCCACAGCAAGCTAGAGCTTTCGCAATTTATGAGTCCGCCCACAATATCCGACCACAGAACTGCCCCTGTAAACTCGCTGGGTTATTTACGCGTAATGTTCACTGTAGAGGATATTGACGACCTTGTGGTACGACTTCGTAGTCATGGTGCTCAGCTTGTAGGAGAAGTGGTGCAATACGAAAATTCCTACCGGCTCTGTTATATCAGGGCGAAGGATGGGCTGCTAGTCGGTTTGGCGGAAGAACTTGTAAGGTAATCCTCATTCATTATGGCCTGTCGGATTCATTTTGAATTCCAGTCTGTATTGCGTACCCTGGTTTACTTTACTTTCTACCGATATCGTTCCGCCAAGGGTTAATACCTGTGTTTTAACCATGAACAGCCCCATGCCCTTACCTTCAACATGGTTGTGGAATCTTTTATACAAGCCAAAGATCAGATCTTTGTTTTTTACAAGGTCAATACCAATACCATTGTCGGCGAAACTTAGGATAAATGCGTCCCCAATAATTTCGCTTTTAATTTTAATAACAGGGTCAATGGCCGGCTGCCGGTATTTTATACTATTTGAAATCAGGTTATAGAAAATACTGTGCATGAAACTTTTGGAAGTCCACAGTTCGTTGCCAGCATTGAAATCAATGATAAATTCAACTTTTTGCTCACTGATCAGGTTTGGTATGTAGGCTAAAACCTCCTCTAGCAGGTGGGAAAGATTAATAATCTCTTTACTTTCAATTATTTCACGTTTTACCTGCAGAATAGCATTTAGGTCTATGATGACGGCATCTAGTTTTTTTGTGGAGTCGATCAGGTAATCCATTAGCTGGTGGTCTTCACCATCAATAATCTGATTTCTACTTAGCTCTTCAGCCAGACCTATTATATTTGCTACAGGTGCCCTTAAATTATGTGATATGATATATGAAAATTGTTCGAGATCATTGTTACGCTTTAATAAATCAGATACCATTTTTGCCCTTTCGATCTCACCAAACTTGCGTGCTGTAATGTCTTTAAAGTAAATAGACAATCCTGTAAGTGATGGATATACAGTAACGTCAACCCAGCAATGTAACCTTTCTATAAACCACTCATAATTTTGCACTTTACTTTCCTCCGCCGCTTGAAGCATCTTAACGTAATTTAATGTGCCTATGGCCTTATCAAATGAATGCCATATATTTTTGCCGATCACCTCTTCCCTTTTTCTCTGAAGAATATTTTCCGCTTCTTTGTTCCAGTAGGTAATCAACCAATTACCATCAAGTGTGAAAAAACCATCACCAATACTCTCCAGGATCATGTTTTTTTCGTGCGCGACCTTCAGTAGTTCTAGTTCAGCCCGCTTACGTTTGTCTATATCCTGAAAACTTCCTCTCACTTTAATACATTTACCGTTGACGAAATCTGGCTCACTAATAATCCGGACCCAGCATTCGTTGCCTTTTGCGGTGATGATTTCGAGTTCCAAATCCAATGTCTTGCCGCCCGAAATAACGTTAGTCAATTGACTACTTATGGTTTCCCTATTGGGTCCCTCCTTGTAAAAATTTTTGGCTGATTCAAGCGTAGGAATGTAGCTTTCTTCTACTTCATGAATTTGTTTAGTAATGCCGGACCAATACAATTTGCCTGTTTCCAGATCAAATTCATAGCTCCCGATGCGGGCAAGACTACTTGCCTTATCCAATAAAACTTCCAGTGCTTTTTTTTCTTCCTCTGCTTTTATTTTGTTGGTATTGTCTCTGCAGTTGATTACCAGGGCCTTTACATTTTTATCATGTAATAGGTTGGTAATAGTTCCATCTGTGTACATATACCCAAGGTTTTTTTGCAGAAACCTAAACTTATTGGGGATGGCAATTCCTGGCAATTGTAATACCTGTTCAAAAAACAGGTGATAATCTTCTAAGTCGTCAGGATGTATAAAATCAAAGAAATTTTTACCAGCTAATTCAGTAACCGAAAATCCGGTAAGCCTTTCTACGGCAGGACTCTGGTAAATAAATTCAACATGCTCATCGATGACAATGATTGCATCAGCATTGTTTTCTATCAGTGCACGAAATAGTGTTTCGTTTTTTACCAGGTCATCCTGTATATTTTGGTGATCCTTTAGCAGCTGGAATTTTTCTAAAGCATTCGCTAAAGCACTGGGCAATCTTTCCAGTCTGTCTTTTAAGATATAGTCGTCCGCTCCTCTTTTTATCACATCAACAGCAAACTCTTCAGAAACTGTGGCGGTAATTAAAATGAATGGAATATTTAAGCCCATTGTTTTAAAGATAGACAGGGCCTCATGAGAATTAAATGAAGGCAGGGAATGATCAGAAAGAATAATATCCGGAGCAAATTCTGTTAATGCTTTAACGAAGTTTTCCCTATTGTCTACCACAAGCCGCTCAAAGTCGATCTTTGCCTTTTTCAAAGCCCTGTTTACCAATTCGGCATCACTGAACAGATCTTCCAGATGTAATATTCTCAGTTTCGTATTCATTCCGTCAAATTAGAATTCCGGTGAATTGTTAATTGCAAGCCAATAAAAACCCAGGTCTGCAACAGTCTTGGAAAAGTTTTCAAACCCCACGGGTTTCACTACATAACTGTTCACACCCAGTTCATGGCTTTCGAGGATATCTTTTTCCTGCTTTGAAGAGGTCATCATTACAACTGGGATCAGCTTAGTCCTTTCGTCATTTTTAAGTATCCTAAGCACTTCCAGTCCGCTTACTTTTGGCATTTTGATATCAAGAAATATCACTTTAGGTTTGTTATCAATATCTCTGCCCTCAAATTCTCCCTTGCCAAAGATAAAATCAAGAGCCTGTGCGCCATCAATCAAATGAATAAGGTTATTGGCAAGATTATGTTTTTTTAGTGCCCTGATCGTGAGCATAGCGTCTGACTTGTTATCTTCTATCAGAAGTATCTGAACTTCTCTGTGTGACATTTCTACTAATTGCATGTTTAAATTTTAGTCAATTTTGGTAAGGAGATATAAAAGCATGCCCCCTCGTTCACTATCCCTTCTGCCCAGGCAGATCCGCTGTGTTTATTAATGATCCGCTGGATGATGGCCAACCCAACGCCTGTTCCTTCAAACTCATTAGAGCTGTGCAGGCGTTGAAAAACACCGTATAATTTATCATAATATTTCATGTCAAAACCGGCTCCATTATCTTTTACATAATACACTGTTTGCTTATCTTGCTTGTAGGAGCCAATCTCGATTATTGCTTCTTCTTTTTTGCTTGTGTACTTAAATGCATTTGAGATCATGTTAATGAAAACCTGTTTTAACATATTTTTGTCTCCAGTAATGTTCTCAAGTGGGTGGATGGTAATGCGCACCTCCATGTCGGAATGCTCTTTCTGCAGTCCTTTAACAATTGACTCTACCATTTCTGTGATATTGATAGTCACCATAGAGAGGTTTTGCTTTCCGAAGCGTGAAAATTCCAGCAGGTTATCAATTAGTTGCCCCATTCTACTGGAGTTTCCAACTATTTCATTAAGAATCTCTAAAGCATCGGGATCCAGCTGATCCTGATAATCTTCTACAAGAATTTGGGTAAAACCATTGATAGCGCGGAGTGGGGCTCTTAAATCATGCGAAACGGAGTATGAAAAAGATTCCATTTCTTTGTTTGCTGCTTCTAGTTGTGCGGTACGTTCAATAATTTTCTGTTCCAGACCAATGTTCAATTCTGCAATTTGATATTCTGCTTTTTTTAAGTGTTCATTAGCAATAATGAGTTCGGCAGCCCTGTTTTCCTTTTCTTCATTTTGAAAGGCCAGTTCTTTATTGGCAATGATTAACTCCGCAGCCCTGTTCTCCTTTTCCTCATTTTGGAAGGCCAGTTCTTTATTGGCGATAATTAACTCTGCAGCCCTGTTTTCCTTTTCTTCGTTCTGAAAAGCGAGCTCTTTATTGGCGATGATCAGTTCAGCAGCCCTGTTTTCCTTTTCTTCGTTCTGAAAAGCGAGCTCTTTATTGGCGATGATCAGTTCAGCAGCCCGGTTTTCCTTTTCTTCGTTCTGGAAGGCCAGTTCTTTATTGGCAATAATCAGCTCAGCAGCCCTGTTTTCCTTTTCTTCATTTTGGAAGGCCAGTTCTTTATTGGCAATAACCAATTCAGCGGCCCTGTTTTCCTTTTCCTCATTTTGAAAAACCAGTTCTTTATTGGCGATGATCAGTTCCGCCGCGCGATTTCCTTTTTCTTCGTTTTGAAAGGCCAATTCCTTATTGGCAATAACCAGTTCTGCAGCCCTGTTTTCTTTTTCTTCGTTTTGGAAGGCCAGCTCTTTGTTCGCAATGACCAGCTCGGCCGCCCGGTTTTCTTTTTCTTCGTTTTGAAATATAAGTTCCTTATTGGCGATGATCAGTTCCGCAGCCCTGTCTTCCTTTTCTTCAGTTTGATAGGCCAGTTCTTTATTCGCAATGACCAATTCAGCAGCCCGATTTCCTTTTTCTTCATTTTGAAAAGCCAGCTCTTTGTTGGCAATGATCAGTTCAGCAGCACGATCTTCCTTTTCTTCCGTTTGATAGGCCAGTTCTTTATTGGCAATGACCAGTTCCGCTGCACGGTTACCCTTTTCTTCATTCTGGAAGGCCAGTTCTTTGTTGGCAATTACCAATTCTTCCGCACGCTTCTTTTTTTCTTCCTTTTGGAAAGCCAGTTCTTTATTGGCAATGATCAGTTCGGCAGCCCTGTCTTTTTTCTCCCCATTTTGAAAAGCTAACTCCTTATTTGCAATAATAAGTTCAGCCGCACGATTTTCCTTTTCCTCGTGTTGAAAAGCAAGTTCCTCGGTGGGAACACTAGACATGTCCTTCTTTTTTATTTTATGCATCTGGATTATTTGACAGCTACTTTTACAAAGCAACTCTCCAAGGTATCATTTAATTAACAGTTTAACCAAATAAATAATTAGTATATATTACATGTTGAAATTTATACGTGGATAGTGTAATTTGGGTGGAATCGCCATTTATTACTAAATAGAATTTATATTCTCTCTAATAATCATCATATAGTCGGTAACCTTTTTTAAATAATTCACATAGCGCCATGTGGTATCAGCAAAACATAAAACTGTATATTTGAGTATTAGATATTTGCTAGCCTGCGGAATCAAAATTGAATCACATAGTGCTGCTAACAAGCTAACGCACTTGTTAATTTAACATCTGTTCATACTCCCTTTTTGTTTTCTTTCCGTTCTGAACAATCTTAGCACCGTTTTATGCTAAGCATAGTACAGCTTTACTCTGGCTATACCCATGTGGGGTATATGGGTTGGTATTGCATAGCTGCAATCCATGCCGGGATATCTTCCGGCTGGTTTTCACATGCGAGTCCTGATTTGAAAAACGCTTCAGCCACCCTAACTGCCAACTGTGTAGAAATCCACAGGATATTGCTTTGAGGGAGAAATACCATTCCTTTATTTCTTTCTTCTTCCGTCAGCAATCCCGCAAGAGCCTTGCCGATACTATCATCAACAAAGTCGTCCAACTCCTCTGTTGAGCGACATTTTTGACGCAGTCCGATATAAAAAGGATCATCCAGCAGTTTCTGATTATTTGTCCCGCAGTCCAACAACAATGGCATCAAAACATCGGGATTTAAGTTTGATTCTGCACCCACTGTTTTCGCCAGGCCGGTGCTTCAAAAGCTTCGGCGAAATACTGTGTTTCGTGTGCCACTTTGCCATTGGAAAACTCCATGATGCTAATGGTAAAGGCTGTGCGGTCCTGATAGTTGATTGTATATTCGGTGACCCAGATTGCTGCTGCACCAAGGATGCGCCTCACTTTGAAACCGCATGGTTTACCCGGGTGATGGCTTCGCAACGCCTGCAAATTGCTTCGGCCCAGGATGCGCTCACCCGATTGAGGATAGTCGCAAATGGCATCTTCATGGTAAATATCGTGTTCTGCATCAGCCTCACCATCGGCAGAAGCCTGCCAATGTGCATTAAGCGCTTCAATGATTTGCGTTTCGGTATGATCAAGTGTTTCCATATTCTCTATAATTTAAGCTTAAAAAGCCGCTACCTGTTGCAGCGGCTTTTTGGCGGCATGCGCCTGTTATAATCTTTCGGCGTAATCCAGTAAGGTATCAGCTGCCAAAACAGATGATGCCGGATTTTGTCCTGTAATCAGCAAACCGTCCCTGGTCACAAATGGCATCCAATCTTCGCCCTGTTGAAATTGCGCCCCATGTTCAGAGAGCATATCTTGCAATAGAAATGGCACAACGTGGGTCAATTGCGCGGCGGCTTCCTCCGTATTTGTAAAGGCGCTTACCCTTTTCCCTTTAATCAGCCATTGCCCATCAAGGGTTGTGACGTTTTTTAAGGCTACCGGGGCGTGGCAAACCAGGGTTACAGGTTTCCCGCTGTTATAAAAGGCTTCGATCAATCTGATAGAATCAGGGTCATCCGGAAGATCCCACATAGGACCGTGGCCCCCAGGGTAAAAAATAGCATCAAAATCGCTTTCAGATACACTGCTTAGTAATACAGTATTGCGTAATTTTTCCTGTGCCTCCGGATCGCTATAGTAACGTCTGGTAGCTTCCGTCTTAAATTCGGGAGAATCACTTTTCGGATCAATAGGTGTTTCACCGCCTTTTGGTGAGGCTACTACGATTTCCTTGCCTAGATCGTGAAATTTGTAATACGGCGCTGCGAACTCTTCAATCCACAGTCCGGTTTTTTTACCAGTGTTGCCTAGCTCGTCATGAGAGGTGACAACAAACAAAATTTTGTTGATTTCCATAATGATATTGTTTTTATTTAAAGCGTTCTTTTGGATAAGATTTCAATTAAAAGCCCCTCAGGTGCGTAACCCACATCAGGAACCGGGCGGAAAGTCACTGGCGATGGTAGTTTCCTTCCATTCATATTTCTATCAAATTTCAGTTGAAGTGACAGCCGGCATAAACCTCCCGGTCCAGATCTGATAAAGCGTTTGTAGTAACAGGTATAAAATTACCAGTGTGGTGAGTGACAATAAAAATCCAGCCAGTACCCGGTGTACGGTATCAGGTTGATTTTGTGCATACCGCAGGCTCGCGCCTGATATGGATGAAAGTGGAAAACTGACCGACCACCAGGAAACCTGGAAGGGACAGCATTTAGATAATAGCCACACTTTGCTGCCAAATATCAGCAGCAAAAACAGGCAGAAGTAAAAAAACACCGACGCAAGCAGGTCCTGTTTACCAATCAGGCCTTCGTAACCATTAAATGCGAGTGCAAAAGGTGCCACGAGGATCATCAGGGAGGGCTGCAAAGCTACCGGCAACTGGGGCTGGAAGATGAGGCGCGAAATAATGATGGCCATCATGATGATGATAAAAATGATCCCGATACCGAAGAACATCACACAGAACTCATGGGCGCCTTCAAATTTAAGGGAGTTGCCCACTATTGGAACGTTCAGCGTACCAACCACCGGCAATACCCAAACCGGCATGGCATTTTGCGGCATCTGTTGCTCGCTCAGCCATTTGTGCAGGACATACGAGGCAAACATCAAAGTAAGCGTAATACCCAATAGCCAGATTACGTTACCAAGCACCGGAGCATATGGCAACAATACGCCTGGAATGAGCAATAAGGAGATGATTACTGTGGAAAAAAAACCAACGGAAACAGTATTGCCGAACTCCTTTTTAACAAGGTCAGGATGCCGCATCCATCTGGCGGCATACGTGATAGCAAGTAATACAAAAACTAAAATGGCCGTCCAGCCAAAGATTTCGGCTATTAACCTATTGACATGAAAGGACTGACTGGCAATTCGCCATGCAAAACAAAGTGCAGAAAGCCCCATTACCCCACCAAAAATACTCACCGGCATAAATTCCACAAAATCTTGCCGCTGTATCGCCTTATCATTAAGTTCCATTGTATTCATGCTAAATATTTTATGGTTATCATCATCTTGTTGTTTTAAAGGTCGAGGTCAACCGGGACAACAGGAGCCGAACAACACAACAGCACGTTTCCTCCCGTTGGGGGATCGAGTGGTTCTGGATTATAAACAACCTGTCCGTCAATCATCGCCGATTCACAATTATGGCAAACACCCATGCGGCATGACCAATGCACCGGCACATCGCAAGCTTCTGCTGCTTCCAGTAAATTTGCAAACCGGGGATGCCAGCGAAAAGCAATTTTGCTTCTGCTGAAAGTCACAAGAGGACCCTCCCCATCATTTTCTAAAGGCAAATGGGGCGTTTTTTTACCACTGCCAATAGTGGCAGCTGAATCACCAAATAGTTCAGTTTTGATTTGATCCGGTGCTATGCCCAGGTTATTCAGTGCAGCCGCAGTACTTTCCATATATGCTGTAGGCCCACATAGGTAGCAGTCACTCTCTGCAGGCAATTTCAGGGACTGCAGTAACTGCATGTCGAGATGCCCCTGTCTATCAAAGTTTACCCCCTGGATTTCGTCACCATTGGGACGACTGTATATCAGCATTCTATGAAATGTCGTCAACTGCTGTCCGAGCAGCCTTACTTCATTTCTGAAGGCCTCTGATAGGCCATTGCGGCATGAATGAATCCACCAAACCTCACGTTCAGGGCTGTTCCTTACAACCTCGTACAGGAAACTCAATAAGGGGGTGATACCTACACCAGCACTCAGCAACACAAGGGGCCTGGTACTTTTCGATAAGGTAAATGTTCCGCGCGGAGCGCTTACTCCTAATACGTCGCCTTTACGCAGTTGCTCGTGCATATAGATGCTGGCCGGGCCATTGCTTTCCAGTTTAACCGCAATCCGCAACGTATCTGCATCCGGCGGTCCGCAGAGAGAAAACAGACGTATCAGCGGAAGGCCATCCACAGTTGGATAAAGACGGACTGCAATGTGCTGCCCAGGCAAAAAATCAGGGACTGGTGCTCCATCGCGGGGACGGAGCTCGAAAGACCGGATGCCCTCACATTCAAGTCGGGTATTCTGTACGATAAATAAACGGAAGCCTGTCCAGGCTGGATTATTATTTGCCGCTCCATTTTGCGCGGCCTCCAGTAAACTACGGAAAGATCCCTTCCAGCCCTGGCTTAAGGCAGGAATCTTTAATGCCTTTTGCAGTTTCGCTTCAGGATGATCTTTCAGGTACAGCAAACCATCAATTTCGGCAACACTCATCTGCTCCTCCCCGCTTTTAATCTTTTCTATCATATCCCCGCCAGTTACGTATCCTTCCTGTATTACCCGTAAATAAAATCCCGGCCGTTTATGCGATACCAGCAATGAAGGCATTTCGGGGACGCCGGTACTGATACCTACACGCCAGCAGGTTACGCGGGGCTGGGTGACCTCAAAAATGGCTGATCCAATGTGGAAACGGTCGCCGATACACACCTCATCATCTGGCATTTCCGTCACTGTCAGGTTTTCTCCAAACTGCCCATAAATCAAATCGGGACGTTCCAGTGTATCCCGCCAGTACTGGTAGGCTTCGGCCTGATAAACCATTACTGCACGATGTTCCCCGCCATGTCCAACAAGATCTGCCTGGGCATCTCCTTCCAGATTGATTTTTTTTACACGCACAGGCCCGTCGACCGGCGTTTTGTAAACAGAGGTCCTTACCAGTTGCCCCCGCCATGGAATTTCCCTTGGCTGGCCTACATTGACCGAAATTACTTTCATATTGACATTTACTTTATACGGCTACCCATAATGTATCTAAAAACCATTGTTTCCGGTCATAAAAATCTGCCACCGGTTTGAAGCCGGCAGCGGCTGCCAGTGATCTTATATCTTCAAGCGTGTATTTTTGAGAGATCTCCATATCAATTACTTCGTCTTTTTGAAAGGTGATCACATGGGCGCCTATTTTCACCACCTGTTCACTTATACTGATTAAATAGCTTTTACAGGCACCTGTTTTAGGATCATATGTAGGAAAATGTTCGAACTGCCGGATGTCAAAATTGGCTCCGAGTTCACGGTTGATCCGGGTTAATAAATTAAGATTAAACTGTTTGGTTAAGCCGCATCCATCATTGTAAGCAGCCAAAATAATCCTGGGATCTTTTCGCAGATCAGCACCAATCAACAGCATATCCCCGGCGGCAAGCGTCTTCCTTATCTGCGTACAAAATACAGCGGATACTGGCAGAGTCATGTTGCCGATACTTGAACCAAGAAAAAGTACTATTTTGCGCCTGTTTGAAGCCAACCTCACTTTTTTGAGCATTGGTATATAATCACCTTTAAGCCCCTCCATTATTAAACCGGGCAGCAACACCGGCAAATTAGCCTCTAGGTAAGTGATGATATTCTCAGAGATATCAATTGGTTTGTAAACAAATTCCTTTTTATGTTCCAAAAGGTATTTTAACAGAAATTGGGTCTTTACCGCATCGCCAGCACCTAGTTCTACCAAGTCGAAATCGCCCTGTTGTGCGCACATTGCGGCGGCAAGGGCAGCCTGCTGACCCACAAATATCTCCATTTCACAGCGTGTTGGGTAATACTCCTGGGATTGCATGATCTGCTGAAACAGGGCGTCGCCCGCTTCATCGTAAAAATATTTAGATGACAAGAATTTCTCCCGGGAAGTAAGGCCTGTGATTACATCCTTAAAAAAGGGATTTTTGATGGTAATTGTGGTTGCATTTTCCACCTGGGGAAACAGAATTTCGGTATCATTCATATTCGTTGATTATACGATCCATTTGGCCTTCGTTATTCTATTTCCATGCCATTACCAAAAGGCTGTTTATCTGGTGATTGATACTGGTTTCATTTGCCAAGCGTCTTGATATATCACCAATTAGGGAAACCGACCTTGAGATTTCGTGGCCGGTTTTAAAAGCTGCCTGCTAGTTTCCCCTGGCGATGAACCCCGGTACACCGGTGTTCACTACCTGATTGAACCTTTCCCTGATTTTAATGCGGTTAATTTCCTCAAAAGCCTCTTCAGGCAAGGGAGAGATGTCAAAATTTTCATGTGCGCGGGCCGCAGTTTTAGGAGTGGTAAGCAATGATGTGCCGCGTTGAACTGCCCAGGCCAAAAGCACCTGCGCAGGGGTTTTTCCAACCTGCAAGGCCACTTTTACTACATATGGATTGTCAATTATTCCTGGTCTTATTCCATGACCTAATGGTGCGAATGCTAAAAACGTGATACCTTTCTCTTTACAAAATTCCAGCAACTCAGTTTCGGGCAGGTACGGATGTGACTCCACCTGGATTACGGAAGGTTTAATCCTGGCAGATTCATAAATTGGTTTCAGTTGTTCCAGGCTGATGTCAGACAATCCAATAGCCCTGCATTTCCCGCTATCAACAAGTGCTTCCATTGCGGCCCAGGTTTCTTCGAGGGTTACACCCCGGTCGTAAATCACACGACCCTTATCATCTCTGGGGTCCTGTTCGTCCCCGGGCTGAAATGCAAAGGGCGTATGTATGAGGTAGAGGTCCAGATAATCGACCTGGAGCCTTTTCAAGCTTTCCTCAAATGCAGGCGCAACACGCTCTGGCCTGTGATTGGTATTCCATAATTTCGTGGTAAGGTAAATTTCTTCCCGCTTAATTCCCAGGGTAGCAATCCCTGTCGCCAAAGCCTGGCCAACCTCTGTCTCATTCCTGTATCGCTCTGCACAATCGAAATGGCGAAAGCCAGCTTTCAATGCGTTAAGTGTAGCACTAATTGTTAGGACTGGATCAGGAATCAGTGTGCCAAACCCAAGTGCAGGCATTTTTATGCCGTTATTTTTTGTTTTCATTTTATAATTGTTTATTAAATTTTCTTTGACAGTTTCCAATAGCCATCATCGTAATACAAATTTAGGAGCTTGCTTTCCCCATGCTTATTCATAAGTTGCCAAAGATTTGATGATTCCGGCCAGGCAAGCTTTGTTACTTTTATATGATAAGGAAATAAGCTTATCCTGGCTCGTTTTGAATAAAATATGACTGCAATGGTTATCATCTGGAGGTGTGTGTATGTTAACTTTGCAGTGGAATTCAGCCAATAATAATTATATCAAATCAATGCCACCACCACTACTGCCGGATCTTATTAAGACAAACCTGAAAGTTATTTTTTGCGGTATCAATCCTGGGCTGAAGTCCGCGTGGGACGGACACCATTTTTCCGGGCGGAGTAACCGGTTTTGGAAGGCCTTGCACCTGTCTGGTTTTACACCGTACCAAATTGAGCCTTCAAACGATGCAAGCATTCTTGATTTGGGCTATGGCCTGACTACCGCTGTAGCGAGGGCTACCACACGGGCAGATGAACTGACCAAAGATGAGTTTGGTGCAGCAATTGAGCTGTTTAAATCGAAAATTGAGCGTTTCCTACCAGAATACATCGCATTTTTAGGCAAACCGGCCTACATCGCTTTTAGCGGAAAAAAACAGGCGGCATGGGGCCGGCAGTCCGAAAATTTCTGTGGGGCAAGAGTTTGGGTGTTACCTAATCCGAGCGGGTTAAACCGTGGTTTCGCGCTTCATGATCTTGTCACGCATTACAAAGAATTGTATAAGGCCATGGAGAATTACGGCTAGTTCAACGCAGATTTAATAGAGCACGCTGTGAGGGCCGGGTTTTAGTGACGCGGTTAAAGGCGTTACTGAATGACGACAAACTCTGGTAGCCGCATAAATACGCCACCTCTGTTAGTGAGTGTTCATTCGCTGCAATCAGTTCAAAGGCCCTGGCCATTCTTAGCCGTTTAAGATATTGTAGAAAAGACACTTTCAAAACTGACTGGAAAAACCTGGATAGGGTTCTTTCACTGAGCCCAAATCGTTGGCTTATGCTTGCCAGCGTATGTGTTTCAGAAAGATTATCATCCATATATGCCAATATCTTCAACATTTTTTTGTTCTCTGTAAAAGGTAACGCTACAGACAGAAGCCTGTTACTCAGTTTAGGCAAAATGTCTTTAATACTTTGTAAAAATACAAAGCCCTCAGCGCCAGGGAGGATCTGTGCATCCCATTCATCAGTAAACCGGATCATCTGGTACAGCAATTCATTTACAGGGTAGATTCCCACTTTGGCATAAAAACCATCTTTTGAATCCTCATTGGTATGGAAAAACAGGCTATGGCATATTGTTGCAGTACTACTAAACGTGATGGTATGTTCAACCCCCGCCGGGATCCAAATGTAGTGCCGGGCAGGTATAACAAAAAGCTTTTCGCGCAACCTGATGTATCCCAGCCCTCCTTCAATGTAGCTGAGCTGCCCTTTGGAATGCGCATGAACAGGCCCGTTATTTTCGCATCTTTCATGCATTACATAAATCGAATCCTGTATAAATTCTAACTCCTGGAGAGAAGCTGTTAAACTCATTTTATTTATTTCTACTTCACATTAAACTAATGATTTCCAAACAGAAGGCATAATGCACCTAACTTAAACGTTAGGGTGCATTTATGCCCCGGCTTACACAGATATGGAACTATTTAAGCCTGATCTCGCTTAAGCTTGATCCCTGTGCCACCATTGGAAATACATTATTTTCTTTTGTCACCATTACTTCGAGTACAAAGGGGCCTATACTATTCATCATTTCGTTTAAAGCTTGTGGCAAGTCTTTACGATCCGCTACACAATTTCCAGCTATCTTATAAGCAGCGGCCAAAGCAACAAAATCTGGTCCTTCAAGATGCGACGCTGAATACCTGCTCTCACTAAACAATTCCTGCCACTGACGGATCATACCTAAGAAGCGATTGTTTAAAACGATGATTTTAAGGTCTACTTTGTTTTGCATAATCGTGCCGAGTTCCTGCAGCGTCATTTGGAAACCTCCATCCCCTGCTATTACAATTACGTTTCTATCCGGCGCCCCGTACTTTGCGCCAATGGCTGCAGGCAGGGCAAAGCCCATTGTACCCAAACCGCCACTCGTTACATTACTGCGTGTCTCATCTATTTTGGCATAACGACAGGTAACCATTTGATTCTGACCAACGTCAGACACGATAATATCTTTGCCCATCGTAAGGTCGTTCAGGTGGCGGATCACTTCGCCCATGGTGATTTCTCCAGTTGTTGGGTTTAATTCAGGCGCTATCACTACTTCAAGCTCCTCCTGGTAGAAACTTTTAAATCTGAATACCCATTCCGTATGCTCCTTACGCTCTACTAATGCCGTTAGTATCGGCAATGTCTCTTTGCAATCTCCCCAAACCGGCACTGTTGATTTAATATTTTTATCGATTTCTGCCGGATCAATATCTAGGTGGACCAATTGTGCCTGTTTAGCATATTTGTCTAAGCGGCCCGTAACCCTGTCGTCAAAACGCATCCCGATAGCGATCAGCAAATCGCACTCATTGGTCAATACATTTGGTCCATAATTACCATGCATACCCAGCATTCCAACGTTAAGCGGATGGTCGCCCGGGATAACACCGACACCTAAGATAGTCCAGGCTGCCGGTATGCCTGTTTTTTCAATAAAGCTTTTAAACTCTGTTTCTGCAGCGCCCAGCATCACCCCCTGACCCCACAAAACCAACGGTTTTTTGGCCTGGTTAATTAGTTTTGCAGCCTGTTCAATATAACTTTCCCGTATAATGGGCTTTGGCCGGTAACTTCGAATATGATCACATTTGGTATACCCGTTATAATCAAATAACTGCAGCTGGGCATTTTTAGTGATATCAATTAATACCGGACCCGGGCGGCCGCTGCGGGCAATGTAAAATGCTTTGGCTAATACAGATGGAATTTCCCGCGCATCCGTTATTTGGTAATTCCATTTGGTGATCGATGTGGTCATGCTGATAATATCAGTTTCCTGAAAAGCATCGGTACCCAACAAATGGACATAAACCTGACCCGTAATACAAACTACCGGCGTACTGTCTATCATCGCATCTGCAATGCCAGTGATCATGTTTGTCGCCCCTGCGCCGCTGGTTGCCAATGCCACACCAACTTTTCCGGAGGTGCGGGCATATCCCTGGCCCGCGTGGATGGCGGCCTGCTCGTGCCGTACCAGAATGTGTTCCAGCTTTTCATTATAATCAAACAGTGCATCATAAATAGCGATATTTGCGCCTCCAGGCACACCAAAAAAAACATTAACGCCCTCCGCTACCAGTGCTTCCAATAGTGCAACCGATCCGGAAATCTGCATAGTTTCCCCTTTTGATAATGTAGTCACGTCTTTCTGTTCTGTAGTTTCCATCTTATTATATGTGGTTTTAGTGTTGATTTATTGGAAAGCCGAGTTTGGAGTTGCCTGAAGGTTTTGCCTACAGCAGGTATTACCAAAACGGCAATGGCGAGACAAACCAGTATTATAGCAAAAACCATAAACATTGCGCGGCAGGTCAACAATTGGGTCTGCTGCGTAAGGACCTGAGCCAGTGCTGTATTCGCCAGATTTGACGCTTGTTCGGCTGCAAATCCTTTTGAAGCATACAAAGAGCGGTATGCGCTCAAACGGGCTACTGTGTTTTGGCTATCAGCAGTGAGGTAGCCAAGGAACCGTTCTTTAAAGTACTGATTGAAGTATAGCTGTAAATTATAAAATCCGGCAAAGGAATTTAATGTTGCCGTAAAGCGGGTGCATGCGGCAATGACCAAACCAGTGGTACTCGTGTAGGCGGGCGCAGATGACAAAACAAATAACATCAGTGGCACAAAAAGTAAACCTGAGGAGGCGCCTTGTAAAACAACGGGAAGCAGCAAATCGGTAAAGGACAGATCAGGCGTGAATATAAAACTCATCCAAAAATTAAATCCTGCCATCAGTACAAACCCAATGATGAGCAGCGTTTTAATGGCAATCCTCTTTTTGAGGATCAGCCGGATTGCGATAGTCAGCAGTGACACCATCCCGGCGAGATTGCACATGGCCAGAATCATTACCTGAAGCGTACTCCATTTCAGTGATCCTCCGGCATAATTATAAATTAGATTAACGCTGTCCTTACAGCCGTAATAAATAGCCAGGAGGCAAATGCCTATCACAAATTTCCTCGACTTAAACACTCCCGGGTGGATCGATGGCCTTTTAACATAATGCTGCCTGTAAAAAAACAGTGCGGCAGCCGTGACCGCCATAAATGCGCTATAACGGATCCGCTGATCGGCAAACCAGTAATATTTTGACCCGTAAATAATGGTGTAAGCCAACGCTACCATTCCGCAGGCAAAAACGACCATTCCTCCCCAGTCAATTTGATACAAAGGATAACGCCTGTGTCCGGAAGATTGCTTTAACATCAGCAGCATAACCACCAGCATGAACAACTGAAAAAAGATCAGATAGTGGTACATAACTCTCCAGTCGGAAGACTCTACAACAGCCCCGGCAACAAAACCAATCAATATCGTATGCCCTAATATTGTCCCGTAAAATACCGCCGGGGCTATTGTTTTCACGCGGTCAGCCTGTATGCGTGTAAAGATCAGCAGCAGTGTAGTGACTATCACATTTCCAGTTAAATTTCCCTGGAAAAACCTGATGACCAGGAATAATTTGACATCATGACAATGGATACAAAGCACATTAAGCAGAATTTCGAGAATCGTGGTCACCAATAAATACGCACGCGTGTCGAAATACCTGAAAAAGCGAAACTGCACAGGGATTACGGTAATAATACCTGCATAGGTCACCATTACAGCAAACTGAATATCTTCTGGCTGCGCGCCAAGGTAACTTACAAGATAACCTTGTGTAAGCACAAACATACCCAGTTGTACCAGCCCAGACAGCAATAACATTAAAAGGGCTATACGGATCCCCCAGTCCCAGCCGGTTATCCAGTTCTTGAAATAAACAGGCTTTATCATAATGATCGTTTTTTAACAGCAACTGTTACGTTCATGCCGGGGATAACACTGTTTTCATGACCGTCAGTAAAGGCAATTTTTACCGGTACGCGCTGAATGATCTTTACAAAGTTCCCGGTTGAATTATCTGGCGGGAGGACAGAGAAGCGCGAACCGGTAGAACCTGCAATAGCGACGATCTTACCTTTAAATACTTTCCCGTTTACAGCATCTATCCGGATTTCAACGGGCTGCCCTACGTACATATCAGACACCTGCGTTTCTTTATAATTGGCTGTAATCCATTTTTCACCTTCGTTGATAATACTCACCAATGGCTGACCCGGCTGAATTTGCTGGCCTTCTAAAATGTTTTTCCGGCCTAACCTTCCGGGATATGGTGCACGGATAACTGTGTAGGACAAATTGAGCTGGGCCAGTTGCAGCGCTGCCCGCTTTCTCTTGATATCCGCCTCCAATAGGGCAAAATGTGTTTTGAGTTCAGCAATGTGCGCATTGTTGGTCCGTAAGCCGTTTTTTGCTGCGCTGTAGTCACTTCCCGCCACATCATAGTGTGCCTTTACCAGTTCAAGATCAGCACCGGTGGCTGCTTCTTCTTTAACAAGGTTAGTATAACGTTTGATGTCCTGCTCCTGCTGAACGTACCTTGCCCGGGCAGCATCAATCTGGTTCTGATTCACGCTTGTACCTGTTTCAGCCGACTGAATAGTGGCCGCAAGAACGCTGAGTTGGGCCTGTGCATCGTCCATGGCCGCTTCTGCCGCCTGTAATTGTGCGCGGTATTCGCGGTCATCAACAATAACGAGTGTATCGCCCTGTTTTACCAATTGGTGCTCATTGAAGCAAACCCGCTGGATGTAACCGCCGGCCCTGGCAGATACCGGATTAATGTATGATTCCACCTGCGCATCATTGGTTTTTTCATACAGTTCGCTGTACTTCAAGTATTGGAAGAAATATATTGCACCAGCAATGAATACTACTATCGCAATGATCGTAATAACAATGTTGCCGGGGTGTGTTTTATGATTATCTGTCTTCATGTTTTTGTTAAATATCTTGAGCATTAAAATTTCGATCGCCGAATTTTTATACGGCAGTTGTTGTTTATAAATTTCCGCTGGTATACAATATGTGATAATAGATAGCCAGGGCGTCAGTTTGTGCCCGAACTAAGTTGAAACGGGATTCCTGGTAAAGGTTGTCCGCGTCGAGAAGATCGGTCAATAATGATAACTGATTCAGGTATTTGGTATTTACTATGCGGTAGTTCACCGCGGCCTGTTCCACAGAATTCACATTTACGGAAATCCTGTGAAGGGCCTCTGCATATTTGATATAAAGTGCCCTCACCTCTTCCCGCGCATTGTCAGTATAGGCTTCCTTTTGTATCTCCTGTATTTTTAGGCGCTGTTTTGCGGCGCTTACCTTGTTTTTATTTTGGTATAGTGATGAAATATTGTACTGCGCTTTCAGCCCGACAAAGCCAATAGCATAGGCCTGGTTAACTGGCGGAAAGGATAAATAATTAGGGTAATTAACACCATAAGCCGAATAAAGGGCAACGCTTGGCTTATTATTACCTTCAATTCCTTTCAGTCTGACTTTCTGTACCTCCACATTTTCAATGGCTTTTTGTACGGCATACGAAGAAAGTCCAGCGGCCTCAATCATTGGGAGTAATGAAGCAATCTCCGGCTTTGGCGTACCTGCCGAATCAATAGGTAATATTCTTACAGAATCGGGAACGTTGATCAGGACATCTAATTTCTGATTCGCTATGCTGATGTCATTTTCATTCTGCTCCAGTGAAAGTTCCACATTGGATAATGTTACCTCTGCGCGCAGCACATCACTTTTAGTAACCTTTTGATTTTTATACAGCGCGTGTATATTACGCAATTGCGTTTGTGCCCTCCTGAGCTGGTCCTGAATAAATTTCCTGAGATCGTTAAACCTTACCAGGTCCAGATATTGGTTTGCGGTTTGCAGGGCAATGTTTCCCGATTGGTCGCGGGTGTTGAGCCTTGCCAGCTGCAGGCGGACCGTCTGCTCCTGCTGCAGCGCCTTCTGTTTTCCTCCGCTATAGATGTTAAATAAAGCGTCCACACCCAATGCAGCACTGTTAGGCGTTGGTTTTCTTGGTCCGCTACTGGAGTGGCTAAGGCCATCTGTAAAAAGTGTAAGGTTTGAGAAGCGCTGATAAGAACCGTTCATGTTAACCACAGGCAAAGCTGCCTTGAAAACATCTTTACGGTCGTATGCAACGGCATCTTCCTCTGCGTCCGCGGCCTTTATCCATTTATTTTGAGTTTTTGCAAATTCTACTGCCTCGGCAAGCGTCAATTTATACCCATTCCCTGTGTGGCTTTGAGCGCTCACAAATTCAGTTGCACCAACTAAAATTGTAAGCGGAAGCACAACAGCTGTCAAACACAACTTCCCGCAGTAATAAGCGATATTATACATGGCTTTTACTATTAATTCGATGGTGCTTTTTGAAATATCTCAGGCCCCCATCATATTTTTTATTAGCCAAATTTGCGGTTAAATTGCGGGCATATCTAGGCAAAACCACTTCAATACTCGTCGAAATGACTTAGGTAGCTTAAAATTAAGGTATTAGTTTAATTCACTTTTTTTCGGTACTCCAGGGGTGACAAGCCTGTATTTGCCCTGAAGAATTTGCCGAAAACAGAAGGATCTGAAAAATTGAGCATACCGCTTACCTGAGATACGCTGAGCGCTTTATTTTGCAGCAAAACTTTAGCTTCGAGTACTACCGTATCATCAATCCATTTCCCGGCAGATTTACCACTTTGTTTTTTAATTGCCGCCGAAAGGGATTTGGGTGTTAAATGAAGGCGATCTGCATAAAAATTGAGCTTGTGTTCCTGCATGTAATTATTGCCAAGCAATTGCCTGAATTTGGTAAACAATGGATATCCTTTTGTCAGAGCGGGCATATCCATGGCATGTTGACGATGGCAGGCATCAATCTCGTAAACCAAAGCAAAGATATAACTACGCACCAGTTCCGGTTCATGGACGTTTCCGGTATCCTGCGTAAGCCGGATTAACTCATAGATTTTACTGACTTTAGTCAGCCACGAATCTTTCAGCGGTAATACGATAAGATCGCTGTCTTTAAAAAAGTCGAATTTAAAAAGAAAGAAAGGATCTGGATATCTTTCCATCAGGAAGCCATCCTTGAAGAAAATCACATCCATATTCAATTGGTCACTGCTCTTGGTGAAATACCGTATAACCGAAGCGCCAAGCGTTATAATTGACGGTGCGCTAACCTCCCAGGAGTATGTACCTGCATTGAGTTTAACACTCCCTTCTTTTATATATACAATTCCATAACTTTCGGCCCTGTAAGGTTCTTCGTGGTACGGGCTGTTTCCTGAACTCACAAAAAGATATTCCTTACTGGGATCAGGCACAGAAAAAAGCCTGCTGTGTCTTGAAAGAGAAAATGTTTTTATCACATCCATTAAGATAAAGTTACAACAATGAATTCTGCCAGCAATAGTTTAAGTACAAAAAGCAATTTCCCTTGCCGCTGATATGAGGAAAAAATCTAACAATAAAACCCGCTCTTTCCGTGCTTTGTATTTTTTTCGAAACATTAGGCATTACATTGTAATTGTAGCTTAACAAAATGTAAATTGAATTGCATTTGATGCTTTTTCCTTAACCAAATATACTGATGACCAAACCATTTATTTTATTAACCAGCATGTTAAGCGTTTATACTGCTGTCGCCCTAGCCCAACCAGTACTCGAAACAGGCTCCGCCAAACCAATGCCTGATGTCTGGATAGATAAAGACACAGGACATAAAATAGTGCGACTTACAGGCAACACAGGAAACGCTATAAAAAACTGGTATTTCCACAATAATCCATTTTTTGTCTCCCCGGGAAATCAAGGCGATAAAATGGTTTTTTCCGACGTAGATGCAAACAACGTCAGGCAGGTATTCGCCATGAATATGAAAACCTTCAAAGCGGAACAACTCACTTTTGGACCAACGGACAAACAGCTGGCCTCTACCAGCGCACAGAAAACACACGAATTTATTTATCAGGCGGCTGACAGCATCTATGCAGAAAATCCGGATACTAAGAAAAACAGGTTATTATATGTAATTAAACCGGGAGAACGGGTGGGACTTACAACTGTAACTGCCGATGCCACAATGGTGGCCGCAGGTAGTGCTGTGCCTGAACAAGGGGCTATACTCAAACAATATCCTGCCAAGTCTGATTATTTTCAACGTATCTATAACGCACATTTGCTGAATACAATAACAACTTTCGACCTGCGAACCGGTCTAAGCAAGAAGGTGCATGAAGAAAAAAACTGGCTGGGCCACGTACAGTTTTCACCTGTTGACCCGGACATACTGATGTTTTGTCATGAGGGTCCATGGGAAAAGGTAGACAGGGTCTGGCGTTACAATATTAAAACCGAAAACCTTGCCCTGATGCATAAACGTACGATGGAAAATGAAATTGCCGGGCACGAATTCTTTTCACCAGATGGAAAAGTTATCTGGTTCGATCTCCAAAAGCCAAAAGGAAAGACGTTTTTTCTATCAGGAACAGATGTACAAACGGGCAAACCTGTAGCTACTTATGAGATGACTGCCGATGAGTGGTCCATACATTTTGCGGTATCCGCTAAAAACGACTTTTTTGCCGGCGATGGAGGCGACTCTACGCAGGTTGCAAAAGCTAAAAACGGGCATTGGATTTATGTGTTCCGTCCTGATGGCAACCGCTTCAAATCAGAAAAACTCGTGAATATGAAAGCACACATCTATCGCGAGAAGCCACAAACCAAAGGGCTGGAACCCAACGTGCATATTACGCCTAATGGCAAGTGGATTGTTTTTGGCGGCAACTTTGAAGGTACGATCCAGACTTATGCTGTTGAGATTAAAAAAAGTGTGAAAGCAAAATAGGTGATGAATGCTTTGGCCAATATAAAAATATGGCTCACTGATGTCTCAATAAGGAGGTAATTTTGTCTTTTTGGAAATTTAAGGCTGAAATAGGAACAAAAAGTGACGCGATATTAAATGAGATTTTGCGTTAATTCAGCAAAACGAAGAGGTAGATTCCTAATAATATGCGCCGGTAGTAGTAGTAGTAGTAGTAGTAGTAGTTAATGGAGGGAATGTGGTATACAAAAAGATCCTGCAGCGCGTTCCCTGCAGGATCTTTTTTTGTCATCTAATAATAACTGCTGTTCAAATTGGAGTTTGCTTTTTCTGCAGCCTCAATGGGAGCAAAATCGGAAAGGATTACTGGAGCACCCTTTTTTACACATACATTGTGTTCAAAATGTACCGCAGGTGATTTGTCGGCAGATACAACAGTCCATCCATCATCAAGAATATGTATTTTATTGCTGCCCATAGTAATCATTGGTTCAATAGCCAGCACCATGTTTTCAGTGAGCTTTTTACCCTTACCCTGCTGACCATAATTTGGGATTTGTGGATCTTCATGCATTTCACGACCTACACCATGACCTACGAAATCGCGGATAACACCATAACCATGATTACCATTGGTATAGCGCTCTATGGCGTGACCAATATCACCGGTGCGGTTATTTGTTACTGCCTGTTTAATGCCCACATAAAGTGATTCTTTCGTGATCCTCACTAAGTCCAAAATTTCTTTTGAAGTTTCACCTATGATAAACGTATAGGCGTGGTCACCATGAAATCCATTCTTATATATTACGGTATCAATGGAAACGATATCACCTTCTTTTAAAATATATTTTCCCGGAAATCCGTGAACAACCTGTTCGTTAACAGAGACACACAGCGAATATGGATAACCATGGTACCCTTTGCAGGATGGGCTTGCGCCATTATCCCTGATAAATGTTTCTGCCATTTCATCCAGGGATAGCGTTGTGATACCCGGCTTCATTATCTTCGCTACTTCTGTAATTGTAGCACTAACGAGCAGGCAGCTTTCACGCTGAATAGCTACTTCCTCATCAGATTTGTATAAATTCATGCTTATTAATTTTTACAAAAATAATAAATTTAAGGGAGAATGCTTCTGGTTGAGTGTCCCATAAACCAAAGTTGAATTCGCTGCGTATTTGCTGAAGACAGCAAATACGCAGCGAACCACTTAAGATATGATCCATGTAGGGTCTTTATCTGGTCTTGGTATCCGGCTGCGTCGCTTTCGCGTCGGGTGTTTTTCGGGTATTATTCGGGTGTTTTTCGGCTCCAACCCGAATCAACCCTGAATCAACCCTGAATCAAAGGTGAATCAACATAAAACCATGACAATACTTAATTCAGTTATAGAGCAGATTCGGCCCTCCCTTATTCATAATGTAAATAGACCTCTCCCCGCAAGCGCCTATTCCGTGAACGATATTTTTTGTTAACTAGTGTTAACCATTAATGTATGGCCATTAATAATAAATACCTTTACTGTTAAAATGAAACTATCACAAGCACATTGCTTAACATCCATAATAAATAAACCGATGAGAGCTTTTTCACCGCCTAACGATGATTTATCAGAATGAAGACGCGCTTAAACTTCATTTTTTTAATGGCTGCCCTAACTGCGGGGGGAATTATCCTTTGTCAATTTTATTGGGTTTACTACAATTATAAAACAGCAAGGACAAATTTTGTTCAAACGGCAAATTATGCTTTACGCAATAGTCTTGACCGTTATCAGCTTTCGCAAAATACCCTTCCAACTTCCCTCAAGCACAGGCAGCCATCTTTTACTTTTTTCATGCGGACGATACCGGCGCAGGATCATATCGCCCTTGATACCCCAAATTCAAAAAGGCGGTTTACAGCTGAGTTTACCACCGTTTCGGTAGACAGCAATCAACTTCCGGAGGTAAAGGCTTTGGTGGCAAGGTTACTCTCGCAACAAAAACATAAAGCAATTCATTTGGATACGCTTAATTCAATTTTCCAACATGAACTTGCCCGCAGTAACATCAATGAAAAGTTCCGGTTAGCTGTTCAAAGAAACAACAACTTCCTTCATCCGGAAAAAATAGGTGCAGTGGTAAATTTTTACAAAGATCCGATGACGGTTACTGCGGAATTGCAGACCCCACGGGCCTTCTTTTTCAGAAACAACTTTGTGCCCGCCCTCGTATCATCGCTTTTAATCATTTTATCTGCAGGCTGCCTGTTTTACATGGGGAGAATTATAAAAAGGCAGATGTTGCTGGATACCATGAAGACTGATTTCATCAACAATATTACGCACGAACTGAGAACACCAATCACTATTTTAAAATCATCTAATGAGGCGCTTGCCAAATTTGGTGCAGCAGAAGAGGTTGAATCGTTGAACAGACACCTCACCATTAATGCAAATGTATTGGATGGTCTCGAATCAAGTGTAGAACGTATCCTTAAATTTAGCCAGTCTGAGCAGGACAAGCTGAGCGCCAATTATGAAATGGTGGATCTGGCTGTGCTCATCAATGAAGTTACTGAACGTTTCAGCCTGATGGATCAAGCCAAAATTAAGGCAAACATGCAGCCCGTTGATTTCGCAGTTCTTTCTGACAGGTACATGCTGGAAGTCATTCTTACCAATCTTTTGGACAATGCTATCAAATATTCGCCGGGTGGCGCGAATATCATGATCAGCGCCTCAATGTCAGCATCAAAATGGACATTGGAAATTAGCGACAGAGGCTTGGGAATAGAAAAATCGAAGCTTCCCTACATATTTGATAAATTTTACAGAGTTGATACTGGTGATGTGCAGGATGTAAAAGGTTATGGCATTGGGCTTGCTTACGTAAAGCAGTTCTTGAAGGCATTGCAGGCAAAAATAGACGTAGTTAGCCATTTTGGCCATGGCACTACTTTTATATTAACATTTGATGTATGGACGAACAAATAATTGTTTTACTGGTAGAGGATGAACCTGTGCTGGCTTCTATCGTGAAAGAGTCGCTTGAGAAAAGGGGATTTATCATTCATATTGCTTTAAATGGTGTAGAAGGATGGAGTTTGTACAAAATGATAAAGCCCGATGTCTGTGTGGTTGATATAATGATGCCCCGTAAGGACGGGTATTCATTAGTATCAGAAATACGAATAATTGATGGCGAAACCCCAATACTTTTTCTTACTGCAAGGACTCAAACTGATGACGTGTTAAAAGGCTTTGAAGTAGGCGGAGATGATTACATGAAAAAACCGTTCAGTATGGAGGAACTCATTCTGAGACTGAAAGCCCTTGTGCGGCGAAACCGAACAAACTCAGGTACGGTTATTTTAGGAAGTGAAATACAGATTGGCAAATACAAATTCCGGCACCAGCTGCTGGAGTTGCTGTACATATCGGAAGTAGCCCTTCTTTCGCAGCGTGAAGCCGATTTACTTATGCTGCTGACCCAGTATAAAAATCAGTTGTTGGAGCGGAAAATAGCATTAATTAAACTGTGGGGCGAAGATAATCCTTACACGGCGAGGAGTATGGACGTTTACATCACCAGGCTTAGAAAGTTTTTTAAAAGGGACCCGTCTATTGAAATTATAAACATCAGGGGCCAGGGATATTCCCTAATAGAGAAAGTGCCTGCAAAATAAGAGATATAAATCCTATAGAGGCAGGCTTTCCAGCAAAGCCCCTACAGGTACAGATATGTACTGCCTATTTGCTCATCTGAACGGTTTTGTCTATTAGCGATATAATTTCTGCGGCATTTTCTTCATCGCTGCGCTTAGCGTAATGTCCCTCTAATTTGTACCTGATAATGCCATTTGCGTCAATGATAAAACGGGTTGGAATACCGGCCATCTCATATATTTTATAAAACTTATTTTGCAAGCCTTCGCTCCCCTTTTCATCTAACAAGACACGGAACTGATAGCCATGTTTTTTTAGGTCCTGCTTTACAGCAGAAACGATGTCATCCACGCGTTCCCTGGTGTCAATAAAGAGAAAAACTACTTCATTGCTGTTTTGATAATGATCAATAGCCTTCTGCATTGCCGGGAAATTGAGGTGACAATAATAACACCAGGTAGCCCAAAAATCGAGCACAACGGTTTTACCTTTAAAAGATGATAGTGAGACTGGATTTCCGTTGATATCATTTAACGTAAATTCAGGTGCGACACGATTTAGTACAGGAATGCTGTCTGTGGTTAAATTAATGCAGTCTGCTGCCATAGCAGGGCGGTACGTAAAGCCCAATAGGGCAAATACCACAAGGAACTTGAATTTCATTGTTTAATAATTTAGTAATCTGTTTATTAAGTGTTTTAAAGTGATCATTTGGCATCTGCCTTGAAGCTGCCGCCATCAACATCTTTCAGGAAAGTAACTAAGCTTGTGAAATAGTTTTGCTGGTCATCGTACATGGCCATGTGACTGCCAGCCGGGCAGAGATAGGTACGGCTGTAAGGTAACAATACGCCTTCCCTCTTTATACTTTCGGGGTTCATCTCATCGTCCATGCCACCCAATACCAATACAGGAATGGAGATTTTAGGAAGCATATCCCAGAACTCCCAGTTTTTAAAATTGCCGGTAAGATGGAATTCGTCAACTCCCTGCATTTGAACGTAAACAGCATGGTTTGCTTTCTTTAAAGCCCGAATCATTGGATCAGGCCATTTTTCCACCGGCATTTGACAAAGTACCCTGGTGTATAGTTTATTCATCAACAGATCGGTATATTTTGGTGAATCATACTTACCAATCCTGTCAAGGGAATCAAACACAGATCTTTCCCGTGCTGAAAATATAGTTTGTTTCAGTTGGTTGATATATCCAACATAATCCTTCATCCCCGCAGTCATATTAGAAAAAACTGCGCCCTTGACATGAGTTTGGTATTTCGCCAGATATTCCATCGCCAACATTGCACCCCATGAATGCCCAACAATATAAAAATTGTCCAATCCCAGGCCTTTTCTTACCTGTTCAACCTCCTGCACATAGCGGGCGGTATTGTATAGAGACGTGTCTGCAGGTGCATCAGAATTTCCACATCCAAGCTGATCATAATAATAAATCTCCATACCTTCTTTGGGAAGAAAATCCTCGAAACATTCCATGTAATCGTGAGGAATGGCCGGCCCCCCATGCAGAAGTAAAACTTTTATTTTTCCCTCACCAATTTTTTTCGTCCACACCTGGTGCCCGTCTTCCAGTGTTATCATTTTGCTGCCACCCATTTTGATAGGCGACTCTTTAGGTGCATCATCGTGGCGTTCTTGTTTATCGGTTCCTTTACATGCGTACATGCATGCCAGTACCAATACAAATAGTAGTTTCTTCATGATAAATCTTTAAGGTTATAAATTACAGTTGCAAAAATATCCGCTGGTGTTGATGAAAATGTGAAAATTGGGACTGCAAGTGTTAACTGACTAAATTGATCAGGTTGTACTTCGCCTTTAACTGTTAACGCTATTTATAAACAGATATCTGAATAGCTAAAATCGCCACCCAGTCCTTTTACCCTTATGTTTTTACACATCAAGCATATTTTTTAATAAGCCGTAGCGATTCATTACAACATAATCCGAAAGGTTAAAGGCCACTTACTTAAGTCTGTAAAAGTAGTGGCGGGGTTGACTTTAACAGAATCCAATAACTATAACATATTGAATACAATATAGTTAACAAAAGTTAACAATTAGGCGATTTCTGTTAACAATGCTAATTCTCCTGTTGCATACTTTTGAACAGACAGGATAACAATCAATAGATAAGGCATCATGATCGACCCTCACACTCATGTCACATTGTTGTTGAAACAAGAACAATTAGTGACAGGCGTTGTTGGGTATGTATAAGTTTAAACATTTAATATTTTTAATATGAAGTTACAAGGTAAAGTTGCGTTAGTTACAGGAGCATCAAGAGGAATAGGACAAGGAATAGCAATTGCATTAGCAAAAGCGGGTGCAGATATTGCATTGGCAGACATCACAATAGAAGTTTTAGAAGAAACAAAAAAATTAGTTGAAAACGAAGGTGTAAAAGTTAAAACATACCAGGTTGATGTTACTGATTTTGATACCGTAAGAACGGCAGTTCAATCTGTTGCTGCTGATTTTGGCACATTGGATATTGCTGTGAACAACGCTGGTGTACTTGGAATACACAAGGTTATTGACATGACCGCTGACCAGTGGGATCAGGTAATGAATGTAAATGCCAAAGGTGTGTTCTTATGTAGTAAGGCAGAACTGGAGATCATGCTTCCAAAGAAATCAGGAGCTATTATTAATATATCATCGATTCTAGGAAAAACTGGTATGTCAGACGTATCTGCATATAGTGCTTCGAAATTTGCAGTTATTGGATTTACAAATTCTTTGGCAAAAGAAGTTGCTAAAGACGGTATTACAGTTAATGCATTATGCCCAGGTATTGTCGGAACAGGTATGTGGAGAGGTGATAAAGGCCTTGCTGCAGCGTTTGCTAAAGACGGAGAAACAGAAGAGCAGTCTTGGTTGAGAAATCAGGAAAGCCTTCTTCCACAAGGCGAGGCGCAAACTCCAGAAGATATGGGCGATTTAGCCGTTTATCTGGCTTCGGCACTGCATGTTACGGGACAAGCTATCTCCGTTGACGGCGGATTTGGATTATAATTTTAAGTTTAGTTTAATGAGCGAAGGCCTTTCCAATTGGAGGGGCCTTTTTTTGTGAATAGCTTGAGTGGTGCGATTATCCTTCAACAGAAATAATACGTGCTTCCAGTTCATTAATTAGGGTTGTTTTAACTGACGTAAAAGCGTGGTCTTTAGCTTCGGCAAATGATATGTTGTATTTGCGTGTGATCTTCTGCATATTTTCGGGAAACCGGATTAAAAGCTGATCATAATAAGCGTCCAGCACAGCTGGCGTTGGCATGGTAAAGCTAATCCTGATTTGAAAACGTCTTAACAATGCAGGGTCGATAAAAGACTCAAGATTTTGCCATCGGTAAACAAAAAGGCTGTATCACGATTTATGATACAGCCCTTTCGCATAGGTGTGTAATTTTGTTTAGAACCTGTAAGTCACGCTACCTGCAAAAGTACGTGGTTGCATTGGCTCAAGTGTAGTCCAACCTTTATAGTATTCTTTATCTGTCAGGTTATTCAACTTTAATCCAAATGTGAATGGACCTGAACCATAGGATGCCGAAGCACTAAGAATAGTGTATGAAGGCAGAATAAACTGGCCAACTGTAGCATCATTCACGATGATGTTTTTGCCATAATAATTTCCACCGAATCCAAAACCTAATCCTTTAACAGAACCTGTTGTAATTTTATAACTAATCCACAAGTTGGCTAAGTCTTCTGGTCCGGCGCCAAGCGGCCTTCTTCCTTCAACATTTGGAAGTGCATTTGTCAGTTTACTTTTATTTTTAGAGTAACCTGCAATGATGTTCAATCCTTCAACCGGGTTGGCAATAATCTGTGCTTCGACACCCTTACTATATTGATCTCCACCCTGTGCAGACGTATTTGGACCTGTACTTAGTACGATGTTGGACACCTTAATATCATAATAACTTAATGAGCCTGATAGTTTTCCATCAAACAGGTCGGTTTTGATACCCCCCTCAAACTGGTTAGCGTGCTCAGGATCAAAAATAACGATAACATTAGCGCCATTAACCTGCTGGTTTGAAGGCGCTACGTTTGTAAATCCATTCATGTAGTTACCAAACACCGATAACTGGTCTTTAACCAACTGATAAACCACCCCAAATTTAGGAGAAAGGGCTGTTTGGCCATATTTAGACGCAGCAGGAGTGCTTAATCCACCAGTCTGAAAACGGTCAACACGTAAGCTGGCCATTAACGAAAGGGCTGGTGTCACATTAAACACGTCTGAAACATAAGCACTGTAAACTTGTTGGGTTGTCCTTGTACTTCCGCCATAGCCTGCAGCAGCTACAGCTGTATCAACTCTTTGTTTGGTGATATTCTCCGGAAAAGCTGGTTCAACCAATGGATTAACTGATCCAACCAGTGCATAATTAGAACTGTTATTGATGGAAGTTCCATTAAAATAATCAAGGCCTGCAACTACCCGGTTACGCATGCCGCCGATGTTGAAGTCTCCGATAAAGTTATGCTGAATATCAGTGGTTTCAGTCGTTGAATTCTGATCAGTAATATAACGGCTAAAAATCCCATTACCAGATACACCTACAAGCGTGCCACCCGGACCTGTCGCAGTTGCTACACCTTCGAACAAATAGCTGTAATATCCATCAGATTTTGTAATACCCCGTGAAACTACTGTTTGCGAGCGCCACTGATCGGAAAACTTGTAATTCATTTGCGCCTGAACGGTTGTTACCGGGTTCTTCATGCTCAGGTCATTTGTTGTATATGACTTCCTGTTGTTGTAGCCCAGTGCATCCAGGTTATTTGACTTCAATGGATAACTTCTATTGAAGAATAGCATTGTTGGATTAGTACCCTCAGATGATAAAAATTGTGCATTGAACAGGAATGACAGCCTGTCATTCAATTGATAGGATAATGAAGGTGCAAAAAATCTGGTCTTTTTAAATCCTGCATCCTGAAAACTACTTTCATCATGATAAGCAGCGTTCATTCTAAACAATACTTTATGCTCTGCATCCAGCGGCGTATTTACATCCACTGCGATACGGTTAAGTCCATAACTGCCAGCAGTATAATTAGTTTCAACAGCTGTACCGTCAAAAGGTTGTTTTGTGACCGTATTAATTAAACCACCATACGAAATCAGGCTGCTTCCAAAAAGAGTACCGGAAGGACCCTTAAGCACTTCGATACGCTCAACATTTGAAATGTCAAGGCTTCCGTTTGTTAAACCAGGCAAACCATTTACCAATGTTGGCTGTACTGCAAAACCCCTCAAAGTGAAGTATCCTGCACCGTCACCACCCCTGCCTGATGCCGACCATAATTTGTCGAGACCCGGCGCATTTTTCAATGCATCATCAAAGTTGGTTACCAGCTGATCGGCCAGTAATTCTTTAGGAATTACTGCATACACCTGTGGATTTTCTATATTTTTCAATGGCATTTTAGAAACAAAATCACTCTCTTTTGAAAAGTACTTATTTGTTTTACCCTGGCTGATTACTACTTCCTGTAGTTGCTGATTGGAAGCTTGCAGTATCAAATCAAGTGTGGAGGTACTACCAGCACTAACTGTCACTTCTGATGAACTTGCCTTTAAACCTACCAATCTGGCGGTTACTGTATAAGAACCGACAGGAACGTTTTTCAAAGTATAGTTCCCTTTACGGTCTGCAGTTGTATTCGCTACACCCTTTATTGAAACTTCAACTGCTTCTGCCGACACCCCATCCGAAGTCCGTACATTTCCTGTAATATTCCCTGTTTTATTCTGCGCGAAAGACATTACACTAAAAAGTGTAGCCATTATTGCAATAACAAAACTTTTGTAAATTTTTTCCATGTTATTAAGAATGATTTTAAATCGCAAACATAATAACAAGAAATGGAGTTATTTACACCGTTCTTTTGATTCATTATAAATAAGACAATTTTGTGACAAACGTCATTGCCATTTATCTATAATTTGTTAGTCAGGAAGCTGGTAAATTGTTAATCTACTAACTTATCCACGACCTTGTTTAGCGTCAAACCCTGCACAATGATGGAGAATACCACAATGATATAACTCACGGACACAATCATGGGCTTAAACTCCGAAAATGGAAGCGACAAGGCCAGCGCGACAGATATTCCACCCCTCAACCCTGCCCAGATAACAATGGCAATTCGGTTATAAGGTAAAGCCAACTTGCGGCCCAACAAAATTGCAGGTACGGTAATGCTAAAGGCGCGTGCAATCAATACAAATACAATTGCGCATATACTAATCATCCAGTAGGCACTGTAAAAATGTATAATTGCTACCTGTAAACCAATCATCACGAAAAGTATGGTGTTTAAAAGATCGTCTATCAATCCCCATATTTTATCAAGTAGTTCGTTTAATGGTCTCGAATCCTCCGTTTCGCCCAACTTTACGTTACTTAACATCAAACCAGCGGTAACAGCTGCAAGCGGGATTGACACATGCAGTAGGCCGCCCACAACCGAAATACCCATAACCATTGAAATGGTAATCATCAATATGGTTTGCAGTTCGGTAATTCTCCTGATCAGGTACATACAAATGAGGGCGAAACCAACACCCAGAATTACACCGCCAAAAACTTCCTGAGCAAAAAGCATGAGCGTGTGCGACCAGGTAAAGACAGTGCTTGTATCTTCAGTTAGTTCGCGCAGCGTAACAAATAAAAGGATACCTACCCCATCATTAAACAGGGATTCACCACCAATGATGGTTTCAAGAGAGGCAGGAATTCTAGATTTTTTTAATACGGAAAGCACGGCAACGGGATCTGTTGGGGAAATAAGCGCACCAAAAAGTAAACAGTACAGCAGCGGAACGTCTATTCCAAAAAATGGTAACGTCCAGAAAAAAAGAAAGCCGAATATAGTGGTTGACCCAACAACACCTACTGTACTCAAAATCAAAATAGGCAGTTTTTGCGCTTTTAATTTTTCAAAATCGAAATGCAAAGCACTTGCAAAAAGGAGAAAAGCAAGCATCACATCTAGTAAAGTCCTGGTAAAATCTACGCTGGAAGTCACCTCCTTAAAAAAATTAAAGGCTTCCGGGAAAATTTTGCCTGAAATCAGGATCAAGATAGAGATCACAATGGCAATCACCATAATTCCAATAGTACCTGGGAGTTTAACGTACCGGTTGTTAATATAAGAGATAAGTGAGCTGATGGTAAACAGGATGGCAATAGTGGTAAAAGTATCCATTGATATGATCGCGTTATGAGGTAAAGATTATTGATGTTTTAAAATTTATCTATACACACGAATCATGCCTTTTTGCCTGTCATTAACTACATATCGTGATATATAAAAAATTTATAGCATGGTGATTTAAAAATACCTTATCTTGCATATACTAAATCAGAAACGATTTAGCCAACCAATATAAACCGGTTTCTTATAACAGTAATGGGAAAAATTTTACATAGGGAAGATTTCTTGTGGAAATGTTTTATTCAGGGCGATGACGAAGCATTTGCTTCGATTTACGAACTGTACGTAGACGTTCTGTATGCCTATGGAAAAAGATACACCGCAGATGAAGATCTTTTACTGGACTGCGTACAGGAAACATTTGTAGACATTTACAAATACCGCGCGTCACTTGCATCTGAGGTAAACCTCAAGTTTTACCTTTTAAGTTCGCTTAAGAGGAAGTTGTTCCGTTCCATTAAAAAATTCCACCTGCAGCAAGACCGCATTCAGTCTTACGAATACATCAATTCAGACAGTTTTGAATTGGATTTTAGTGCAGAGGAATCACTGATACATAATGAAGAACAAGCAGAATGCCTGAAAACGCTGACTGATCAAATGAACCTGCTGCCTGCAAAGCAAAAGGAAATACTTTATCTGCGGTTTAATGGCAATCTGGAGTATGAACAAATTGCAGTGATGATGAATATTTCCGTTTCATCCTGCCGCACACAGGTATACCGCGCGGTTAAACAGCTGCGCCGGAAGCTCGAAGGCACAGCACACAGATTGCTGCTGCATTATTAATTTTTTTATTTTTTTTGTCTATGAATGGCTAAAGCCTGACTCTCTCTATATACAAGGGTTAATTTTATATGGAGCACGGTCAAGATCACAATCCCGAAGATGATTTAAATTCCTCTGAAAACCCAGACGGGCTATCAGGTGTGAACAATAGTAAACTGGAGGCGGATATAAAATCAGTTGTTGAAAAAAGTGGCAACGAAAAGCTTCAGTTGATAAAAAAGCAGGCACTCTGGCAACATATCCAGCATGAGATAAATGCACCGGTGGAAACTGTTTCCTATGCGAAAAGATCTGTCCTTCCGGGCTGGGCAATCCTTGCGGCATCGATTGTATTGGTAATTTCCTTGGGTATATATATGATGAAGAACCGGGTTGCACCAACTGTTTCGAAAACTATAACATTGAACAAAAAGGTTTTTAAGAACGTTATTTTGCCGGGGGGCAATAAAGCGATGCTCACCCTTGCTGACGGATCAAAAATAGCATTGGACCAGGCACAAAAAGGACTTTTGGCGAAACAAGGAAAGACAGCTATTAGTAAAACAGACGATGGACAGTTAAGCTACAATCAGGGAGCATCTAAAGCAAACTTATCTGCGCTGAATACGGTGACCACACCACGTGGTGGTCAATACCAGATCGTATTGCCCGATGGGACCCACGCCTGGCTCAATGCATCTTCATCTTTACAGTTTCCGGTTGCATTTATTGGCAAAGAACGTGTAGTCCGGCTGACAGGCGAAGCCTATTTTGAAGTAGCCAAAAACAAACAAATGCCGTTTAAGGTGATGATGAACGGTGTAAAAGTGGAGGTTTTAGGGACACACTTTAATGTTATGTCTTACGCCGATGAGCCTGCAATTAAAACAACCTTGCTGGAAGGTGCTGTAAAAATGACCAACAATGAAAACCAACCGGTGTTATTGAAGCCGGGGCAGCAGGCTTCTTACAGTCCATCAGATGGCCGCATGCAAGTGAAGACTGTGAACATTGACAATGTGATATCCTGGCAGAAAGGCTACTATATTTTCAAAGCTGAAAGTATTAAAAGTATCATGCGTAATATTTCCCGCTGGTATGATGTGGAGATGGAATACAAAGGAAATCTGGAAGGGAAGGTATTTTCAGGAAAGATATCCCGCTACAAGAATATTTCTGAGCTCCTTAAATTGCTGGAACTCACGGAAGATGTACACTTTGAAATAAAAGAAAGGAGAGTTACCGTTATGCCATAAACTTACCCCAATTCTGGCATCTAAAAAGAAAGAACCAGGAGCGGTTGCAACGCCCCCGGTAAATTCAGATTACCAGATTACACAGCCCTGTTAGAACTATCTTATTTAATAACCTAAACAACCAAATATATGAAAATT
>Ga0247815_10000314_pt1 | contig 38981 bp, 37 predicted proteins | sample UWRJL194509B1_FD_181014 | JGI IMG/M metagenome (GOLD analysis project Ga0247815, IMG submission 181014) | Plant litter microbial communities from Arlington Agricultural Research Station in Wisconsin, United States - UWRJ-L194-509B-1 | ecosystem: Environmental > Terrestrial > Plant litter >...
TGGATGTAAAAGGATTTGGTAAAACTGAAAATTATAAAATTGGAGGTTTTGTTCGTTACTCAACGCCGCTTTCTGAAACATTTGCGTTCTACACAGATTTGGGAGCGGGTTACCAATCGACTTCACTTAATGATGGAAAAGGAATGTATGCAAGCCTTACTCCTGCCCTATTTATTAATATGAAAAAAGGTTTCGGTTTGAATTTCTCAATTGGAGGAATCAATTACGACAACATGGATGGTAAAGAAGATCCACGAAGAGAAAATTTCGGTTTTAATTTTGGAAAAACGCTAAACATCGGAATTTCGAAAAACTTTGCGCTATAATATTACTTTGAAATCCATTTGTTTTCAAAAATTTGTTTTTTCGCACAAAAGAAAAACCCGACATTATTGTCGGGTTTTGCATTTTTATATTTGAAGAAATTAATCGTTCAGCATTTTCCAAAGTTTGTCTTTTAAATCTGTTAGTCCCTGCTGGGCAACAGAAGAAATAAACATGTATGGAATATCTTTGAAAGCGACATCTAATTCTACTTTTAATTCAGCTTTAAGTTCGTCGTCCAGCATATCACATTTTGAGATTACCAATAAACGTTCTTTGTCCAGCATTTCAGGATTGTATTTCGTTAATTCGTTAACCAAAATATCATATTCTCCTTTAATGTCCGGCGTATCAACAGGCACTAAAAACAGCAAAGTCGAGTTACGCTCAATGTGACGCAGGAAATAATGTCCAAGACCTTTTCCTTCAGCTGCACCTTCAATAATTCCGGGAATATCAGCAATTACAAACGATTGAAAATCTCTGTAGGCTACAATTCCAAGATTTGGTTTTAAGGTTGTAAAAGGATAATCAGCAATTTTTGGTTTTGCAGAAGTTAATACAGACAATAAAGTCGATTTTCCAGCATTTGGAAATCCTACTAAACCAACATCGGCCAGAACTTTAAGTTCTAAAATAACATCCATTTCTACACCCGGTAAACCTGGCTGTGCGTAACGAGGCGTTTGATTCGTTGAACTTCTAAAATGCCAGTTTCCTAAACCGCCTTTTCCTCCTTTAGAAAGAATTCTTTTTTCTCCGTCTTCGGTAATTTCGAACAACGTTTCTCCTGTTTCTTTATCTTTTACAACAGTTCCTAATGGCACTTCGATAAATTTATCATCGCCATCAGCACCTGTACTACGATCTCCTCCACCGTCACCACCGTGACCTGCTTTAATATGACGGGCAAATTTTAAATGAAATAATGTCCATAAACCTTTATTTCCAACTAAATATACGTGTCCGCCGCGGCCGCCATCACCTCCGTCCGGGCCTCCTTTTTCAATAAATTTCTCTCTATGTAAATGTGTAGATCCTTTTCCTCCCTTACCGGAAGAAACATATATCTTAACGTAATCTACAAAATTTCCTTCTGTCATTGTTTTAAATTTCAGAATTCAGATTTCAGATTTTAGATTGCTCTAATTCTTGCATCCAAATTCTATTATTTTTGTATTCAGTCTCAGTTAAGGTTTTCAGTGAATACAGTGACTGAAAACTATTTTTATTTATGATCATTTCAAGTTTAAAGATTCAGGTTTCAAGTTAAGTGCACTGCGCCAACTTGAAACCTGAAACATATAAAGCCTGAAACAAATTTTTATTATTCTTTAAGCGCTTTTACCAGCACTTTATCAATCTTTACGCCGTCCATGTCGATAACTTCAAGGACAAATTTCTGCCAGACTAACTTTTCTCCTTCTTTTGGAATATGAGAAAGCTCGGTCATAATCATACCGCTTACGGTGTTTACTTCGTAGTCGTTGGTCAATTCGTCTAACTCAAAATAAGTTAGGAAATCGTGTAACGAATAATGTCCGTCAACTAACCATGAACCATCTTCTCTTTCGATCAATTGAAATTCATCTTTATAAAAATCAGATGCATCGCCCACTAAAGCTTCAAGAATATCATTTAATGTAATAATTCCTTGAAAAACACCATATTCATCAGAAACCAAAGCATAATGAACGCCGGTTCTTTTGAAATTTTCCAACGCTTTGTAAGCTGTAGTCTGTTCCATTAAATAAGGCGGATCTGTCATTATTGCAGACAAATCGAAATGATCGCTTTCGATATTGGCAAATATATTTTTAAGGGTTACAATACCTACAATATCATCATAATTGTCGCTGTACACCGGATAAACAGTGTGCAGATCCATTAAAACCAATTCTTTGATTTTGGCTTTATCTGAATTAAGCGGTAACATATCTACTGATTTTCGGTGTGTCATTAAGGAGTTTACCTTTCGGTCTCCAATATGAAAAACACGCTCTACGATATCCTGTTCAATTTCCTGAACTTCCCCGCCTTCAGTTCCTTCTTTGATTATTGCTTTAATTTCTTCTTCGGTTACTTTTCCGTCAGCTGAAGGTTTTATCTGCAGTACTTTCAATAAAAATTCCGTTGAAGTCGTTAACAGCCAAATAAATGGCGCTGTTACAATCGAAACAATTTTCATTGGCAGTGCCACCATTTTTGCTATGGCTTCCGGATAATTTAATCCGATACGCTTTGGCAGTAATTCTCCTAAAACCAAAGAGAAAAACGTTAAAACAACTACCACAATTCCAACAGCAACTGAATGTGCATAAGGCTGTAAAACTGCAAAACTGCTTACAAATGTTTCTACATCTATCGTGATTTTATCACCGCTGTAAATACCGGTCAAAATACCAATTAAAGTAATTCCGATTTGTACGGTTGATAAAAACTTGTTTGGAGAATTGGCAAGATCGAGCGCAATTTTGGCACTTTTATTTCCTTTTTTTGCTGCTGTTTCCAGTCTGTTTTTTCTTGCTGAAATCAGAGCAATTTCTGACATCGAGAAAACTCCATTTAATAGTATTAGAAAAAATATTATTAGTATTTCCAATGTTTAGTAGATTCGTTATTAGTTTGGTTCGTTAATGTAATAGTAATCTTAAATTTTTATTAGTCCAGATGGCAGTAAAAAGCCCGGATCAGCTTCTACAAATTATCTATAACTGATGTTAAGCGCTCTGTAATTTCTTCAATTGTTCCGATACCGTTTACAGCATGGAATTTATTCTGCTCTTTATAATACCCGATTAATGGAGCTGTTTTTTCATTATATTCCTGATATCTTACACGAATTTTTTCTTCGTCCTGATCGTCAGCTCTTCCGCTTGTTTTTCCTCTTTCTAATAAACGTGCTACCAGAATCTCATCATCAGCTTCTAAAGCGATTGTGGCTGTAACGCCTGACCCTATTGTTGGCAAAAACTTATCTAAAGCCTTAGCCTGATCGATTGTTCTTGGATAACCATCGAATAAAAATCCGTTTGAATCCAGGTGTTTGTTTACTTCATCTATTAACATTGCGGTAGTAACTTCGCAAGGAACCAACTCTCCATTGTCCATAAAAACTCTTGCTTGTTTTCCTAAATCTGTATCATTTTTTAAATTAAAACGAAAAATATCTCCTGTTGAAAGATGTGTTAATTTGTATTTTTCTTTTAAAAATTCTGCCTGAGTTCCTTTTCCTGCTCCCGGTTTTCCAAATAAAACAATGTTAATCATAAAAGTAATTTAATGATTGAAAGATTTAAAATAGAAAGACTTGTACTCTTAAATAATTTAAATTTCTCTAATCGTGTTGTTAATGTAGTTATGTTATTTTTAAATTTTTTTAATCTTTAAATGCTTCAATTTATTCTGCTAACTTGTAAACTTCAGATAAATTTCTTCCTAAACCATCGTAATCTAAACCGTAACCAACGATGAATTTATTTGGAATCCTGATTCCGATGTAATCTATTTTAATGTCTTTTTTATAGGCTTCAGGTTTAAAAAACAAAGTGGCCACCTTAAAGTGTTTCACATTTTGTGCTTTAAACAAATGTTTCAATTCCTCGATTGTATTTCCTGTGTCGACAATGTCTTCAATAATAACGACACTTCGGCCTGATAAATCCTGATTGATTCCTATTAATTCCTTAACCGAATTGGTGCTTTCAGTTCCTTCGTAAGAAGCCATTTTGATAAATGAAACTTCGCAGGGACTTTTGTATTTCTTTAAAAAATCGGCCACAACCATAAATGCGCCATTCAAAACACCGATAAAAATTGGAGTATCGTCTCCAAAATCATCTTCTACCTGCGCCACTATTTTTGTTAAAGCAAAATCAATTTCTTTAGCTGAAATAAACGGAACAAATTGTTTATCGTGAAGTTGTATCATTATTTTTATGTTTAAAATAATGCGCAAAGATACAGAATTACAACCAAATCTAAGTATGAAAATGTACTGTGATGAGATTTTTTAATTGCGAAATATATTAAAAGTATATTTTTATTTGAGAATGTTAAATATGACTTAATGTTTACAAATCTTTTGTTAATGCTATTTTTAAATTTATTAAATTGTTGTTGTATAAATATTTAACCCCAAGATTGATGAAAACTATGACTCCAATATTTTCAACGGCATTGTTGATTATGATAACAGCCTGCACCGGACAGGTGAAAAAAGAAGAAAAAGAAGCGCTTGCAAAACAGCCCTCAAACATTGTTAAGACAGCAGTTGGAGATATTACGCTTCCTGCGCCTTACGCTACAGAATCGAAAACAAACAACAGTAAAGTGATTGGCTGGACGGAAGGCAAAACGCCAAAAGCGCCGGAAGGTTTTACGGTGACAAAATTTGCTGATGGTTTTGAGAATCCGCGTTGGACCTACATCGCACCAAACAATGATATTTTTGTTGTAGAAAGCGGTACGCGCGCCAGCAAAAACCAAATTACGGTTTTGCGCGATAAAGACAAAGACGGAAAATTTGAAACCAGAGAAGTTTTTATTAAAGATTTGAACAAACCTTTTGGAATGCTTGTTCTTAAAGACTTCTTCTACATTGCCAATACAGACGGTTTATACAAATATCCGTATAAAAACAATCCATTAAAATTAGAAACCAAAGGCGAAAAAATCCTTGAACTTCCTGCCGGCGGTTACAACAATCACTGGACAAGAAATCTATTGGCCAATGCCGATGGATCGAAAATTTACGTTTCTGTTGGTTCAGGAAGTAATGTTGGCGAAAACGGAATGGATAAAGAAGTGCGTCGTGCAGATATCTTAGAAATCAATCCTGACGGAACAGGCGAAAAAATATTCGCATCGGGTTTACGAAATCCGGTTGGAATGGATTGGAACCCTGTGAATAAAGAACTTTGGACGGCTGTTAACGAACGTGATGAATTGGGCGACGATTTAGTTCCGGATTATATCACCAGTGTAAAAAAAGATGGTTTTTACGGCTGGCCGTATTCGTATTACGGAAATATTCTGGATCCAAGAATGAAAGGCGAACGCAAAGATCTGGCCGCAAAAGCAATTGTTCCGGATGTTTCGGTTGGCGCACATACGGCTTCTCTTGGATTGGCTTTTTATGATCAACAAGCGTTTCCTGCAAAATATAGAAACGGAGCGTTTGTGGGACAGCATGGCTCTTGGAACCGCGCCAAGATTTCTGGTTACAAAGTAGTTTTTGTTCCTTTTGCTAACGGAAAACCTTCTGGAAAACCGGAAGATTTTTTAACCGGTTTTATTGCCGATGAAGCAAAAGCAGAAGTGTACGGACGTCCGGTTGCAGTTACAGTTATGAATGACGGATCGCTTTTGGTAAATGATGACAGCGGGAATACGATTTGGAAAGTTACGGCTAATAAATAAATTCCAAATTTTTAAAAACTCCAAATTCCAATTTTACCTTGAATTCAAATTGAATGTCGATAATTTGGAAAAAATTAATTTTACCGCAAAGAACTACTAAGTTTTAGTCATTTTTGTTATTTCGAAGCAGGAGAAATCACACTAGCAACGCCGCAATTAAAAATCGCCAATCATTGCCGAATCCCGATTGTGATTTCTCCTGCGTCGAACTGAGAAGATGATCTCTATTCTTAGCAGTTTTATGCGGTTATTTTTTTTCATGTTGAAATTTGCTGCAATTTAAAAACCAACAGCTTAACAAATCCTTTATGCTTTTAAAAAAATATTGCTTTTTACTTCTTATAATTGTTTTTCAAAACACTTTTGCGCAGGAAGAAAAAGACAAATCTATTGATTCTGTGCAGACAGAAAAACTGGATGAAGTTGTCATAAGTTCTTTCCACATCAACAATCAAATACAAAATACGCCGGCTTCGATTGGTATTTTATCCAAAAAAGAATTACTTCAAAATAATACTACAGATATAAGTACGGTCATGAATACGCTTTCGGGTGTATTTATGCAGTCTGCCAATTTTACGACCACCCGAATTTCGATTCGTGGTATTGGCGCACGAACACCGTACGGAACCAATAAAATCAGAGCTTTTTACGGCAGTATTCCCCTGACTTCAGGAAACAGCGAAACGGTTATTGATGACATTGATCTGGAAAATATCGGCCAGATCGAAATTATTAAAGGACCGCTTTCCAGTGTTTACGGCGCTGGTTTGGGCGGTGCCATTTTAATTTCACCGCAGCTCTCAAAAAACATTGGACAAACTGCCGGAATAAGTTCTGTCTTTGGTTCTTTTGGTTTATTAAAAAATACTTTGAATTATAGTTTGACTGATAAAAGTTCCAGTTTAAATCTAAGTTACCATAATTTAAAAACTGACGGATGGCGCGAAAATAGCGCGTACAACCGGGAAGGAATAACCCTTGCGGGAGAATTGTTTAAAAAGAAAGACAGCAGACTGACTTATTTCTCCAATTACACTTATTTAAAAGCATTTATTCCGAGTTCGATTACTAAGGAAGTTTTTGACAATAATCCGAGAGCTGCTGCGCCGACCTGGGCAGCCTCAAAAGGATATAAAGAATACAAATCGAGTTTGGGCGGACTGGCTTATGATTTTAAAATCAATGCTAATGTAAGCAATTCGACTTCGGTTTTTATCAATTATAAAGACAGCAACGAACCAAGGCCTTTTGATGTTTTACGCCAATATACTTTTGCTGCCGGAGCGAGAACACAATTTTCAGGTAATTTTACTATTGGTAAAATAAAAAATAATTTTATCGCCGGAATCGAGTATTTCAGAGACAATTATAATGGCAATACTTTCGAAAATTTATACACGGAAAATAATGGCCTGGGAAGTTTACAGGGCGATCTGCTTACGGCCACGCATCAGAAAAGAAATTATTACAATGCCTTCTCTCAAATCAGAACGCTGCTTTCTGACAAATTGGAGTTTCAGGCCGGATTGAATTACAATCAAACTCAATTTGAACTTGAAAATGACATTTCAAATACAGCTGCCACTTCTGAAAAGTACAAGTATGACGGCATTTTTTCACCGCAGCTTTCGTTACTTTTTAAACCAAATTCAGAAAAAACATTTTATTTTTCAGCAAGCCGCGGGTTTTCTATGCCTGCAACCGAAGAAACACTTAAAAGCGACGGAACTATTAATCCTGACATACGACCGGAAAATGGTTATAATTTTGAAGCAGGCGGTAAATTCTACTTCTTCAATAAAAAACTTTACACGGAATTTGCAGTGTATCGCATGGAAATAAAAGATTTATTAGTCGCAAAAAGAATTGGCGATGATCAGTACGAAGGTGTAAATGCCGGCAGCACTTTTCACGAAGGAATTGAAATCACCATGAAACACAACTGGCAGCTCAATCGTTTATTTGCTCTAAATTCTTATATTTCGTCGTCTTTAGGGAAATATGAGTTTAAGGAATTTGTAAACAACGGCAATGATTTTTCAGGAAATAAATTAACCGGAGTTCCGGCTAATAAAGTAAATGCAGGATTGATTCTGAACACACGTTTTGGAATTTATTTTACTGCCGATTATCAGTTTGTAGATAAAATCCCGATGAATGATGACAATTCTGCTTATTCAGATGCTTATCAAATCGTAAATTTCAAAACTGGTTACCGATTTGAAATTTTGTCCCATTTAACAACTCAATTCGCTTTTGGTATAAATAATGTGACCAATGAAAAATATGCGTCTTTAATTTTACCAAATGCCGTAGGTGTTGGAACCGCTTCTCCGCGTTATTATTATCCGGGACTTCCGGTAAATTATTACGGAACTGTTTCATTAAATTATTTATTTTAGATTTTAAATTGTAATCGAACGAAATAATGACATCAGAATTACAGCAAAAATTAGATTATGTAAATGCCTGCAGAGAAAACCGCTCCATGGCCGCGCAAGAGGTTTTAGAAAATCCTTCTTTATTTGAAGAATTAGTTTCGATATCTTTTTCTCCCGAAGATAAAAACAATCACAAAGCCTGCTGGATTTTAGAATTTGTATCGTATGAAGAATTACTTTGGCTCCAGCCTCATCTTGATTTTTTTTGTTCGAATTTGAAAGTTTTAAAAGATGAAAGTTCTCTGCGACCGATTGCAAAAATCGTACAGCTTCTTGTAAAATCACATTATAAAAAAGACGAAAACGGCATAAAACTTTCCGAGGAAAATCTTCAGGATTGCATTGAAGCATCTTTTGACTGGCTCATCAGCAACGCGAAAGTCGCCACAAAAGCTTACTCAATAAGAACTTTATACATTTTAGGAAACCATTACGACTGGATTCATCCCGAACTTCAAATTATATTGACTAAAGATTACGCAGATCATTCCGCAGCTTATAAAGCGGTGGCTAAGGAAGTTTTAAAGAAAATAGAAAAGTAAACTTTTAATTATACCACAGATTACACAAATTAGCGCGAATTTTTATCTGCAAAATCTTAACATCTCGCTTTGTGACTGCAGATATTTATAGCCTTAATAGACTACTTTTGCGAACTTTGCGTAAATCTTTGGGGGCTTTGTGGTTAATTTTTTTTGCCACAGGTTAATTTCCATTAATTATTGCTTTAAAATTTATCACAGAAAAAATCCTTTTAATCCTTTTAATCGGGGGCAAAAACTTTAAAAGGAAATTCGGGAAAAATTTGTGCAATTTGTAGCAAAAAAAACTAAATTTTGGCTAAAAAAAGATTAAAAGGTATCTTTGCAAAAACACAACACAAAATGAATTATTTTTCTTCTGATTTTAAATTAGGAATATTAGGCGGAGGACAATTGGGCAAAATGCTTTTATCTGACACCAGAAAATTTGACATACAAACTTATGTTTTAGATCCGAGTGACGAAGCGCCGAGCAAAATTGCCTGTAATAAATTCTTCCAGGGCGATTTAATGGATTATGAAACCGTGTACAACTTCGGAAAACAAGTTGACGTTTTAACCTTTGAAATTGAATTGGTTAATCTTAACGCTTTAACGCAGTTAGAAAACGAAGGCGTAAAAGTATATCCGTCTCCTAAAACCTTAAAAGGAATTCAGAATAAGGGAATCCAGAAAGCTTTTTATACAGAAAGCAATATTCCGACTGCAGCATTTTTACGTTTTGACAGCCCGGAACATTTACAAAAATCAGTTGGAAATAATGAAATCACAATTCCATTTGTGTGGAAATGCACAGAATTTGGCTACGACGGAAACGGCGTAAAAGTAATTCGCCAGATTTCTGATTTGGATGATTTACCAAATGTAGAATGCATTGCAGAAACCATGGTTCCGTTCAAAAATGAACTGGCGGTAATAGTGGTAAGAAATCCGTCGGGAGAAATCAAAACCTATCCGGTTGTAGAAATGGAATTTCATCCGGAAGCCAATCAGGTAGAATATGTGATTTGCCCTGCAAGGATCGACGAAAAAATAGCCGAAAAAGCGAGAGCAATTGCTTTGAATGTTTCAGAGAAATTCAATCACGTTGGACTTCTAGCAGTTGAAATGTTCCAAACCAATGAAGATGAAATTTTAGTAAACGAAGTGGCTCCGCGTCCGCATAATTCGGGACATTATTCTATCGAGGCCAGTTATACTTCACAATTCGAAAATCATTTACGTGCAATTCTGGATCTTCCGTTGGGAAACACAGACAGCAAAGTTGCCGGAGTTATGGTAAATTTAGTGGGTGCCGAAGGATTTTCGGGAGATGTTGTATATGAAAATATCGAAACTATTCTAGGCTGGGACGGAGTTACACCTCATATTTACGGTAAAAAACAAACACGTCCGTTCAGAAAAATGGGTCACGTTACGATTGTAAATGAAAATATGCAGGAAGCAAGAAGAATTGCAGAGGAAGTTAAGAATACTATTAGAGTGATTAGTTGTTAGTAATTAGTTCTTAGTCGCAGTTTATAATTTGAAATAAAAATAGTTTTCGGTCTCAACAAAAACCTGAAACCTGAAACAAAACAAACAAAAAACATGAGCAAAGTAGCCATTATAATGGGAAGCATCTCAGACATGCCAGTTATGCAGGATGCCATCGACATATTAAAACAATTTAATATTGAAGTTGAAGTAGATATCGTTTCGGCTCACAGAACGCCGGAAAAATTATTCGATTTTAGTAAAAATGCACACACTCGCGGGATTTCGGTAATTATTGCCGGAGCAGGCGGTGCTGCACACTTACCAGGAATGGTGGCTTCAATGTCACCGCTTCCTGTAATTGGAGTGCCTGTAAAATCTAGCAATTCTATTGATGGCTGGGATTCTGTTTTATCAATCCTGCAAATGCCGGGTGGCGTTCCTGTTGCAACGGTAGCTTTGAACGGCGCAAAAAATGCTGGAATTTTAGCGGCGCAAATCATCGGAAGCCACGACAAAAAAGTGCTTGATACTATTATTGCTTATAAAGAAGAACTGAAAGCTGCAGTTAATAAAGCGGCTGAAGGATTGAAAAAATAAGATTATTTATTCCGCGGAGATACACAAAGATAAAACGCAGAGATTCACGAAGATTTTTTAAATTTTATTATTAAAGAAAAAAACTTTGTGAAACTCTGTGCTTTTTTAGCGAGTCTCTGTGAAACAAAAATTTATAAATTAAGCTTCATCTTCAATTTCCTCAAGAACAGACTCAAATTCGTATTCTGTAATATCTTCTTTATTGATCCAATTCTCAGAAGTAATTAAATTGTAATTGACATCATCTTCCGTTGTCAACTCCCAAACAATACCTTCGGCTTCCGGAAATGGAATATTTTGAGAAATTTGAGTTTCGAATAATCTTTTGATAAGATTTCTGTCAGACAATCCGTTATTTAGTAATTTCAGTACATTTTCAGCCGTAAGCTTTTGCGGTGCTCCATCAGCAGGTGTAATCGAAAAATGAACTATAGAAGCCTTTGCATTTGGGAATTTCCCATTATAGGCTTTAAAAAGCAACTGATTCACATGAAACAAAGTACCTTGCATGTGTATTTCCGGATATTCCTCGCAAACCTTATCAATTAACATATTGTGCGAGATCTGCTCAATCTGTCCGGCGTTTAATTCCTCTCCCAATTTATATTTCAAAACTATTTCGGCGGCTTCATTTGGTTCGTAATCTGAAATTGCCATTTCTAACAATTCCGGCAGACTGCTTTTTTCAGCTGTTGCGCCATCGGGATAATTGAATTTTTCTAATAACTGAACAAAATCTTCATCAGACCAATATCCTTCTACTTCATTCACCGTATCTATATTCTCTATTACAACTTGATAATTCATCTTTTTATCTTTACAATTATGATTAGTCTTATATATTTCTAATCGTATTTTTTCAATTTACGATTTTAAAACCGCTAACAAGAAAAAATAACATATCTATAACACAATTTAAGAGGATTTTATATCCAGAATCAATTTGATATAGAGGATTAGATTTTTATAAATTGTTATCTTTGGAATTCAAAATTTCGACTTCAATTAATAAAAAATTTTATATCATAATGAGCGTCTTACTTTCAAAATTTATAACTAAACATAATACAGCACCTTTTTCTCAAATTAAAATCGAAGATTATTTTCCGGCTTTTCAGGAAGGAATTGTTTTGGCTAAAGCCGAAATCGATGCTATAGTAAACAATCCGGACGCGCCTACTTTTGAAAATACAATTGTGGCGATGGATTTTTCAGGAGATATTTTAGATCGTCTGTCGAGTATTTTCTTCAATTTAAATTCGGCTGAAACCAACGACGAAATGCAGAAAATTGCTCAGGAAGTTTCGCCTCTGCTTTCAGAATTTGGAAATGACATTCGTCTAAATGCTGCTTTATTTGCAAAAGTAAAAGCCGTTTACGATCAAAAAGAAAGTTTGAATTTAAATGCAGAACAAACTACTTTACTGGATAAAAAATACAAAAGCTTTTCCAGAAATGGAGCGAATCTGCCGGAAGACAAGAAAAATCAATTAAGAGAAATCGACAAAGAATTATCAAAATTGAGTCTGCAGTTTGGCGAAAATGTTTTGGCAGCAACCAATGCTTTTGAATTGCACTTAACAGATGAAAAAGATCTATCCGGTTTACCCGAAGGAACAATCGAAGCTGCCAGATTATTAGCCAAAAATCAGGAAAAAGAAGGGTGGATTTTTACTTTAGACCATCCAAGTTATGTTCCGTTTTTGACTTATGCAGACAATCGCGAACTGCGTAAAAAAATGGCGATTGCTTTTGGTGCAAGATCGTTTCAAAATAACGAATTTGACAATCAGCAAAATGTTTTGCAAATTGCCAAACTGCGTTTTGAAAGAGCCAATTTATTAGGTTACAAAACGCATGCACATTTTGTTTTGGAAGAAAGAATGGCCGAAAGTCCTGAGAAAGTCTTTTCTTTCTTAAATGATTTATTAGCAAAAGCAAAACCTGCAGCTCAAAAAGAATTTGCAGAATTGACGGCTTTCGCAAAAGAACTGGACGGAATCGAAGAATTAGAAAAATGGGACGGCGCTTATTATGCTGAAAAATTAAAAAAACAGCTTTTTAATTTAGACGATGAAAAATTGAAACCTTACTTTCAATTAGAAAAGGTATTGGACGGCGCATTTACAGTGGCGCAAAAATTATACGGATTAACTTTTACGGAAGTTTTTGATATCGATAAATACCACGAAGAAGTTACCACTTATGAAGTTCGCGATGCCGAAAATAAATTAGTATCCATTTTTTATGCTGATTTCTTCCCAAGAAAGGGAAAAAGAAACGGTGCCTGGATGACTTCGTTCAAACATCAATCTATAAAAGACGGTGTGAACGAACGACCACATATTTCGAACGTTTGTAACTTTACAAAACCAACAGAAACAAAACCATCTTTACTGACTTTTAATGAAGTTACGACTTTATTCCACGAATTTGGTCACGGTTTACACGGAATGCTGGCCAATACAACTTATCCAAGTTTATCAGGAACGTCTGTGTATTGGGATTTTGTAGAATTACCAAGCCAGATTATGGAAAACTGGTGTTACGAGCCGGAAGCTTTGGCTTTGTTCGCCAATCATTACGAAACCGGAGAAATTATTCCGATTGAATATGTACAGAAAATCAAGGAAAGTGCCAGTTTTCAGGAAGGTTTAGCAACGATGCGCCAATTAAGTTTTGGATTATTAGACATGGCGTGGCACGGGCAGGATCCGACTAATATCACAGACTTAAAAGCTTTTGAAACGGAACAATTTGCCAACACACAATTGTATCCGGATGTAAAAGAAAATGCCATGAGTACGGCTTTCTCTCACATTTTTCAAGGCGGTTATTCTTCTGGATATTACAGCTACAAATGGGCGGAAGTTTTGGATGCTGATGCTTTTGAATATTTTCAGGAAAAAGGAATTTTCAATAAAGAAGTAGCGGCTAAATTCAAAGACAATGTCCTTTCAAAAGGAGGAACAGAACATCCGATGATTTTGTACAAACGTTTTAGAGGCCAGGAACCTAAACCTGAAGCTTTGTTGAAGAGAGCGGGATTATTATAGACTTTCTTAGAATTTTAGACTTCTTAGATGTTAGACTTCTTAGATGTTAGACTTTTTAGAATTTAGATTTCTTGGATGTTAGACTTCTTAGATGTTAGACTTTTTAGAATTTAGATTTCTTGGATGTTAGACTTCTTTGATATTAGACTCTTAGAATTTAGATTTCTTAGATGTTAGACTTCTTGGAATTAGACTTTAGAATAGTAGGTATCAAACCGAAGTTTTTTTACTTCGGTTTGAATACAATTTAATTAAATTCGCTTTAAATTTAATCTTACAAAATACATTTTGAAAAAATATTTAAAAATCGCCCTTTATCTTGCAATTCTTGGTTTAGCAGCCATAATAGCTGTGAATTGGTATGTAAAATCTACAACCAAAACCAAGATTTATTATTCGATGAAGAAATTTCCGAAAAATGATATCGGAATTATTTTTGGAGCAGGAATCAACGGAGATCAACCGAGCAAATATTTAAAAGATAGATTGGATGCGGGAATCTTGCTTTATAAAGCAAAACGAATCAATAAAATTTTACTCTCAGGAGATAACGGCAGTGATGAACACGACGAATTGACCGTAATGAAAACGTATTGTTACGAACACGGGGTAGATTCGACCAAAATTTTTATTGATTATGCTGGTTTCGATACCTATTCTACAATGTATCGTGCCAAACATATTTTTAAGATTAGAAAAGCGACTTTAATTTCTCAGAAATATCATTTGAATCGTGCTATCTACATCGGACAGAAACTCGGTATTAAATCCGTGGGATATGCTGGAAACAAGGGAGAATATTTGGGTTACAACTATGTTTGCTTCAGAGAATACGGCTCTGTTTTTAAATCCTTTTTTGATGTTTTGAGAGGAAGGGAACCTCATTTTTCCGGTCAGGAAATTGACATAAATGGATTTTCAAATTATTCTAAAGACGATAAGCGATAGAAAAAGGAACCAAAACGCAGCGTTTTGGTTTTTTTCAAAAAATAAACTTTCATTTATTTTTGAAAGTTTAAAAACTTTTGCTTACATTTGATCTATGGAATTCAAGGAAGCAAAAAATAAGTTCGTACAAACCTGGGGAGCATTAGGTTCTCAATGGGGAATTAATAAAACGATGGCACAAATCCATGCTTTATTAATGGTCTCGAACGATGCTGTTTCGATGGAAGATATTATGGATGAACTCCAGATTTCACGTGGGAACGCCAGCATGAACCTGAGAGCTTTAATGGATTGGGGAATTGTTTATAAAGAATACAAAGCCGGAGAAAGAAGAGAATTTTTTACTGCCGAAAAAGATTTAGACGAGTTAGCCTCTAAAATTGCAAGAGAAAGAAGTAAAAGAGAAATAAAACCTGCACTTAAAATACTCAAAGAAGTTTCGACTATTGAAGCGAAAGATTCTGCAGAAGAAAAACACTTTGTTGATCAGACCTCTAAATTGTATGATTTTGTTTTAAAAGCAGATAATATGTTAGACAAAATGACCGAATTCAATGAAAACTGGTTAGGCCGTTTGGTTCTAAAAATTATGAAGTAAAAAAATTTAATTAAAACTTTCATTTTTTTCTGAAAGTTTAAAACAATCAATAACTATGAAAAATATTAACTATATGAATTATTTTTTTGTCGGGATTCCTGCAATAATTTTTCTATTAGCTTTTTTAGAAATTATAGATCTTATTGTATTCGCTTTATTATTCAGCATACTTACCGGCCTTTTTCAGGTAACTATTGGCGGCTGTATGCTGATGGATGAACCTCAGGATAAGAATCTTCAGTTTTATATAATAGGAGTTGTTTTTTACTTCGTAATGGTTTGTCTCAGCCCCTATTTACCAAAAGGCGATGTTAAAACTTATTTCTTTTTGGGATTACCCGCAGTCCTCGCCTTACACCTTACTTTAATAATCTATAAAAAAGCACACAAATGAACTTCTTAAAAGCAGAATGGAAAAACTTAGCACTTTTTAATTACGAAGTCGATGCTGAAATACTGGAAAAATATATTCCGGCAGGTACAGAAATAGATGTATGGAACAACAAATGTTATGTGAGTTTAGTTGGATTTATGTTTAAAAACACCAAAGTTTTAGGTATTAAAGTTCCGTTTCATCGTGATTTTGAAGAAGTCAATCTTCGATTCTATGTGAAACGATTTGAAAATGGCGAATGGAAACGAGGCGTAGTTTTTATTAAAGAAATTGTTCCCAAAAAAGCCATCACATTTATTGCCAATACGCTGTATCAGGAACATTATGAAACTCAAAAAATGAGACATGAAATTATGGAAAATAGCAATTCAACTACTTTCATTTATCAATGGAAAAATGACAAAAAGTGGAATACAATTCAATTAGAAACGAGTACAAATCCGGAAGCAATTAAAGTAGATTCTGAAGCTGAATTCATTACAGAACATTATTTTGGATACACAAAAATTAATGAAAACAAAACTTTTGAATACGAAGTACAGCATCCGAGATGGGAACAATTCGAGGTTCTAAACCATAAGATTGATATTGATTTTCAAAAAATATACGGAGAAGATTTTTACTTTCTTCAAAATACAAAACCAACTTCGGTTTTCCTGGCCAAAGGTTCAAAAATAAGTGTTAAGAACAAACTAAAACTAGAATATGCAAGTGCCTTTTAAAACAGTCGAACTCATAAATAGTATTGCTTTACTATTTCTATTGCTTGGTGGATACGGTTTGCCTTTTACCGGAGCTTTACAGGTTTTAGCTGCTGTTTTCTTTTGGACCATTTTTCCAAAAAACAAATTGATATACGTCTACTTTGGTTTGGTATTGCTCTTTTTTTTACTCTGGGATCGCCACAGTTTTGGCTGGCTTTTTTTATTGCCCATTACGTTACTATTTTTTCTGACCTATATTATTTACAACCAAAAAAAGAAATTATGAATGCAACTCTACCAAACTGGCTGATCATTCTAAGCGGAATAGGCCAAATATTTACTGCTCTTATCTATCCGTACATTCGTCACCATGTTTTTGATTGGTACAATGATGTAAAACAACTCAAACCACTAAATCAGGAAATTGCCAAAACGTACGGCAGATATATTCAGGGACTGAACTTTTGTTTTGGATTAATAACCATCTTATTTACAACTGAATTAAAAGAACAATCAGCATTAGCGGTTGCCTTAACAGGTTTGATTGCCATGTATTGGGTCGGAAAGGTCATTACTCAAATTGCTTACTACCCGATGTACGAGATTCCGCAAAAATTAATTTTCAAAATCGGAAGCTACTTTATGAATACGCTTTTTGTATTATTTGCCACAGTAAATACAATTTTGTTCCTATATAATTTAATTGGTCACTATAAATTACTACAGCCATGAACCTGAATATAATGGGATATTTTATTTATCTCTCTATCACGATTGTAATTATTCTAAAAGTGGGAACTATCTGCTACAGAAATGGAAACATTTATGTCGCGGCATTAATTCCGAATCACGCAGATTTGTGTCAAAAAATCAATCAGGTTTTGCTTTTGGCTTACTATCTTTTAAACATTGGGTACTGTGCGATGACTTTAATTTCCTGGCAAAAGATGCGCTCTTTATCTCAGTTAATAGAAACGATCGGTATCAAAACAGCCATCATAATTTTCATCATTTCGATATTACATTATCTCAATATTATTATTCTAACCAAATACATTCAGAAATTAATCAAATAACATTTTAAATTCAACATTATGGAAACTACAAAAATTTTAATCGGTTACAGCATCTATTTACCAATTGCTTTATTCCTTACTTATTACGTTTCTAAAACACTTTTTAAAAACGGAAAAATATTCATGCTGGACATTTTTAAAGGAAGAGAAGAAATTGCCGAAGCCACGAACAAACTTTTTGAAACCGGATTTTATCTTCTGAATATTGGTTTTGCCTTGATGATTTTAGAAATGCAATTAGGGCAAGACAGTTATCAGGAATTGGTTGAGAAATTAAGTTATAAAATTGGAGGATTTTCTATTTATCTTGGCGTCATGTTATTCTTCAATTTATATTTCTTTTTTAGAGGAAAAAGAAAAGCCAAAGAAGCGCAACAAGAAGAAAGATTAGTTTTTAAAGCATAAGTTGATTCATAAACCCGACAGGTTTTAAAACTGGTCGGGTTGAAATAAAATCCTAAATCATAAAAAAATGACACATCAGGAAATACTCAAAAAAGTACAATGGAAAGATTTAAAAACGCTCAGCTTCAAAGAAATGCTGATTGAAAATAACCTGACAATTCCGTGGTTTATAATTTCTATGACGCTTGCTTATTTTGGATATTATTTATTAGCTCTTCCATTCTCTGCATTCTTCTTTTTAGCCGGATTACGACAAGTTCATAATGGTTTTCATAATTCATTGGGAACAAATAAATTCTTAACCTGGTTTACACTTTATTCAAATAGTATTTTATTGATGGTTTCAATTCATGCTGTCAAATTCAATCATATCAGACATCATAAATATTGTTTATCTGATGAAGATTACGAAGGAAAATCAGCAAAAATGACGTGGTACGGAGCTATACTTTATGGGCCAATTCACATGTTTTTGATTCATAAAGTAACATTGCAGAAAGGAAATAGAAATTATGTCAAAAATGTAATCTTAGAATTATTTTCTATTGCAATCGTAATATTTACAGTTTTCTATTTTCAAATTCATTTTCTGATTTATCATATTATTATAATGGTCTTCGCCGAATTTTTAATGGCATTTTTTGCTGTTTGGACGGTGCATCATGATACCGAGGATTCTCCTGAATTTGCCAGAACGCAACGAGAAGGTTGGAAAAATAAAATTACATTCAGCATGTTTTATCATTTAGAGCATCATTTATTTCCTGCCGTTCCAACAATTAAATTACCCGAACTCGCAAGAAGAATTGACAATGTATTTCCTGATATCGAAAAAAAGCAAACTTTTTAATAACAACTATGAACAAACTCGTAATCGTGGCCGGAACAGGTTTTTTAGGACAGGTTTTAGTCGATCATTTTAAAAATAAATTTGACGAAATTGTAATTCTGACCCGAGGAAATACAAAAACCGTTGACAGAATTAAATATGTAAACTGGAATGCAAGAACTTTTTCTGGTTGGGAAAATGAATTAGAAAACGCTGCAGTTTTAATTAATCTCGCAGGAAAATCTGTTGATTGTCGTTATACCGAAAAGAACAAAAAAGAAATCTTACTGTCCCGAATTGAAAGCACAAAAATTTTAAACAAAGCCGTTTTGAAGTGTCAAAATCCGCCGAAACATTGGCTGAATTCATCAACTTCAACAATCTATCGTTTTTCTTTAGACAAACAAATGGATGAAATTGATGGCGAAATTGGAAATGATTTTTCTATAAACGTGGCGCTTTCCTGGGAAAAAGCTTTCTTTAAAACTGAAACTCCAATAACTATGAAAACCGCTTTGCGAACTTCAATAGTTCTAGGTAAAGATGGCGGCGCTTTTGTTCCGTTAAAGACTTTGGCGAAAATTGGTTTTGGAGGCAAACAAGGAAAAGGGAATCAATTCATCAGCTGGATTCACCAAGAAGATTTTGCCAATGCAATTGATTTTATTATTGAAAAACAAATCACCGGAATCATAAACGTTGTTTCTCCAGAACCAATTCGTAATACTGATTTTATGCAAAAACTTAGAAAAGCAATTGGTTTTCCTTTCGGGATGCCGCTTAATACTTTTCTGCTTGAAATTGGATCATTCTTGATTCGTACACAACCTGAATTGGTTTTGAAAAGCCGAAATGTGATTCCGAAACGACTTTTAGAAAATGGGTTTCAGTTTAAGTTTGGAGATATTGATGAGGCTTTTAAAGATTTATTAGGCAAATGAAAGTAAACAATAACAATTTCGATTATCTTTTTAGACATTGGATTTTTACGTTATTACTAGGCCCAATTCTTTTTCAAATCATTATAGCTATTAATGATTTGCCCAATTGTCAAATATCTAGTCTATTACCAATGTATCCAATAGCGATTATTGTTGGTTTTGCCATTTCAATTCCAACTTGTATTATATATGCTTTTGTTTACAACTATTTATCAAATAGAAGCATAGCCGTTTTATATAAAAAAGCCATTTTAATTTCAATACCAGTAATTGGCATTTTCATAACTATGGCGCTTATAAAAGGAACAATATGGTTTCAAGTCGCACTTTCCTATTCAATAACTTCAATTATTGTCGGACTCTTTTTTAGATTGAATTTTAGAAGTGAAGAAGAAGAATTCTAAATTCCTTTTATATTAAAAACAAACTCGATCCTTTTCAAAAATTAACCAAATAAAACTAAACTAATGAAATATTTAAAAATTATTATAATCCCTATTTTATTTGCCTTATTACTCCGAGTTATATTTGGCGCTTCTATTTTTGATGATTTTTTATCAGTAATGACCTGGACTTTTTTCTTATTGGTTCCTGTTGCAATTGGTGGATTAACAATTTACTTTTCAAGTATAGAAAAAGTAAAATCTCTTTTATATAGAATATTTGCGCCTTGGCTTCCAATTATTCTGGCAATTGGTTTGACTATTTTGATAGGTTTAGAAGGCTGGGCTTGCTGGATCATGATTTCTCCTTTGTTTTTTATTTTTGGTTCTATCGGAGGATTAATTGCCGGTTATTTTAAACTTAAAAAATCACAAAAAAATGAAAGACTTAATCTTTCTGTACTCGTTTTACTTCCGTTTATAATTGGTCCAATTGAAAACAGTATACCATTAAATCCGGAAGTTTTTAAAACGTACACTTCGATTATCATTAATAGTAATGACAAAAAAATATGGGATAATGTAACTTCTGTTAAGGAAATAAAAGCAAAAGAAGACTCTTCAACCTTAACAAAATGGCTAGGTTTTCCGAAACCTATAAAAGCTGAATTGGACAAACAAGAAGTTGGAGGTTATCGAAAAGCAATTTTTGAAAAAGGACTTATTTTTAATGAAACGGTAACAGAATACAAAGATTTAAAGTTAATGCGATTTAAGATAAAAGCGAATACTTATGAAATTCCTTCTACTACTTTAGACGAACATATTTTGATTGGCGGCGAATATTTTGATATGCTGAACGGCACATACGAATTAGAAAAAATAAATGATCACCAATATAAATTAATTCTTTACAGCAATTTTTCGATGAAAACCACTTTCAATTCATACGCCGGAATTTGGGGAAAATGGATTATGAAAGATATTCAGAATAATATTTTAAAAGTGATCAAAGAAAGAAGTGAAAACGACATATGACAACTATAAACCTCACCACAAAAATAAAAGCATCAAAACAAACCGTTTTTGATGCTTCAAGAAATATAAGTGTTCACATGCAATCTGCAAGTAAAACAAATGAAAAAGCTATTGCGGGCGTTACATCTGGATTAATAAATTTAAATGAAACAGTCACCTGGCGCGGGAAACATTTCGGATTTTATCTCACACACAAAACCCGAATTCCTGTAATGGATTTCTACGATTATTTTGTAGATGAAATGGAACGCGGCAAATTTAAATCTTTTAGACATGAACATATTTTTGAAGAAGAAAATGGCATTACAACCATGAAAGATATATTGCAATACGAAACTCCGTTTGGAATTTTCGGGGAACTTTTTGACATTTTATTTTTGGAAAAGCATTTAACTAATTTTCTTTTGGAAAGAAATAAGGTTTTGAAAGAAGTTTCAGAGCTGCCGATTTGAACGAAGCGATTAGAGATAAAGAAAGCAAAGAAAAAATCGATAAGAAAAGAAAAAAACTAAATGAAGCAAAAGCGGAATTGAATAAAGCTTTGGCTGACCAGAAAACAAAATAGATTATTGTTGATATGTTTCACGCAGATTTGGCAGATTTTTGCAGATTTAAAAATAATTTCAATTGCCTCCTGCTTTAGCTGGAGGAGAATGGGATGCAATTCAAAAAAAATTAAATGAAAATTTATTTTTAAAACCCTGCATGTCAAACATAGCCCCCGGTTTCAACCGTGGGAAACATTATGTAAAGCAAACGTCCCAATGGTTGAAACCATTGGAAATGTTACTAATTGCTCATATTTTCTAAAGATATTCTGAAAATGAATTTTCTTGTTTTACGGTTTGCGTGAGGGATAGAAGCAAGCTACCGAAGTAGCGCGGATAGCCCGACAGCATCTTGGTAAAAGGGCGTATAAGCGCAAAGTGAATTTGCCCTTTTACCAAGATGGTGGCACGCCCAAATCATTTAGAAACTTTGAGGTCTTTATTATAAAAACGCAATCATCAGCCACCAAAATATAGGAACACTTTCTACCCAAAAGGAAGTGTAATAGCGAGAACGGTTTGTATTGGCAAAAAGAATAAAAAGCATTAAAGTCACAACCATTATTAGATTGATAATAAGATCGTGAAAGGTAAAAGACAAAATTCCTAAAACCCAAAACGGAACTAAAAGAGAAAATCCTAAAATTTTGGTCTTCTTTACACCTATTGTCTGCGGAACAGTTTGCAAATGCGGATCGTCATTTGCCAGATCCAAAATCTCAAAAACTAAAATCAGGACAAAAACCAAGACAAAACGCTGGACACATTTTATAAAAAAGTTGGCTGTAAACGGAACTTCGGCATTGATATACGGTAAAACCAATGTTGCTCCTACCCAGCAAATGGCGACCATGTAAATTTTTACCCCGGCCCAATTTCGCGCATTCCTTCTATTGGGAAAAAAAGGCAGTGTATAAAGTGCGGTAATGGCAAAAATGCCGAAGGAAACGATTTGAGTAATCCGTTTTAATTGAAAGAAATAATAGCCGACCAAAAGCAGTGAAATGAAACTTAAAACAGCAATAATTTTTAATTGAATTCCGACTGGTTTTCTTTTTACCCGAACTAAAGCATCATATTTTACAAAATTATATCCTACAATTGTTCCGAAGAAAACGAACAATGCCATTGGCTCATCGTATTGAATATGAAAGAAATGAAACGTTATTCGCACTAACGCATAACAGGATAAAGCCACATGAATACTGCTATTCAGGTAAAAATCAAATATTTGTTTCAACAGTCTCATTCCTTAAATCTAATCAATTATTAACAAATCAACTCTTTAGTTATAAATTTCATAAAAATTGAAGTTAAAAATACCCATTAAATTATTAATAATACTTAATTTTGCGCCACAAAAAAACAACACATTTACTATAAAATGTAATAAACCTTGTGTACGCTCGCTTTAACCCGAAAACGACATACTGTAAATTACATCGATCTTTAAAAAATAGACTGCTACAGATGAAAACAGATGCTTTTGCTTTAAGACACATTGGCCCAAGAGAAACAGATCTTCAACACATGCTGCAAACCATTGGAGTTGAATCGATTGAACAACTTGTTTATGAAACCCTTCCGGACGACATTCGTTTAAAAGCACCTTTAAACCTGGATCCCGCGATGACAGAATACGAATTCGCAAATCATATTCAGGAATTAGGAAAGAAAAATAAAGTATTCAAATCGTATATTGGTTTGGGTTATCATCCCACTATCGTTCCGGCTCCAATTCAAAGAAATATTTTCGAAAATCCAGGATGGTATACGGCTTACACACCTTATCAGGCAGAAATTGCTCAAGGTCGTTTAGAAGCTATTTTAAATTTCCAGACTACGGTTATTGAATTATCAGGAATGGAAATTGCAAACGCCTCTTTATTAGATGAAGGAACTGCAGCGGCTGAAGCTATGGCGTTATTATTTGACGTTCGTACGCGCGATCAAAAGAAAAACAACATCAATAAATTCTTCGTTTCTGAAGAAATTTTACCACAAACTTTATCAGTTCTTCAAACACGTTCAACTCCGGTTGGAATTGAATTAGTTGTTGGAAACCACGAAACATTTGATTTTTCAAATGAATTCTTCGGAGCTATTTTACAATACCCTGGAAAATATGGTCAGGTAAACGATTACAGTGCTTTTGTTGCTAAAGCAAAAGAAAATGAAATTAAGGTTGCCTTTGCTGCCGATATTTTATCACTAGCTGCTTTAACTTCTCCAGGAGAAATGGGCGCTGCAGTAGTAGTTGGAACTTCACAGCGTTTTGGTGTACCAATGGGTTATGGCGGTCCTCACGCTGCTTTTTTTGCCACTAAAGACGAATACAAACGATCTATGCCGGGCCGTATCATCGGAGTTTCTATTGATGTAAACGGAAACCGCGCTTTACGTATGGCTTTAGGAACTCGTGAACAGCACATTAAACGTGAAAAAGCGACTTCAAATATTTGTACCGCTCAGGTATTATTAGCGGTTATGGCGGGAATGTATGCGGTTTACCACGGACCAAAAGGATTACAATACATTGCAAACAAAGTTCACGCATCGGCAGTTACTGCTGCTGAAGCTTTAAATAAATTAGGCGTTTACCAAACCAACACGGCCTACTTTGATACTATTTTGGTAAAAGCAGATGCTCAAAAAGTAAAAGCTATAGCTGAGAAAAATGAAGTAAACTTCTACTATGTTGATGCCGATACGATTTCGATCTCATTCAACGAAACCACTTCAATTGCCGACATCAATCAAATTATATCAATATTTGCTGAAGCTTCAGGAAAAGAAACTTTTACCGTTTCTGAATTAACTGCTGCAAGTCAATTACCGGCTTCATTAGAGAGAACATCTTCTTTCTTAACACATGATGTATTCAACAATCATCATTCAGAAAGCCAGATCATGCGTTACATCAAAAAGTTAGAGCGTAAAGATTTATCATTGAATCATTCGATGATTTCATTAGGTTCTTGTACGATGAAATTAAACGCAGCTTCAGAAATGCTGCCTTTATCTATGCCAAACTGGAACAGCATTCACCCTTTTGCACCAGTTGAACAAGCTGAAGGTTATATCACAATGCTTAAAAAATTAGAGGAGCAATTGAATGTAATTACCGGTTTTGCCGGAACAACATTACAGCCAAATTCAGGAGCTCAGGGAGAATATGCTGGTTTAATGGCGATTCGTGCTTACCATTTATCAAGAAACGAAGGTCACCGTAATGTATGTTTAATTCCATCATCTGCTCACGGAACAAATCCTGCTTCTGCAGCGATGGCCGGAATGAAAATCATCGTTACTAAAACGACTCCTGAGGGAAATATTGACGTAGAAGATTTAAGAGAAAAAGCGATTGAACATAAAGATGATTTATCTTGTTTAATGGTAACGTATCCTTCTACTCACGGAGTTTTCGAATCTTCGATTATAGAAATCACAAAATTAATCCACGACAACGGCGGATTAGTATATATGGATGGTGCAAACATGAACGCGCAAGTTGGATTAACAAATCCGGCTACAATTGGCGCTGACGTTTGTCACTTAAACTTACACAAAACATTCGCTATTCCTCACGGTGGCGGTGGACCTGGAGTTGGACCAATTTGTGTGAACGAAAAACTAGTTCCGTTTTTACCAACAAACCCAATCTTAAAAGTAGGCGGTGAACAAGCGATTACAGCAATTTCATCTGCACCTTACGGATCAGCTTTAGTATGTTTAATTTCTTACGGTTACATCACCATGATGGGTGCTGAAGGATTAAAAAGTGCTACAGAACATGCTATTTTGAATGCTAACTATATGAAAGCCCGTTTCGAAGAACACTACCCTATTCTGTATACCGGAGAATGCGGAAGAGCAGCTCACGAAATGATTTTAGATTGCCGTTCGTTTAAAGAAAACGGAATTGAAGTTGGTGATATCGCAAAACGTTTAATGGATTACGGTTTCCACGCTCCAACGGTTTCTTTCCCAGTAGCAGGAACTTTAATGATCGAACCTACTGAATCTGAAGATTTAGCTGAGTTAGATCGTTTTTGTGATGCACTTATCTCGATCAGAAAAGAGATCGACGCTGCAACAGCCGATGATAAAAACAACGTATTGAAAAATGCACCGCACACATTGGCAATGTTAACTACTGATAACTGGGTTTTCCCTTACACTAGAGAAAAAGCCGCTTACCCATTAGACTACATTGCAGAAAATAAATTCTGGCCATCAGTTCGTCGTGTAGACGACGCATACGGTGACAGAAATTTAATCTGCAGCTGTGCTCCTATCGAAGCTTACATGGAAAACTAAGAAATAAGTTTTTCTATATTATATCAAAACCCGACAGGTCTCCAACTTGTCGGGTTTTGCATTTTTAGTTCTTTTTGTTTCAGGTTTCAGGTTTCAAGTGCGTTAGCAACGTGAAACCTGAAACTTGAAACCTGAAACTTCTAAACATTAATAATCAGGGCGTGCCACCATTTAAAAAAAGGCCTAATTCACTTTGCGCTTATAAGGCCTTTTCTTAAATGCTGTCGGGCTATCCGGGCTACTTCGGTAGCTTCCTCCTATCCCTCACGCGGAAGAAGCGACAAGTTTTGAAGAAGAATCATTTTTATAATAACTTATTTACGGCAAAGTATGTCATTCCGAGGAACGAGGAATCCCCGCAAGTAGCTTCGTCCCTAAGAGTAAATCGTTGTCGAGCTTCTTGCGGGGATTCCTCGTTCCTCGGAATGACAATATCGCGAATTATGCATTGTACAAAAACTTGAAACATGAAACATGGAACAAAAAAAATCACCACCACTCAATACCTCAAACGTTTGAAATCTCGGTAAAAATCAAAAATCATTAAAAAATAAACAATATATTCCGTAAAAAATTATTATTCCATAATTATATGCATGCATAGTATTTTTTATGATAGTTATCATAATTTTATTTATAATTTAGCAATAAATTTATCGGATAATTAAGTAATAATGAAAATAAAAATAATTGGAATAGGAAGTTACATTCCTAATAAAGAAGTAAGCAACACTGACTTTGACAAACATGTTTTTTTAAATGAGGACGGAACTCCTTTTGCTTACCCGAATGAAGTTGTTATTAAAAAGTTTAAAGGTATTACCGGAATCGAAAACCGTCGTTATGCCGAAGATCATCACACCTCATCTGATTTAGCTTTTTTTGCTGCAGAAAGAGCCATTGAAAATGCCGGTATTGATCGTGAAACTTTAGATTATATTATTTTTGCACATAATTTTGGTGATGTAAAATCAGGAACCAATCAAACGGATATATTACCAAGTTTGGCTACACGTGTTAAAAACAAACTGGACATTAAAAATCCAAAATGTGTGGCCTACGATATTCTTTTCGGATGTCCGGGCTGGATTGAAGGCGTTTTACAGGCCAATGCTTTTATCAAATCCGGAATGGCAAAAAGGGTTTTGGTTATTGGAGCAGAAACGCTATCAAGAGTCGTAGACGATCACGACCGGGATTCGATGATTTATTCTGATGGTGCAGGAGCTTCCATTTTAGAAGCTTCAGAAGATGAAGCGGGTTTATTATCATACGAAAGTGCCACTTTTGCAAATGATGAAGCCAATTATTTATATTTCGGAAAATCATACAATCCAGATTTAGATCCGGATATTAAATACATCAAAATGTACGGCCGTAAAATTTACGAATTTGCTTTGAGCCAGGTTCCGTGCGCTATGAAAGAATGTTTAGATAAAAGCGGTATTTCAATTGACGAAGTCAAAAAAATCCTGATTCACCAGGCCAATGAAAAAATGGACGAAGCCATCATTGCACGTTTTTACAAATTATATGACAAAACACCACCTGAAAACATTATGCCAATGAGTATTCACGATTTAGGAAACAGCAGTGTTGCCACCGTGCCTACTTTGTTCGATTTATTGATTCAGGGCAAAATAGAAAATCACGAAATCAACAAAGGCGACGTTGTGATTTTTGCTTCCGTTGGAGCAGGAATGAACGTTAATGCTTTTGTATACAGGTATTAATCATAAGGTTGATAGTAAGAAGTCCATTGAGACGTAATGTTAATAATAATTGCGTTTCGGAAAAAGCTCCATCGGAGCGATATCTGACAATTATAAATATCGCTCCAATGGAGCTTTAATAAATTAACCATCAAAATGGTCTATAAACATTACGCTCTTCCAGAGCTATAATTAAATCACATAAAAAAAATTATACAAGTCCGCATTTAAAACAACATTTTAAATGCGGACTTTTCATTTTTCATTCAAAATTAAAAACACAAAAAAGCAGATAACTTTGTATATTTGCGACCTAAATAATTAAATCAAGAACGAGAGATTCTTTCGTTCCTCGCAACAGCTATGTACGAAAAAACGTTTCCGAATAAAAGATTCAAACTTACTTTAGAGTTTTTACAAAAACACGTTAAGACATCAGAAACTATTTTTGATTTTGGTGTGCCAAATCCTTTCTCTAAAATAATGGAAGAAAATGGCTATACTGTAAAAAACACAAAAGGCGAAGATTTAGACAACGATCAGACCGCTTTACAAACAGAAGAATATACCGTTTTTACCGCATTTGAAATTTTCGAACATCTGCTAAATCCATACACGATTTTAGAAAACGTAAAATGTGACAAATTGCTGATTTCAATTCCGTTACGTTTATGGTTTTCTCCGGCATATCGTTCCAAAACAGATATGTGGGACAGACATTACCATGAATTTGAAGATTGGCAGCTGGACTGGCTTTTAGAAAAAACCGGCTGGAAAATAACCGATCGCCAAAAATTTACACATCCGGTTAAAAAAATTGGATTCAGACCATTATTAAGATATTTCACTCCAAGATATTATATTGTGGTAGCTGAAAGAGCCTAACGGCAAATTCCAATAAAAAAATCCCAAATTCCAATTTTAGCCACATAGGTAAGATTGGAATTTGGAATTTAAAAGAATTGGTATTTTAAATTTAAAATTTATGAAATATTATATCGTTATTCCCGCACACAACGAGCAGGATTTAATTGGCCTGACTTTGCAATCTTTGGTTACTCAAACGGTTTTACCTTCAAAAGTTGTGGTGGTAAACGACAATTCTACTGATAAAACAGAAGAAGTGGTTTTGAGCTTTGCAAAAGAAAATCCGTTTATTTCTGTTGTCAATAAAACTTCAGATGCAATTCACATGCCGGGAAGCAAAGTAATTCAGGCTTTTCAGAAAGGTTTTGAAACTCTGGATTCAGATTACGATATTATTGTAAAAATAGACGGCGATTTAATTTTTCCTCCTAATTATTTCGAAACTATCATCAAACATTTCGAGTCTGATTCAAAAATCGGAATGGCTGGCGGATTTTGTTATATCGAAAAAAACGGCGATTGGGTTTTAGAAAACCTTACCGATAAAGATCATATCCGCGGTGCCCTAAAGGCGTATCGTGCAGCAGCTTTTGAACAGATTGGCGGTTTAAAACCTGCAATGGGATGGGATACAGTTGACGAATTATTGTGTAAATATTACGGTTGGAAAATTGTTACAGACGAATCTTTGCACGTCAAACATCTTAAACCAACTGGTGCAAACTACAACAAAACAGCACGTTATAAACAAGGAGAAGCTTTTTTTACTTTAGGTTACGGTTTCTGGATTACCGCAATTGCATCGGCTAAACTGGCGATGATGAAGAAAAAACCTTTTCTCTTTTTTGATTATATAAATGGTTTTTGGAAAGCAAAAAAAGCCAAAACGCCATTATTAGTTACTCCCCAACAAGCTAAATTTATTAGAAATTATCGTTTAGAGAAAATGAAACAAAAATTAATTTGATTGGTAAAACAGCCGAAAATACTTAACTTCATAACCCAAAACTCATAAGTTCTTTTTACCTTAGCCAATATTTGTAAAATTATGATGCTCATTCGATACTTATCTCAAATAGGAAGATATTTTTTAATGCTGAAAGAAATTTTCAACAAACAGACAAAATGGTCTGTGATGAGAAACTTAATTTTCAAAGAAATCGATGATTTAATTATCGACTCTCTCGGAATTGTATGTTTTATCTCCTTCTTCGTTGGTGGAGTTGTTGCGATTCAAACGGCCTTAAACTTAACTAATCCTTTAATTCCAAAATATTTAATTGGTTTTGCCACACGTCAGTCTGTAATTCTGGAGTTTGCCCCTACTTTTATTTCGGTGATTATGGCCGGAAAAATGGGATCATTCATTACTTCCAGTATTGGTACCATGCGCGTTACCGAACAAATTGATGCCTTAGAAGTTATGGGTGTAAACTCATTGAACTATTTGGTTTTTCCTAAAATTATTGCGTTGCTGTTGTATCCTTTTGTAATTGGCATCAGTATGTTTTTAGGTATTTTTGGAGGATGGCTGGCAGCCGTTTACGGAGGATTTACCTCAAGTACCGCTTTTATAGACGGTGCTCAAATGGAATTTATTCCATTTCACATCGTATACGCTTTTATCAAAACTTTAATTTTTGCAATGTTATTGGCAACAATACCCTCTTTTCATGGTTATTATATGAAAGGCGGCGCACTTGAAGTAGGAAAAGCGAGTACTGTTGCGTTTGTTTGGACATCGGTTTCGATCATTCTTTTTAATTATATACTAACACAATTGTTACTAGGAGCATGATAGAGGTAAAAAACTTAGAAAAATCGTTTGGTGACAGTAAAATTTTAAAAGGAGTTTCGACTGTTTTTGAAACTGGAAAAACCAACTTGATTATTGGTCAGAGTGGATCCGGTAAAACAGTTTTATTAAAAAGCCTGCTTGGAATTCACACACCTGATTCTGGAACAATTGAATTTGACGGACGTATTTATGCAGATTTAAATCCAGACGAAAAAAGAGAATTAAGAACTGAAATTGGAATGGTTTTTCAAGGAAGTGCTTTATTTGATTCTATGACAGTGGCTGAAAATGTAGCGTTCCCTTTAAAGATGTTTACCAATGATAACAGAGCAAAAATTAAAGAACGTGTTGATTTTGTTTTGGAAAGAGTGAATTTAGTTGATGCACATAGAAAATTACCCTCGGAAATTTCGGGAGGTATGCAAAAACGTGTGGCAATTGCCCGCGCCATTGTAAACAATCCAAAATATTTGTTTTGCGATGAACCTAATTCAGGTTTAGACCCGAATACGTCTACTTTGATTGATAATCTGATCAAGGAAATTACAGAAGAGTACAACATTACAACTGTAATCAATACACACGATATGAACTCGGTAATGGAAATTGGCGAAAACATTGTATTCTTAAAAAAGGGAGTAAAAGCATGGCAGGGAACTAAAGAAGAAATTTTCAGAACCGATAATAAAGACATTGTGAAATTCGTTTACTCTTCCAACTTATTTAAAAAAGTACGAGAAGCTTATTTGAAAGGGTAATATTTCTAAAATTCCAATAAAAAAATCCAAATTCCGATACTAATACAGTTGGAATTTGGATTTTTTTATTGGAATTTTTATTTCGAAATTTAATCTAATAATTCAACCTCAGCATTTGGGTTAAAAAGATAGGTTTTACCCGAACTGATTTCAATACATTCGAAACGTTTTGTTCTTACGGCAAGTTTCTTAAATATTTTGCCGTTTTTTATTTTGAACACACTGCCATAAGGAATTTCAAAAACATAATTTTTATCGTTATCTGCGTCGTATTGCTTTAAAGCCAGAGACAAAGTGGTATCAGTGTCACTACTCGCTGAAGGGTTCTTAAAATGCCTCGCTAGTAGCGGCAATATCGTCGCCGGGAAAATCTCCGGACGTATAAAAGGAACCATCAAACGCTGAAACGAATATTTCCATTCATTTCCGTGTGGTTTTATATTTCTTCCAAACTTTTCAAAAGCTACTAAATGCGAAATTTCATGAATCAGCGTAATCAAAAAACGATATTTATTTAGACTTGCATTTACCGTAATTTCATGTTTGCCGCTGGGTCCTCTCCTATAATCGCCATGACGCGTCTGACGTTCATTCACGATTTTAAGATGCACCTGATTGGCAACAATCAAATCAAAAACAGGCTTTACAGCATGTTCGGGTATATATCTTGCTAGAGTTTCGTTCAAAATAATTATGAATTATAAGTTTTGCCTTGAGAATAATAAAACTTCCTGCCTAGGGATTCGTAGAAGAAACTTCCAATACTTTTCCATTAAAATATTTATTTCCGTTAAGAGTAAAATCATAAATATAATTGGCCATTCCTTCTGCTGAAATTGGCGCCTGATAACCCGGGAAAGCTTCTTCAAGCATTTCTGTCTGAACTGATCCTAAGGCCAGCACATTAAAAGAAATTCCCTGTTCTTTATATTCTTCGGCTAATAATTCACTTAAAGTAATTACAGCGCCTTTACTGGAACTGTAAGCAGCTAATCCGGCAAATTTTAAACTTCCCCTTACGCCGCCAATCGAACTGATGGTAACCACGTGACTCCCACTTTGAAGATAGGGCAGACAGATTCTGGTAAGATTCGCTACGCCAAAAACATTGACTTTGTAAATACTTTCAAAATCGGCTTGGGTAGTTTCGGCAAAAGGCTTCAATAGCAAAGCGCCGGCGTTGTGCACTACAGCATCTACTTTTTTCCAGGTGGATGAAAGAAAATGATCTACTTCCTGCAAAGCTTTTTCATCAGATACATCAACAGAAAGACACGTAACATTTTGATGTTCTAAAAGTGTCTGCGGTATTTTTCTGGAAATGGCTAAAACCTGATGGCCTGCGTTTGCAAACTGTAATGCGAGTTCATAACCAATTCCCCTGCTCGTTCCGGTAACAATAATATTTTTCATAAAGCAAAAATAAGCAAATCCAATAAAAAGGGAGGCTATTTATTCATGGTAATTTCTTCTGTCTGCGAAACTGTCATTAGCGTTACAGCAGGCAATAATTCTTGTGTGAATGAAGTTATATGCGGAATATCCATTAATTTAAATTCATCTGAAACATGATGATAAAAATCAAAATTCTCAAAATCAAAAGTACTTACAGATTGGCACGGTTTACCAAAAGCTTCAAAAAAAGAATAATTATCTGATCGATAAAACAATTTATATTCTGCTTCTTTGGGCAGGAAACCAATCGTCTTTTTACCGGTATATTCATTTATTTTATCTGCCATATTCGATTTATCAAAACCGGTAATATAAGCCAGATAATCTCTCTTCATCGGCACACCAATCATTTCAATGTTTAGTTGTGCGTATAAATTAAAATCTTGTTTCTTGAGTTTCTGAACCAAACTTTTAGAACCCAATAAACCTTTTTCTTCTCCCGCAAAAAACACAAAAAGAATACTGCGTTTATTCGATTTTGTTTCGCTAAAATATTTCGCCATTTGTGCAACGGCGGTAACTCCAGACGCATCATCGTTTGCTCCGTTATTAATCGCATCTCCCTGCTTGTTTTTCTCTACACCAATGTGATCATAATGCGCACTCAAGACTACAAATTCTTTTTTCAGCATAGGATCTGTTCCTTCTAAAACTCCGACTATATTAAAAGCCGGCGATTTAAAATTCGTAAGCGTATCGCGATACGAAGCGAAATAGGGTTTTATATTATTTTTTTTCAAATAATCTTCTAAAAATACTGCCGCTTTTTCAATTCCTTTTGTACCTGTTTCTCTTCCTTCCAATTCATCTGAAGAAAGATATTTCAAGAAATCGGAAACTTCTGTTTCATTCACCTTATACGTAATTTCGATAGGTTTTGAATTTGATTTTGAATCTTTTTCAGTTACTATTACCGAATTCGATTTACACCCAAATACAACAAACGGAAGCAGGAAGCAGAGTATTTTCATAAGAAATTAAGTTGAATTAATACGGATGGTAAGTTATTGCCTTAAAAGTACGAACTTCTTAAAGCTAAAAAAAATATTTATAAAAAAACCCTTTCGAAGCTAAACGCTGAAAGGGTTTTTAATATCAAAACAAAATCAAAATTATCCTGCGATAACTGATCTTGAAATTACAATTTTCTGAATCTCAGAAGTTCCTTCGTAAATTTGAGTGATTTTTGCATCGCGCATAAAACGTTCTACATGATATTCTTTTACGTAACCGTTACCGCCGTGAATCTGAACTGCTTCAACGGCAGTATCCATCGCCACTTGCGAAGCAAATAATTTTGCCATTGCACCGCTTACATCGTAGTTTTTATGCTGGTCTTTGTCCCAAGCTGCTTTCATACATAAATGACGTGCTGCTTCGATATTAACCGCCATATCTGCGAGTTTAAAAGCAATCGCCTGATGATTACAGATTTCAGTTCCGAACGCTTTTCTTTCTTTCGAATATTTCAAAGCAAGTTCATAAGCTCCGGAAGCAATTCCTAGAGCTTGAGATGCAATTCCGATACGGCCGCCGGCAAGTGTTTTCATGGCAAATTTAAATCCGAAACCGTCTTCTCCAATTCTGTTTTCTTTTGGAACTTTAACATCACTAAACATTAAAGAGTGAGTATCAGAACCACGAATCCCCATTTTTTGCTCTTTTGGCCCGATAGAAAAGCCCGGCATATCTTTGGTCATAATCAAAGCATTGATTCCTTTGTGTTTTTTCTCCGGATGCGTTTGTGCGATTACTAAATAAACCGATGCTGTATTTCCGTTTGTAATCCAGTTTTTTGTTCCGTTTACTATATAATGATCTCCCATATCTATGGCAGTTGTTTTTTGAGAGGTTGCATCACTTCCCGCTTCCGGCTCACTTAAGCAGAAAGCACCATGAATTTCACCAGATGCCAGACCTGGCAAATATTTTTGTTTTTGCTCTTCGGTTCCATATTCCTGAAGTCCCCAGCAAACTAAAGAATTATTCACAGACATTACTACTGAAGCCGACGCATCAACTTTAGAAATTTCTTCCATCGCAATTACGTATGAAATCGCATCTAAACCGCTGCCGCCGTATTTAGGATCAACCATCATTCCCATGAATCCTAACTGCCCCATTTTTTTTACTTGTTCTGTCGGAAAAATTTGTTTCTCATCACGTTCAATAACACCAGGAAGCAATTCAGTCTGAGCAAAATCTCTGGCGGCTTGTTGAATCATTAAATGTTCTTCGGTAAGATTGAAATCCATAAGTTCTAATTATTTATTGTTTTTTCTAAACCAATGAAAATTCATCCCGTTTAGGTGGTGGTTATTTTTTTGTTTTTTGAAATGCCCTAATTTCTTTAAAAAAGGCTTTCAAAGATAATTTTTAAATGTCAAATTAACAATGCATGCATATAAAATTAAGAGATAAGCAGCAATTACGATAACGTTTTCGTAATAATATATAGTTTTAGACGAAGGGGCATCAATATGGCAATTTTTTCTTTAAAATTTAAGAATAAAATTGCCAATAGAAAACTAATCCCTGAAAAGATTTGGACAATTTTCATCTCAAAAAGTCTAAACGAATCTTAAAACACGTAAATGTACGTAAAACAACTCTTACTAATTTGATTACTAAATAAATACAAATCATAATTAAAAAAATCACCGCAAAAAAACATTCACAATAAGCACTAAAAATTAAGAAATTAACATTATTTTTGCCTAAAAATTAAAAATTTGACAGAATATGAAAAAGATTTTACTTTTACTTACACTCCTTTTATCGTTGCAATTTTCTACAGTTTCCGCACAAGCTCAATTAGAGGTAAATGGTGTTACTGTGCCGAGAAAAATTGAATTCCAAAATAAGACATTACAACTTAATGGTGCGGGCGGAAGATCAAAAATGTGGTTAGAAGTTTACGTGCAGGCCTTGTATTTATCTCAATTGAGCCAGGATCCAAAATTTATCATAGACAGTGATACTGAAATGGCCATTAGAATTGAAATTACCTCATCGATGGTTTCGTCTAATAAATTAACGAAAGCAATGAATACCGGTTTCGAAAAATCTGCAGGAAGCAATCTTGAGGAATTACGACCAAGAATTGAGCAATTAAAATCATATTTAAGTGATGTTATTACTGAGAAAGATGTTTTTGTCCTGGCGTACAATCCACTTGATCAAACTATCAATGTTTCTAAAAATGAAGTTTTGAAAGGGAAAATTTCAGGATTTGATTTCAAAAAAGCATTATTCGGAATCTGGCTTTCTGATAAACCAGTGGATGAAACTTTGAAAAAGCATTTGTTAGGAATGTAATTTCTTCACTTTTAAGATCGTATTAAGCCGAAAACACCTTGTTTTCGGCTTTCTTTTTTGGTTCAAATAAATTTGCCCCAAAATGCATTATTCGCATTATTCTATTTCATACTTTTACGCAAACTAAACATATCTCAACAAAATGAAAGATTTACTACAGCAATTTGAAAATAAAGAACCTGAAATTGTTTTTAACTGGAAAGATTCTGAAACTGAAGCTGAAGGCTGGACTGTGATTAATTCACTTCGAGGCGGCGCTGCAGGAGGCGGTACCAGAATGAGAAAAGGCCTTGATATGAATGAGGTTTTATCTCTTGCAAAAACAATGGAAGTTAAATTTTCAGTTTCTGGGCCTGCCATTGGAGGCGCTAAATCCGGAATTAATTTTGACCCAAATGATCCGCGTAAAAAAGGTGTTTTACAACGCTGGTACAAAGCCGTTTCTCCTTTACTAAAAAGTTACTACGGAACTGGCGGCGATTTGAATGTTGATGAAATTCATGAAGTTATCCCAATGACAGAAGAATGCGGTGTGTGGCATCCGCAGGAAGGTGTTTTTAACGGACATTTTAAACCCACAGAAGCAGATAAAATCAATAGAATTGGCCAATTGCGCCAAGGTGTAATTAAGGTTATCGAAAACCCTAAATTCTCACCAGATGTAACCAGAAAATATACGGTTGCCGATATGATTACTGGTTATGGAGTTGCTGAAGCTGTTCGTCATTTTTATGCAACTTACGGCGGAGACATTAAAGGTAAAAAAGCAATTGTGCAAGGTTTTGGAAATGTTGGATCTGCAGCTGCTTTTTATCTGGCAGAAATGGGCGCCAAAGTTATTGGAATTATAGATCGCGATGGCGGATTAATCAATGAAGAAGGTTTTTCTTTTGAAGAAATCAGAACTTTATTTTTAAATAAAGACGGAAATAAATTAGTTGCCGAAAATATGATTCCGTTTGAAGAAATCAATTCTAAAATCTGGACAATTGGAGCTGCAATTTTCACGCCTTGTGCTGCGTCGAGATTAGTAACTAAAGACCAGATTGACAGTTTAATTTCAAACGGACTGGAAGTGATTTCATGCGGCGCAAATGTTCCGTTTGCAGATACTGCTATTTTCTTCGGTCCAATTATGGAAGAAATTGACCATAAGGTAAGTTTGATTCCTGATTTTATTTCGAACTGCGGTATGGCAAGAGTTTTTGCTTATTTTATGGAGAAAAAAGTACAAATGACAGATGAGGCGATCTTCAACGATACTTCAGAAATTATAAAAAATGCGATTGTAAAAGCGCATGCGTTGAATCCATCAAAAACAAATATTAGTGCAACTGCTTTTGAAATTGCATTGACACAATTAGTATAATTTAATTTATACTTTCATTCTAAACGGATCAAATATTTTTATTTGGTCCGTTTTCTTTACCGCAAAGTCTGCAAAGTTTTTTCGAAAAATTCAAAAAAGCCCACTTTGCGAAACTAAAAACAACAACTTTGCAAACTTTGCGTAAACCTTTACGAACTTCGCGGTTAAATTCTCCCAGCAATTCTAAACAATTTTTAGTACTTTTAAACGTTTTTATTAAAGTACAATTACAAAATTCAGCATCAAAATGACTTCTACGGATTCTTCAGATAAAAAGAAATCACTATTAATCTCTACAGCTATTTATGCTGTCTTATTGCTGCTTTTATTTTTCATCCGTTTCTGGCCTCCCTACAATCCTGAAAACAATGCAGCACTTGCCAGTGGCGGCGGTGGCGGCGGTGTAACCGTTAATTTTGGATATAGTGATTTGGGCTCTGGGGCCAATTATAAAAGTGAAGTTTTAGAAGTAAAAAACCAGGCGAAGCAGGCACCCGCAAAAGCAACGCCAGACGAAGCCATTATAACTCAGGAAAATACAAAAGACGATGTTGATGATGTTATAATCCCGGTAAAAGAAAAACCTAAAAAAAATACTCCGGTGGTAAAACCGGAAACGAAACCGGTTCCCCAAAAACCTAAAGTTTCTAATTCGACAAACGATGCTTTATCGAGCATTATGAAAGGATCTAATAAAGGCGGCGACGGTGACGATAAAACGGCTGGAAATAAAGGAAAAGCCAACGGAAGTCTGGGGTCTAACGGATATTATGGAACAGGAGGTTCCGGCGGAGGAACAGGCGGCGGCAACGGAACCGGAAATGGCATTGGCACAGGAAGCGGTTACGGAGCCGGAAGTGGCGGGGGGGCTGGCGGTGGATCAGGATATTCTCTAGGAAACCGAAAAGCATTATCGAAACCTGCACCAAAATACACCTGTGATGAAGCCGGAAAAGTGGTGGTAGAAGTTACTGTAGACCAAAACGGAAGAACAATAAGTGCAACCGCCGGAATAAAAGGAACTACCAATACGGCCAGATGTTTATTAGATCAGGCAAAAATTGCAGCCATGAACACCAAATGGGATGCTGACAGCAATGCACCGGCAAAACAATTAGGTAAGATTATTTACAATTTTAGTCTGGATTAAAACACGGATTTCACTAATTATAACGGATATAAAAAAGGCTTTCTGAAATTTTCAGAAAGCCTTTTTTATATCCGCATTTTTGTCATTTCGACCGAAGAGAGAAATCACATCCAGAGAGCGACGTACTTTGTGTCTTCACTTTATGTGATTTCTCTCTTCGGTCGAAATGACAAAATTACTTTAAACCTGGCAGGTTAAATGTTTTTTTTAAAAGTTCCAGATTTCGCACAGTTTGTCATTCCGAGGAACGAGGAATCTCCGCAAGAAGCTCTACAAAGATTGGGTTTTCGTTGCGGAGTTACTTGCGGAGATTCCTCGTTCCTCGGAATGACATACTTTGTGTCGATTATTCTAGTGAGGTTGCTTCGCTCCTCGCAATGACATACTTTACGGCTACTTTTTGTTTAATCTATGCTCTTTCCTCTATATTCCTTACTCTATACTCTTTCCTCTATATTCCTTACTCTATACTCTTTCCTCTATATTCCTTACTCTATACTCTTTCCT
>Ga0247815_10000315_pt1 | contig 38909 bp, 31 predicted proteins | sample UWRJL194509B1_FD_181014 | JGI IMG/M metagenome (GOLD analysis project Ga0247815, IMG submission 181014) | Plant litter microbial communities from Arlington Agricultural Research Station in Wisconsin, United States - UWRJ-L194-509B-1 | ecosystem: Environmental > Terrestrial > Plant litter >...
GATACGCTAAAGTACCGTTGATTACTTCTGTTAAATTGTGTGGCGGCATATTAGTTGCCATACCAACCGCAATACCTGTCGCTCCGTTTACTAATAAAGTTGGAACTCTGGTTGGCATTACTTTTGGCTCATATAAGGTATCGTCAAAGTTCAATTGAAAATCAACTGTTTCTTTTTCGATATCTGCCATAATATCTTCTGAAATTTTGCGCATTCTGGCCTCAGTATAACGCATTGCTGCCGGACTGTCACCATCGACAGAACCAAAGTTACCCTGACCGTCCACTAATAAATATCGCATACTCCACTCTTGGGCCATACGTACCATCGCATCATAAACAGAGGTATCTCCGTGTGGGTGGTACTTACCCAGAACCTCTCCTACGATTCTAGCAGATTTTTTGTGGGCAGATCTTGATGTTACTCCTAAGTCATACATTCCGTAAAGAACTCTTCGATGTACTGGTTTCAAGCCATCTCTAACATCAGGAAGTGCTCTAGATACGATTACTGACATCGAATAATCGATGTAAGCTGATTTCATTTCATCTTCTATGTTAATAGGAATTAACTTTTCTCCTTCAGACATAAGTTGTTATATTAAATAATTATATTAGTTTCAAAGCGTGCCAAGATACGTTTTTTTCGAATTTTTTCAGCTATTTCCTTACACTTATTTCAATGATTTATTAACAACTTTATTTGATCTTTTGGTTAATAAATTAAGCGTTTTTTAACGGTTTTATTGTTATTTTTTTTGTCAATTAGCTGACAGTAGTTCTCGAAGGGTACGGTTTTTGTTTTTCAAACTGTAATTCACTAAATTTACAATACCAATAAATATATTATGGATGATAATTTTTCACCAAGAGTAAAAGATGTTATTACATACAGTAAAGAAGAAGCCCTTCGTTTAGGACACGACTTTATTGGTACTGAACATCTAATGCTGGGCATTTTAAGAGATGGTAACGGAAAAGCTATTCATATACTTAATAACCTAGCAGTCGATTTAGACCATTTACGCAGGAAGGTAGAAATACTGAGTCCAGCCAACCAGAGCGTTGAAGTAAATGCCGAAAAGAAAAATCTTCATCTGACCAGACAGGCCGAAAGGGCGCTGAAGACCACATTTCTTGAGGCAAAAGTATTTCAAAGTTCATCGATTAGCACCGCTCACTTGCTTTTATGCATCTTACGAAACGAAAACGATCCAACAACCAAGCTGTTGAATAAGCTAAAAATAGATTATGACATAGCTAAAGAACAATATTTAAACATGACGCCAAACGAAGAAGAATTCTTAGAAAACTTGCCAAGAAACGAATCGTATAATGACGATTCAGGACAAGATGACAGTCTAAAAGAAAGTAGTTTTAATAATCCAGCCAATAAGTCAAACAAAAAATCCAAGACTCCGGTCTTAGATAATTTTGGGAGAGATTTAACAGAAATGGCCGAGGAAGGAAAACTTGATCCGGTGGTAGGACGCGAAAAAGAAATTGAACGTGTTTCTCAAATTTTAAGCCGAAGAAAAAAGAACAACCCATTACTTATTGGAGAGCCGGGAGTTGGTAAATCTGCTATTGCAGAAGGACTTGCTTTGCGTATCATCCAAAAGAAAGTATCTCGTATTCTTTTCAACAAACGTGTAGTAACTCTTGATCTTGCCAGTTTAGTAGCCGGAACAAAATACAGAGGACAATTTGAAGAGAGAATGAAAGCCGTAATGAACGAGCTGGAGAAAAATGACGATATCATTCTTTTTATTGATGAAATTCATACCATTGTAGGTGCCGGCGGCGCAACAGGTTCGCTAGATGCTTCAAACATGTTTAAACCTGCTTTGGCCAGAGGAGAAATCCAATGTATTGGTGCTACAACTCTTGATGAGTACAGACAATATATTGAGAAAGACGGCGCTTTAGAAAGACGTTTTCAAAAAGTAATTGTAGAGCCAACTTCTGTTGAAGAAACTATTGCGATTTTGAACAATATTAAAGACAAATACGAAGATCATCATAATGTAACTTATACGCAGGAAGCCATTGAAGCTTGTGTTAAATTGACAAACAGATATATGTCTGAGCGTTTTTTACCAGACAAAGCCATCGATGCTCTTGACGAAGCGGGTTCTCGCGTGCACATTACCAATATTGATGTTCCTAAACAAATTCTTGATTTGGAACGTCAGTTAGAAGAAGTGCGCGAAAACAAAAATATGGTTGTTAAAAAACAAAAATATGAAGAAGCAGCCAAACTTCGTGATGATGAAAAACGCATTGAAAAAGATTTAGCCGTTGCACAAGAACAATGGGAAGAAGATTCTAAAAACAACAGAATTGAAGTTACAGAAGATAATGTAGCCGATGTTGTTTCGATGATGACCGGAATTCCTGTGAACAGAATTGCACAGACAGAAAGCAACAAATTAGCTAAATTACCTGAATTGATTCAGAACAAAGTAATTGGTCAAAACGAAGCCGTTTTAAAAATTGCACGTTCTATTCAACGTAACAGAGCCGGACTTAAAGATCCGAACAAACCAATTGGTTCGTTCATTTTCTTAGGTCAGACCGGAGTTGGTAAAACACAATTGGCTAAAGTTCTTGCAAAAGAATTATTCGATTCTGAAGATGCGTTAGTTCGTATCGACATGAGTGAATACATGGAAAAATTTGCAATCTCTCGTTTAGTTGGAGCGCCTCCGGGATATGTAGGGTATGAAGAAGGTGGACAATTGACTGAAAAAGTGCGTAGAAAACCATATTGCGTGGTACTTTTAGATGAGATCGAAAAAGCGCATCCGGATGTATTCAATATGATGCTTCAGGTTTTAGATGACGGATATTTGACTGATAGTTTAGGCCGTAAAATCGACTTTAAAAACACTATCATAATCATGACTTCAAATGTTGGAGCGCGTCAGTTAAAAGATTTTGGACAAGGTGTAGGATTCGGAACTGCTGCGAAAGTGGCTCAAGCCGATGAAAACTCAAAAAGCATTATCGAAAATGCCTTGAAAAAAACCTTTGCTCCTGAATTCTTAAACAGAATTGATGATGTAATCGTATTTAATGCATTAGAAAAAGAGGATATCGATTTGATTATCGAAATTGAACTTAAAAAACTATATTCTCGTATTGCTGAACTAGGATACACATTGAATCTTACTGACAAAGCAAAAGCATTTATTGCAGAAAAAGGTTTTGACAGACAATTTGGTGCCAGACCTTTGAAAAGAGCGATTCAGAAATATGTTGAAGATTTGTTAGCCGAAGAAATCATAACCTCGAAAATACATTCAGGTGATGAAATCTTAATGGACTTAAAAGATGATTCTCAAGAACTATCAGTAGAAATACATAAAGCCGAAGAGCCGACTAATCAATAAATTAGTTAAATTTTATAACAGAAATAATATACCCGTTACGTTTTCATAACATAACGGGTATTTTTTTTAGATAAATTACTATCTTTAGTAAAAGCAAATAGCTATTTTTGACTATTAAATTCTATATAAATACAAGGTATGCTTCAAAACAAAGTCATTTTAGGCAGTGAAGAATGGTGTTCATTTCCTGAACTAGGAATCCCAACAATTAAGGCTCGTGTGGATTCTGGTGCCAAAACTTCGGCAATGCACGCAATAAATATTGCTCCTTTTATAAAAAATGATGCCAATTGGGTAAAATTTGATATCAACCCGATTCAAAACAACATCAAAACCATCATTCATTGTGAAGCTCCGTTGGTTGATAAAAGAATTGTAAAAAGCTCAAGTGGTTTTAGAGAACATCGATATGTTATTCAAACCAATATAAAAATTGGCGATGTAAAATGGCCAATTGAAATGACTTTAACCAATCGGGATTCAATGGGTTTTAGGATGCTTTTAGGCCGTGAAGCCATGAGCGGACGTGTATTGGTTGATCCGCAGGAAAAATATTTACTAGGACAGCCGACTGCAGAAACTTTAAAAGAATTATACCAAAACTCTGAAAAAGCAACTTCAGGTTTACGAATAGGCCTTTTAGCCAGCAATCCTGAATTATACAGCAATAAAAGAATCATGGAAGCGGGCGAAATGCGCGGCCATGAAATGCATTTTTTGAATATCAAAGAATGTTATATGAAACTAGACGCAAAAACACCTGAAATTCATTACCGAGGCGGCAAAATTTTAAATCAATTTGACGCTATTATTCCGAGAATCAGGCCAAGCATCACCTTTTATGGTTGCGCTTTAACACGTCAATTCGAAGCTTTGAAAGTTTTTGTTTTAAACTCGGCTACAGCCATCACGCAATCTCGGGATAAATTATATTCATTGCAATTGCTTTTAAACAGTGGCATCGACATTCCGACAACCGGTTTTGCAAATTCTCCATTGGATACTGACAATTTAATTAAAATGGTTGGAGGCTCGCCTTTAATCGTAAAATTATTAGAAGGAACACAAGGAAAAGGTGTTGTTCTAGCCGAAACAAAAAAAGCCGCAGAAAGTGTTATCAACGCTTTCAAAAGTTTAAATGCAAACATTTTGGTTCAGGAATTCATCAAAGAAGCCAACGGAAAAGACATACGCTGCTTTGTAATCGACGGAAAAGTAGTGGCCGCGATTCAGCGTGAAGCCATGCCTGGAGAATTTAGAGCCAATATTCACCTTGGAGGAACAGCTTCAGTAATAAAAGTAACTGCGGAAGAAAAAAAGATTGCTATTAAAGCTGCCAAAGCTATGGATTTGAAAGTAGCAGGAGTTGATATTATCCGTTCTTCAAAAGGTCCGTTATTATTAGAGGTAAATTCTTCGCCAGGCCTTGAAGGAATTGAAGGTGCCACTAACAAAGATATTGCCGGAGAAATGATCAAAGCGATTGAAAAGAATTTTAAACTGATATAAATAAAAGTTCATAATGAACTTATTTGGCGTCAGCTAAATTATCCCTAAAAATAAGGCGAAATCAAGATAAAACTTGATTTCGCCTTATTTTTTCCGGCCTTCCGGATTCAACAGGTAAGCGATGTTACAATTAATAAGATTACCCAATTTCGGTTCTCTTTTAGTTATTACTAATGATGATCTTCAGCGCCTTTTCTTTTGCGCCATTCAGGAAAATCTGGTATGCTTCTTCAATTTCATCTAATTTGTAATGATGGGTAATCAGCTTCTTTAAATCAAAGCGATTAGCAGAAACTGCTTTAATAAGCATTGGGGTAGTATTTGTATTTACGAGTCCGGTAGTAATAGTTAAGTTTTTGATCCATAGTTTTTCTATTTCAAAATCAACTTTTACCCCATGTACACCTACATTTGCTATATGCGCCCCTGGTTTTACTATTTTTTGGCAGATATCCCAGGTTGCAGGAATACCCACGGCTTCAATTGCCACATCTACGCCATCACCCACAATACTTTTTATGGTCTCCAAAACATTTTCAGTAGCGGAATTAATAGTGTGCGTTGCCCCTAGTTCCTTAGCCACATTTAATCTGTTTTCATCCATATCAATCATAATAATAATGGATGGCGAATAAAACTGCGAAGTTAGCAGCACTGACATACCAACGGGTCCTGCACCAACAATTGCAATAGCATCTCCTGGTTTTACCTGACCGTATTGCACACCTATTTCATGTCCGGTAGGAAGGATATCACTCAACAAGACGGCCACTTCATCATCAATTGATAAAGGTATTTTATACAGGCTGTTATCTGCATGCGGAATACGAACAAACTCTGCCTGTACCCCATCAATCATATACCCCAAAATCCAGCCGCCATCTTTACAGTGCGAATACAATTGTTTTTTACAGTACTCGCAGGAACCACATGAAGTAATACAAGAAATCAAGACCTTATCGCCTTTCTTAAAATGTGTTACACTTTCACCCACTTCTTCAACCAATCCGATGCCTTCGTGTCCCAAAATACGTCCATCTGCAATTTCAGGATTTTTACCTTTATAAATACCCAGATCGGTACCGCAGATAGTTGTTTTTAAAACCTTGATAATGGCATCTGTTGGTTTTAAAATAGTTGGTTTTGGTCTTTCTTCTAAGGCGATGTCGTGCTCGCCATGATAAACTAATGCTTTCATATTTTTTTGTCTTAAAATTATTACATAAAGATATTGCCGTTTAAGGCATTTCTGTCAGCTCATTACGAATAGTTTAACTATTTAAGAAAATGTAACGCTTTCTCTAATTTAACCGCAAAGTTGCAAATCATTCATTATACGGGCCTTATTTCACTCCGTCAGCAATAAGCTAGAGATTATATAAAGAAACAACTACAACACAATATGCAATCTATTCCTTTTGACCGAGTAGATGAAAATTGTACATTTGCCTTTAGGAACAGAAACAGGTTGAAAAATAAAGCATTGAGTGGCATATCAATTTTTCGCGAATTTTTGAAATTTATAATCCAGCCCTACAGCTTATTCCTAAAAACCTTAAATAAAAAAAAATGCTTTTTCCCTATTTAGATATTGTTTTAAGAAGCCTGGCGGTGTATTTTTTCATGACCATTGCGCTCCGCGTTTTTGGAAAAAAGGAACTTTCGCAATTAAACACTGCTGATATCATCTTGATTTTACTGATTAGTAATTCGGTACAAAATGCAATGGTTGGTCCTGACACGAGTTTACAGGGTGGTTTAGTTGCTGCATTGGTTTTGTTTGTAATTAATTTTATCATAAAAAAACTTACACACAAATACAAGGTTCTCAATGATTTACTTTTAGACAAACCCCAAATCTTAATTCATGACGGAAAACTTGATTTTAAAGAATTAAGCAAATTAGACATTTCAAGCGATGAATTGAAAGAAGCAATGCGTGAACATGGTTTAGAACATTTTAACGAAGTAAAGCTCTGCATGCTTGAAATTGACGGTACCATTAGTGTGATTTCTGAAGACAAAAAGCATCTTAAACAAACGCATTATAAACGAAAACACAATCATAAGAATTTCAGAAAATAGTCTTTGATCGAAATTTCAACTTAAATTCCAATACAGAACTCTGCGATAAATTTCAATTAGAAAAATTCCAATTGCAAAATTTGGAATTAGGCAATTATTGGTAGTTTCATTACTTTCTCGCGCTAATTTTAGACGGAAGATTGGATATTTTTTTAAAGACCCAAAACAAGCACAATGCCTGCAGTAATACGGTTAAGATTAAAATAGGATAACATCCAATAATTTGCAATGCTCTTTCAAATAAATAAAGATATCCGTTCACTATTTTAGCTTGGGTCAGCTCGTAAAATTCGAGGTCATAAGCAAACCAGGCCAATAAACTTCCTGCAATGGCAACGACAATGGAAAATAACACTGGAAAAGTTGCAGCTTTAACGGGTGTTAGCCTTTCTTCTCGTCTTTTAAACCCTAATTGCTTAAATTCTTCCATAAAAGAAATTTCGGCCTGCCTTGTGGTTTCTGCATCTTTAAAATCAATGGTAATATACTTTGTACCGGTAACATTTTTCACACCAAAGGTAATGTGTGAATCATTTCCGGGCTTAAACTTATAAGCAAAAACTTCTTTAATCTTCACAATACAATCAAAACGTGAAGCATGCAATAAATCCCTGTCTATTCCTTCAATACTTAAATCGGCTACTTCCTTTTTTATATTACCGATTATATATTTTGAATAAAATAATACTACGTTATCTTTCTCACCATCAAAGATGATTGGATTTTTAAAAATCGCTTCCATAATTATTTAACCCTTACCAATAATTTTGCAAAGGTCGATATATCCCTTTTTTCAGTACGCCTTTAAAAAGTTTAAAAATTACATTTGAAGATTTTTTTTATAAATAAAATACTCACAAAAAAAAGCCGATTTCAAAATTGAAATCGGCTTTTGTAATTTTTGGGAAATGCAGCATTATACTTCACATTTCAAAAAACGTATATTATTTATGATATAAATACACTTAAGATAAAATACACTAATCCTGCTAAAATAGCCGAAATAGGTATTGTTAAGATCCAGGCCCATATCAAACTAACAGTTACTCCCCAACGAACGGCAGACACACGTTTTGTTAATCCAACACCAATAATTGATCCTGTAATAGTGTGCGTTGTACTTACCGGGATTTTTAAATGCTCTGTAAAATATAAAGTTAAAGCACCAGCAGTTTCTGCAGCAACTCCTTCAAATGAAGTTACTTTGGTAATTTTAGAACCCATTGTTTTCACAATTTTCCATCCTCCGCTCAATGTTCCTGCAGCAATGGCAGAGTAACACGCCAGAGGAATCCAAGGCGGCATTTTAAAGTCACCTGAATCTGATGGGAGTACTACGTCTAACCATGAATCCATGTGCACACCTGGATTGGTATGAATATAAACTGCAACGGCCGCTGCGATAATTCCCATTACTTTTTGAGAGTCATTTCCTCCGTGCCCTAAACTAAAGGCGGCAGAAGATAATAATTGCATTTTTTTCAACGCTGCGTCTGCCTGATGAAGATTCAAACTACTAAATATCAAACAGAAAGCACTAACCGTTAATACTATAAAAGCAACTAAAAACCATTTGATATTGTGTGGCTCAAAGGCAACACTCCAAAAAACAGAAGATGCGAAACGAGGTTTATGCCCATCTTTTACAATTTCTTCGTACGGTATCATTTGTGTATAAACAAACCATACTGTGGCAATCATTAAGACTGCTGTAAATATTTTAGGGTAAATACTTTTGCGGGAAGCATTTAATAACCAAATCGAAATTAGATAAGAAGCCAGGGCTCCTAACAGTGGTGCCAGGACAATAAAAGCAATAATGATGAGTACTCCAGAGGGCATACCACCATCTTTTCCGGACTTGTACCAACTGACAATTTGATACCAGTAATGAGTTGTTCCATCTTCTCCTATATAACCTGAAAGTCCGTGTACGGCAATAGCATGCGCGATTGCGGCTCCGGCAAAACCACCAATTAAAGTATGAGATGAACTGGAAGGAATTCCTAACCACCAGGTCAATAAATTCCAGCAAATTGCTGCAATAACACCGGCAAGAATCACAACCAGATTAATCTCCATCGTGTTGGCTGTTTTTGCAACAGTATCTGCAACACCAAATCCGAAGACCCAATACGCCAGAAAGTTAAAAAATGCTGCCCAAAGAACGGCCTGAAAAGGCGTTAGAACCTTTGTGGCAACAACTGTAGCAATAGCATTGGCCGCATCATGAAAACCATTGATGTAATCAAAAATTAAAGCTAATACTATAATAATTATAAGTAGCGTCATAAATTATAACTTCAGAATGAAATAAATTGAATTTAAGAATGTTTTACAGAAATAGATTCCAGTATGTTGGCAACACTCTTACATTTATCTGTTGCTGATTCTAAAACAGACAATACTTCTTTATATTTAATGATATTTTTAGCGTCTGTTTCGTTTTCAAAAATTTCAAAAACTGCTTTGTTATAAACGTTATCTGATTTGTTTTCCAGTTTATTAATTCTGGCACAAGCATCTTTAATGACCTTGAAATTTTTTAAATTTCTTAATTCTTTTACCGCGCTGTCTATATTCTGACACGCTTCAAGATTGATTTCTGTCATCTTTCTGATCGATTTTGTAATCTTATCAACCTGATACAATCTCATTCTGCTTGCAGCACCGTGAAGATAATCTGCAACGTTATCAATAGAAGTAATTAAAGTATGGATATCCTCCCTATCAAATGGAGTAATAAAGTTTCTGCTTAATTCCAAATTGGTCTGACGTGTAATGTCTTCACCTCTTTGCTCTAATTCGTCAATCTTTTGAAAAAGAACTTCTCTTTCTTTCAATGGAAGATTTACAGCTTCGTGTAAGTTAGAAGCTAATTCAATTAAATTGCTTGAAGCCTCTTCAAAAAGTGGAAAGAATTTCTTGTCTTTCGGCACTAAAAATTGGAAAATACTGTTTATTGACATTTTTATATTTTTGATAGTGCAAAATTACTTCATTAATATTCTACAATGTTAAGCCATTGTTAACAAATCGTTTTCAATTTGGAAACTATCCAGAAACGATACGGTTTTTTCAATGTCGTAATGTAAGATTCTGTCTTCTTTTACTAACGGCACTACTTCTCTGTAACTGCTCAAAAACATCTCAATAAAATCGCTCGATTTCAGCGGTTCTCTGTAAGCAATTGCCTGCGAAGCATTCAATAATTCGATTGCTAAAATACGCTCCAGATTATTCATAATTAGAAGCGCTTTTGTCGCTCCGTTGGCTCCCATGCTTACGTGATCTTCCTGACCATTGCTCGAAACAATACTGTCAACACTTGATGGAGCTGCCAATTGTTTATTTTGACTGGCAATGCTGGCCGCTGTATATTGGGGAATCATTAAACCTGAATTCAATCCGGGATTATCAACTAAAAATGCCGGAAGATTTCTTAATCCTGAAATCAATTGATAGGTTCTTCTTTCAGAAATACTTCCTAATTCTGCTAAAGCAATGGCCATAAAATCTAAGGCTAACGCCAAAGGCTGACCGTGAAAATTACCGCCGGAAATAATCTGATCGGCTTCAATAAAAATATTTGGATTATCTGTAACTGAGTTGATTTCAGTTTTAAATACTTTTCGAACATAATCGATCGCATCTTTTGAAGCGCCGTGAACCTGTGGCATACAGCGGAACGAATACGGATCCTGAACATGTTTTTTTTCCTGCTCAATGATTTCGCTTCCGTCTAAAAATTCATTGATTCTCTGAGCCGTAATAATTTGTCCTTTGTGAGGGCGTATAAAATGAATCAATTCATTAAAAGGTTCAATTCTTCCGTCAAAACCTTCCAAAGAAATGGTTCCGATTAAATCAGCTAAATACGAATATTTATACGCTTTTAATAAAATGTGCACTCCGTAAGCACTCATAAACTGCGTTCCGTTTAGCAAAGCCAAACCTTCTTTAGACTGTAAGACGATGGGTTCCCAGTTAAAATGTTTTAAAACTTCGGCCGAAGCTACTTTTTTTCCTTCAAAAAGCACTTCTCCCTCTCCCAATAAAGGAAGTGATAAATGTGCCAGAGGAGCCAAATCTCCGGAAGCACCCAGAGACCCTTGTGTGTATATGATAGGTAAAATGTCATTGTTATAAAAATCAACCAAACGATTCAACGTTTGCAGCTGAATTCCAGAATGTCCGTAGCTTAAAGATTGTATTTTAAGAAACAGCATTAATTTTACAATTGAAGCAGGAACTTCTTCACCAGTACCGCAAGCGTGCGATTTTACAAGGTTTTCCTGAAGTTTAGACAGATTTTCGTTAGAAATTTTCACATTACAAAGTGATCCAAAACCTGTATTGATGCCGTAAATTGGTTCTGAATGAGAAGCCATTTTTTTATCCAAATAATCACGGCATTTCTGAACGTTTACTTTTGCTTCCTCAGACAATTCAAGTGTTTTTTGATTGACGATGATTTCTTGTAAAGCTTCTAAACTTAAGGTTTCAGTACTTATATAGTGGATTTCTTGCATCTTGTTTGTAATTTAAAACGTCAAAATTCAACAAATCAATATTAAAAAGCAACATTTTATCACAATAATTAAAATTTAAGCAAAATGTAATCTTGTATGTTATTTATTTCACAATACTTATCATACAAAACTCAAGTGTTTTGTTACTATAAAAATAACTCGAAAACTCTTACATCTTCCTGAATAAAAACACTTCCGTTAACAAAACAGACTAAAAACAGTCGCTTTCAAAATATTTTTCTTAAAAATCAGGTCATTAACTTACGCCTATAGCATTATTTTTAAGCCTAAATATACGAATACATCAATTTAAGAGATTCAATGTTGACAAAAGCTCAATATAAATTTGATGACATTTGAATTATTAAAATATTCGCAAAAAGGGAATTCGGTTTTTTAACTTTTATAAAAAACTGTACTTTTGACAAATCAAAAATGAAAAGTAACAGCATCAAATATCAATCTTCAATGACAACTCAAACAGGAGTTGCAATTGTTGCTGCAACAATTTCTACTACAACAACTACTACCCCTTAGGGGTATACATTTTTACATATAATCCTGGTTATCTATACTTTTTTCTTAAAAGAAGAAAGGCTTTGGATACATAAAAACATTTGCATAAAAGAAAAAAAACATCAAAATGAAAGTATTAAAATTTGGCGGAACTTCAGTTGCCAATGCTCAAAATATAAAACTTGTTCTCGAAATTATAAATCAAAAATCTAAAAAAGATAAATTAGTTGTAGTAGTTTCTGCCTTAAGCAAGGTGACGGATTTATTGCAGTCAGCAGCAGCAAAAGCGGCGGCAAACGATGAAAGTTTCAGGGAAATTGTTGCTGAAATCGAGAAAAAACATCTTGATACTCTAAAAGATCTTATACCGGTAAGCGAACAAAGCAGTTTGCTGAGCCACGTAAAAAGAATCATCAATCATTTAGAAACCTTACTAGACGGCTGTTTTCTATTAGGAGAACTTTCTCCCAGAACTGCCGATACTATTTTGAGTTTTGGAGAATTGCTTTCGTCGTATATCATTGCGCAGGCATACCAGCAGATTGATAAAGATGTGGTATATAAAGACAGCCGTGAAATTATTAAAACCAACAGCAATTTTGGTAAAGCGGTTGTGAGTTTTGAAATTTCGAACCAATTGATTCAGGAATATTTTGCCGAAGATCAATCGCAGATTAATATTTTACCCGGCTTTATTGCTTTAACCCTTGACGGAATCACAACGACATTAGGCCGCGGCGGTTCTGATTATACTGCTGCCATTATTGCCGGAGCACTTGATGCCGAGCAGTTGGAAATCTGGACAGATGTAAACGGAATGTTTACTGCCAACCCAAAAATCGTAAAACAAGCGCAGCCAATTGCCAATATTTCGTATCAGGAAGCGATGGAATTATCGCATTTTGGAGCGAAAGTGTTATATCCGCCAACAATTCAGCCAGTTTTAAGAAAAAACATTCCAATTTTAATTAAAAATACATTTGAGCCAGAAGCCGTAGGAACTTTGATTTCTGATCAGGTTTCATCAAAGGATACTGTTGTAAAAGGAATCAGCCACATCGATAATATTTCGCTTGTAACTCTGGAAGGTCCAGGAATGATTGGTGTTGCCGGTTCGTCAAGACGTTTGTTTGAAGTCTTGTCTCAGGAAAAAATCAACGTAATTTTTATTACTCAGGCTTCTTCTGAACATTCGATTTGTATCGGAATTTTAAATTCAGATGCTGAAAATGCTGAAAACGCGATCAACAAAGCTTTTGAAGTAGAGATTCTTCAAAATAAAATTGATCCGGCCATAGTAGAAAAAGACCTTTGCATTATTGCTTTGGTAGGCGAAAACATGAAAAATCACCAAGGTTTGAGCGGCAGAATGTTCAGTACCTTAGGAAAAAATAACGTAAACATCCGTGCGATTGCGCAAGGTGCGTCTGAACGTAATATTTCGACTGTAATTAACGAAAGAGACGTTAAAAAAGCGTTGAATACTTTACACGAAAACTTCTTTGAAGAAAACACCAAACAGCTCAATTTATTTGTAATGGGTGTTGGAAATGTAGGTGAAAAATTCATTGAGCAAATTCACAATCAAAAGAAATTCTTAAAAGAAAATTTAAAGATAAATGTTCGCGTTATCGCTTTATCCAACTCCAGAAAAATGCTTTTTGACGAAGACGGAATTTCATTAAAAGACTGGAAATCGACTTTAGACAAAGGCGAACAAGCGATTCCAACAGAATTTATGGCACGCGCTAAAGAACTCAATTTACGTAACAGTATTTTCGTGGATATTACAGCAAATGCAAGCGTTTCTGAAATGTATGAGAAATTCTTAAAAGAAAGTATTGCTGTTGTAACCTGCAACAAAATTGCCTGTTCATCAGCATATGACAATTATAAAAAACTAAAAAGCTTATCACGTCAATACAACGCTCCGTTTTTGTTTGAAACGAATGTGGGTGCGGGATTGCCGATTATCGATACTGTAAAAAACCTGATCGCATCAGGCGATAAAGTGCATAAAATCCAGGCGGTTTTGTCTGGAAGTCTGAACTTCATTTTCAACAATTTTGATAAGAATAATTCTTTTCATGATGTAGTTAAAGAAGCCGGAGTACAAGGGTTTACAGAACCAGACCCAAAAATTGACTTAAGCGGTGTTGATGTGGCCCGTAAAATTCTGATTCTAATTCGCGAAAGCGGTTACGAAATGGATATTGACGCCATCGCAAACGAATCGTTCCTGCCAGCAGAATGTTTGGATACAACAAACAACGAAGCCTTTTTTGCATCGTTAATCAAACACGCTCCTCATTTTGAAAAAATCTATGAAGAAGCGTTGGCAAAAGATTCAAGATTAAAATACGTAGCACAATTCGAAAACGGAAAAGCAAGCGTTGGCCTGCAATTCATCGCTAAAGATCATCCTTTCTATAATTTAGAAGGAAAAGACAATATCGTATTGTTCTACACAGATCGTTACGTAGACCAGCCTTTATTGATCAAAGGCGCCGGTGCCGGAGCTGCGGTTACAGCATCAGGAATTTTTGCAGATGTAATTCGAATAGGAAATAATTAAAAAAAGGGACAAAGGCACATAGGTGCAAAGGTTCAAAGGTTTTTACTTTGTCACTTTGCCTCCTTGAACCTTTGAGCCTAAATATAAAATATCTAGAGGTAAAGCCTTTGTTCCTTTGAACCTTTGCCACTTTGAACCTTTGCCACTTTGAACCTTATAACAAATGACACAGATTAAACTATTTTGCCCGGCAACTATCGCGAATCTTTCGTGCGGATTTGACGTACTCGGACTTTGCTTAGACACGGCAGGCGATGAAATGATTGTTAGAAAAGTCGATCAAAAAGGCGTTCGTATTACTAAAATTGTCGGTGCCGATTTACCTTTAGAAACCGAGAAAAATGTTTCGGGAGTTGCGGCTCTGGCGATGTTAGAAGCTTATGAAAGCCATTTTAATTCGATAGATTTTGGTTTTGAAATCGAAATTTATAAAAACATAAAAGCCGGAAGCGGGATTGGAAGCAGTGCCGCAAGTTCTGCCGGAGCGGTGTTCGGGATAAATGAATTATTAGGAAGACCTTATTCGCGTAAAGATTTGGTACAGTTTGCGATGCAGGGCGAAAAATTAGCCAGTGGCAACGCGCACGCAGACAACGTTGCTCCTGCCCTTTTAGGTGGCTTTACTTTGGTAAGAAGTTATGCGCCTCTTGACATTATTAGAATTGACAGTCCGGAGGAATTATTCGCTACGGTGGTTCATCCTCAAATTGAATTGAAAACGTCAGATGCGCGTTCAGTTTTAAAACAAACCGTTTCCCTAAAAAGCGCCATTATGCAATGGGGAAATGTGGGCGGATTAATCGCAGGTTTATATACCAAAGATTACGACTTGATTGGAAGATCACTTCATGACGAGATAGTTGAACCTTTAAGAAGCGTTTTGATTCCGGGATTTGATTTAATCAAACAAACGGCTTTAGAAAACGGTGCCTTAGGTTCCGGAATTTCAGGTTCCGGCCCGTCGATTTTTGCTCTAAGCAGAGGAAAAAACACCGCAGAAAAAATTGCAAAAGCCATGAGCGACGTTTATGAGAAAATGAATTTGCCTTATGAAATTCACGTTTCGAAAATTAATCCTGATGGAGTTAGGATTCTTTGAAAGAATTAAAAATTTATAATTAAAAATTAAAAATTTTGCGTCACGTTTGTCAGACTGAGCGAAGTCGAAGTCCCGTAAAGTAGGACACAAAGTATAACACATATAGTTTGTCATTTCGACCGAAGGGAGAAATCACACTCGTAAATCGACAAAGATTGGCGAATTTCTGTGCAGAGTCTCTAGTGCGATTTCTCCCTCCGGTCGAAATGACAAAAAAGCTGAATAATAATTATTAAAATTAAAAAACAGTACCACACAGCTTTGCGAACTCTGCGTTTTCAAAAGAAACCAATTCCTTGCGAACTTTGCGGTTAAATAATAAATAAACCAATGGAATTTGGAACTTAAAAATTGAAAATTGATTACAGAAAAGTCTATTCTCTATACTCTATTCTCTTTTTTCTAAAATTTAAAATCCAAAATCTAAAATCTAAAATTAAACCATGAAATACTATAGTTTAAACCATAATGCACCGGAAGTTTCTTTTAAAGAAGCCGTGATACAAGGATTAGCGAGTGATAAAGGATTGTATTTTCCGCAGATCATTACGCCTTTAAATCCTGCGTTTTTTAATGTAATCGAGAATTTAAGCCATAACGAAATTGCTTTTGATGTGATTCAGCAATTTGTGGGCGATGATATTCCGGAGGAAAACTTACGAGAAATTATTAAAGATACTTTGTCTTTTGATTTTCCGGTTGTGGAAGTTGAAAACGGGATTTATTCGTTAGAATTATGGCACGGGCCAACAATGGCTTTTAAAGACGTTGGAGCGCGATTTATGTCCCGTTGTCTGGCATATTTTAATAAAGATAAAAAAGACAGTAAAAATACCGTTTTAGTAGCGACTTCCGGAGATACGGGCGGTGCCGTTGCGAGCGGATTTTTGGGCGTTGACGGTGTTGATGTTGTGATTTTATATCCGTCAGGAAAAGTGAGCGACATTCAGGAAAAACAATTGACCACTTTAGGGAAAAACATTAAAGCACTTGAAGTAGATGGTGTTTTTGATGATTGCCAGGATATGGTTAAAAAAGCGTTTTTAGATGAAACTTTAGCGCATAAAAACCTGACTTCGGCGAATTCTATTAATATTGCGCGTTGGTTGCCTCAAATGTTCTATTTCTTCTTTGCTTACAAAGCTTTGAAAAGCCAAAACAAACCGTTGATTTTCTCTTGCCCAAGCGGCAATTTCGGGAATATCTGCGCCGGAATTATGGCTAAGAAATTAGGTTTGCCAATTGAACATTTTGTAGCCTCTACCAACGTAAACGATACCGTACCAAGGTTCTTAGAAAGTGGGAAATACGACCCAAAACCTTCTAAAGCAACAATCTCTAACGCTATGGATGTTGGAAACCCAAGTAACTTCATTAGAATTCAGGAATTGTACAACAACGATTTAAAAGCTTTCGAAAAAGATTTCTCATCGTACAGTTATACTGATGAAGAAACACTTATAGCCCTAAAACAAATTTACAATACCGACGGTTACATTGCAGAACCACACGGCGCTGTGGGTTATTTAGGTTTGAAAAAAGAATTGCAAAAACACGATAACGCGATTGGTGTTTTCTTAGAAACCGCACATCCTATTAAATTCTTAGATGTTGTTGAACCTGCTTTAGGCATTACACTTCCGATTCCAGAACAAATTGAAAGTGTTATGAATGCCGATAAAGTGAGTGTGAAGATTAAGACTTATGAGGAATTGAAGGCGTTTTTGGGGTAATAATCCTTCTCTGTAAAAATTATAAAGCCACAGATTACAAAGATATATTTTGATGTAATTTGTGGCTTTCTTGTTTAATTTTTAAATAAGTTTATTATGTTTGACTAATAAATATTTCTACACAGAAAATTAAATATGAATCTATACATTATCCTTGCCATATTAGCTTTAATTGCCATTCTACTGCTTAATTACAAAAAAATTCAATTGTTTATAGATTATATCAAAGAACAAATCGCAATTGACTTTAAAAAGAGAACCAATTTAGATTGGCACACATTAAATAGACTTTCTGCTCCTAATTCATTTATATGGGGATTCTTATTTAAATCTCCTGTTTTGTATTTTGATAATACCAATTTATACGTTACAAAATCTAGTGATCCCGTAATCAAATATTCTATTTCAACAATTATTGAACTAAGAAAAACTAGTGTGATGATTAATGATAGAAGAGTCTGGAAAATAATTATCAATGATGCAGGTAAACAAATCATTTATAAGTTTAGAGTCTATAGGAATTTTAATCTCTTTTTAGAGAAAGTAAGCGAAAATCCAAACGCTATTGTAGATGAAAGGTATATTTGGAAAATGTTTGAGTAAAGAATTCCAGAACAAATTGAAAGTGTTATGAATGCCGATAAAGTGAGTGTGAAGATTAAGACTTATGAGGAATTGAAGGCGTTTTTGGGGTAATAATTTATCTCATTATCAAATATTTAAAACTACAGATTACGCGAATTCTTTTATGTTTAATTTGTGGTTTTCTTTTTGTTTATGAATTCGTTTTTATAGGTTAAATTCGTTATGTTTGATAAGGATAAAACTGAGTTTAATTTAAAAATTTCATTATACATTTATGCTACTAACTACTGCAGGAACTATAGCTTTCGGAACTTGGATTCTAGATAAAATCAAAGATAAAGGCTTTGATAGCTTATACTCTAAACTCACGGAGTCAGATGAAATCAATGAACAGTTTATAAATGCTGTTAATACCGTATCTACAAAACTTCAAAAAAAGTATCCTCAAATTTTAGGAGGAAAAATTGAATATTTTTTTAAAAGTGAAGCAATATTTAAGGAGTTGATTAAATTAACGTTTATAAATTCCAATGTTAATCTAGAGAGCGTCTCTAATAATTTTGACACTAACACTCTTCCATCTGATTTCATTTTAGAGTTTGTAACCGATTTAAAATCAGAATTACTTACCAATAGAAATTTTGATGAAATCATTGCTAATAAAGAGCTGTTTATTTTAATTTATGGAATTAGCAATGATACTGAACTAATTGCTCAAAATTCAAATCTTGCCTTAACAGAAATTACTGAAATTAAAAATTTACTTGAACAAAGAATTGGAAACAAATTCTTACTGAATGAATTTTTATCAAAATATTCAGAAAATGCACTTAATAATTTATCACAAGTAAATTTTATAGGCCTTGGCGTTGGCGTCGACATTTCAAAAAAAATTAATCGAAAAAATTTAGAAGATATATTTGTTAAACCTGATTTTAAGGTAATTCATAATAAATTTCTTAAAAATAAAGATTTTGATGAATTTTTATTTGAAGAGGATTCCGAAATAAATTATGACCAACTATTCAATTACTCTAATAAAATAGTTATACTGGGAAACCCAGGATCTGGAAAATCAGTTCTAATTAAATCAATTATTTGTGAAATTCTAAAAAAAAATGAGGATAGTTTTGATCATGATAACTTAACTGAATATATTCCATTTAGAATAGAATTAAGAAAGTATTTGGCTTTTAAAAAACAAAACAGAGGTAACATCTTGAAATATTTGAATTCCTTACTTGAAGAAGAATATGGGATTACAAGTATGACAGAAATATTACTTGAGAAAATTTTAAAAGAAAATAAAAATATAATTTTCTTTGATGGATTGGATGAAATATTCAAAATTGAAGACAAGATTGATATCAAAAATGATATCGAAAATTTCCATAATTCCTTTTCTTTATCAAAATCAGTTACGTCCTCAAGAATTATTGGATATGAGGAAGCTAAATTAAATGAGGAAGATTTTTTCGAAGTAAATATCAAAAACTTTAATGATAAACAAATTGACCAATACTTACATAATTGGTATGAAAAAGAAGAAGAACTATCAGAAAGAAGAACTAATGAAATAAATGGCTTTATTGAAAAAAGAAATGAAATTGACAATGAATTAATTTCAAATCCACTTCTTCTATCTCTAATAGTAATTATATATCGAAATACACTTGCCTTACCGGAATCTAAACTTGAAATTTATCAAAGTTGTACTAAAACATTAGTTGAAAAATGGGATGCTAGTAAAAAAGACTTAGAGATTAATTTAGATCCTGAAATTAATAAAAAGCGTGAAAACATTTTAGCCGACTTAGCATATTGGCAATATCAAGAATTAAGTAGCGATATAATAAAAATAACATTTGCAAGGGCACTAAACAATGTTGCTTCCTCTCTTGAGCGACTTAAAATCACTGATGAATCTGAATCTCATAATTCTGCAGAAAATTTCATGGCATATGCCCAAAAAAGATCTATTTATTTTGAAAACAATTTTACACATAAAACTTTTTTAGAATACTATTGCGCATATTGGATTTATTCAAACATTGAAAAAAAGAATAAAACTAAAGAAAGAAATTTATTAATCTCCAAATATATAGATAATTCATTTTGGCATATAGTCCTAGAATTATTGCTCAATATGATTGATAAAAATCAAGCTGACAATGAAATGATCGATGAATTGATAACACATCAAATAGATAAGAATGGAGTAAAAGCTCTTCCATTTATATTGTCAACTATGAGTGGATACAAAAATATCAGTCCTGTATGTATTCAAAATTGTATAAATATTTCTCTTGATTATATTTTTAACGATTATGATAAAGATAATTTCCTCAACGACGAAAGTTTACAAGTGAAAATATATGAGTCAATAAAAAAATTATATTCTGATAAAAAGATTCAAAAATTTATTATAAATAAACTAATAGAGCTCGAAGCTCAAAATATTCAACATAGAAATTTAATTTATTCGTTCTATTTTGAAATTGATTACATTGACCTTAACATTCCTGCAGATTTAGCATGTGATTATAACTATAATTTCCATTTTAAGGATAAAGCAATATTTGATGCGACAATACATAGTGATAAATTTTTATCAATATCATCTTGTTACAACATAAATGCAAAATTTTGTAAAGAAAACTACCTTGGTGTTGTAGAAACCTTTATCAATAAGTTTGGCGTAGAGAGCTTTTTCGAAGAAATACCCTTTTACTTTTATTCAGATACTTATTTGCCTATAGGATATTTTTATATTCGAAATCAAGCGAAAGCAGAAAACATACCTGATTTGATAAAAAACTTAAATCATTTATTTAGTTTAGGAGTAAAGTCTCACGAATTGATTAAATTTTTAGCTGAAGAAAAGCTGTATTATGGCTCTGCAGAAGAGGATGGCACACCATTAATTGAAGCTTTTGACAATGAAGATAATATAATTGTAAACTTAGTAATTTTACTTATTTTATTTTCAATTACAAAGTATCATGTAAATATCAAAGAAATGGCTAAAGGAAAAAAGAAAGAGGAAATACTTTTAAAAATTGCTTCAGTCAATAGAAATGAAAGAGTTTCTCAAATTTTAAAACTTTATGATTATTCAATTTAACATTTAAAATTAGCACCTTTATTATTTACAGCATTAAAACCAACTAATGAAAAGAAGGGACTTCGTTAAAACAACATTACTTTTTGTCACATCGGTACAATTGTTTCCTAACAAATTGCTTGAATCCACTTCAATTCTTAGAAGTAATTTCAAATACATTTACACGAATTCTAAACTTAAAAATCAGTTCTTTTTGTTTTTGAAAAACGTGTTTAATTTATATCCCGAGGCCGAATTTCATAAATTATTTTATGACAACATTATTTCAAAAGCCAAATAAATAATTGAACGATTTCGGCTAAAGCAATTCTTTAATATTATAATTTTGTTCCTCCGGCTAAAGCACGAGGCAATTCAAAAATTAAAAGATATTTCAGCATAAATAGTACCATGATTACAAAAGCAACATTACAAGATATTCCCGCATTAAACATTTTAATCAATTCGGCTTACAGAGGCGAAACTTCTAAAAAAGGCTGGACAACAGAAGCCAATATTTTAGAAGGAAAAAGAACCAACGAAAAAGAATTGACAGAAACAATTCTGAATCCGAAGAATACCATTTTGAAATATACTGAGAATGATCAAATTATTGGTTCGGTTTTATTGGTCGAAAAAGAAAATCAATTGTATTTGGGAATGTTAACCGTTTCTCCTGAATTGCAAAACAGCGGTATCGGGAAACAACTATTGGCTGAAGCCGAAAATCATGCCAGAGCTTTGAGCTTGTCGAGTATTATTATGACGGTTATTTCGGTTCGTGAAGAACTTATTGCGTGGTACAAACGCCACGGTTATGCTGCTACAGGCGAACGGGAAGCTTTTCCGGAAAGTGATATTCATATTTCGATTGCTGATACGCCTTTGGAGTTTATTTATTTGGAGAAGCTTCTTTGAGATTCTTATTTCACAGAGTTTTTACGCGGAGATTCACAGAGTTTTTTGCAACAAAGACGCGGAGACACGAAGTTTTTTTTAATCTGGCACAGACACAAAGTTTAATATAATAACAAATGATAAAAAGTACAATCTTATTGGTTTTATTTGTATCTCTTTTTTCCTGTAGAAATCAGAAAAAAGAAACTAAAAATGTAACCCCGGTTAAAGTTACTGAACAAAATAGTATTGCACCTCAAAACAATATAAAATCAGTTAAAACAGAGACTGAACCTTATGATTTTGATACTATTTTAAAAAATGGTTATCATTTGTCCTATCGCATTTATAACGATAGTATCGAAAATGATGCTCTACAAAGTTTAACTTTAGTAAAAGGGAATCGCGATATTAAAATGTTAAACGAGACCAGCTATCCAATGTTACATAAAAATCTGGGCTATATTGGAGCTGATTTTGGAGCTGCTTTTCTTTTTGTGCAATCTTACGGTTCCGGAAATCCTGACGAGATGCAGTTAATTCAAAAAGAAAATGGAAAGGAATTAAAAAGTGGTGTAATAGTTGACCTAAAAGAAGATCAAAAAGTACTGCTTTATATTGAAAATCTTCATGAGAAAAATGAAAAATTAAAACTACTCGATTTAAAAAACAATACCGAAAAACTTATTACAGATTTCAATAATTTGTCCTGCACACATGTAGGAGGTTTACGAAATTGTGTAAAAATTGATACCGTTACACAAAAAGAAATCGTTTTGAAAACGGACTCCGAAGAGGATAATATTTTAAAGAGATATAAGCGTTAAAAATATAAAGTATTGCCGGTTTTTTACCGCGCAAAGGCGCGAAGTCGCAAAGTTGTATTTTCATTTCTGTGCGACTTCTGGCCTTTGTCCGATTTTCAGTTCTAGTGGTAGACGCACTGCTGTGCGTTTCTACAGAAAACCTGTGAACCTTTGTTACTTTCCCCTTTGAATCTTTCCCTAAAGCACTAATTCTTCAAACAGTCTTTGAATTGTTTTCTCTAAATCCTCACAAAACCCCGGATGAGGTCTTGACGTTTGAATGGCAGAACTTCGAATAGCGGTTAACCACCGAAAACGTTCTGGAATATCCATTTCGCCAATCGGGCCTCCTTCTTTGTCTCCGGCGGCGATTTTTTTAAGGGCTGTTACATTACAATGCAGCTGCTCGATATCAAAATCATTGGAAAGGGCTGCGATTTTGGCGTCTTCAATGTGTGACAGTACTTTTATAAATTTGGCTTTTTTGCAAAACAAAATGATTCCGATATTGAGGAATTCTTCGCGCTCTACTCTGGGTACTACGCGAATTACGGCATACTCATATAAGTGATTATCTTGCATTGTGAGCTTGATTTACAAAGATTTCTGAATTGTTTAATCTTGTCTGCAAAAATTGTAAATATACATTTCGCAAAGCTTCGGGTGTTTCATCGGTATCTTCCCAAACCAGCCATTCTTCTGGAATTGTGTTGACAATTTCTTCGAGAATTTCAGGTGTTAACAGGGCTTTAAATTCGGCATCAACTTCTTTTAAAAGTGAAGCCTGAGGCAGTAAAACATGGTCTTTTATTAATGCAAACGGACTTTTGGCATGCTGTTCCCAATTGTTCCAGGAATGATGAAAATACAAACAAGCGCCATGATCGATCAGCCATAATTCTTTGTGCCAGATCAACATATTGGTGTTTCTAAAAGTTCGGTCTACATTGGTGATATAAGCGTCCAGCCAAACAATCTGCGATGCTAATTTGGCATCGACAGTCGTCACAACCGGATCAAAAGTTATTGCGCCTGACAAAAAGTGAAGTGCCAGATTCAATCCCTGGCTTCCCTGCAGTAAATCCTGAATTTCCTCGTCGCCCTCAGATCTTCCAAAGGCTTCGTCGAGATGGGCAAAAACCAATTCCGGAAGCTGGAGTTTTAAAGCTTTGGCCACTTGTCCACCTACTAATTCGGCTATTAAGGCTTTTATGCCGTGTCCGGCCCCTTTGAATTTTAAGACATATTTAAAATCGTCGTCGGCTTCTGCCAAAGCGGGTAAAGAACCGCCTTCGCGCAATGGCGTGATGTAACGGGTAACATTTACCGTTCTGAGATCGAAATTGTTTTTCATAAATACAAATCTACGGTTTTTTGATTTTAGATTTAAAACTGGGAGAATTTTACCGCAGAGAACACAAAGTTTTTTTTACAAAGATTCGCAAAGTTTTTATTTTTAAGATTTGCTAGCTTTTGGAAGTTAGCAAAGCGTGATGGTAAATTCTAATTATCGCCTTTTTTTGTCAGAGTACGTAAAATCTAAGAAGTCTAAGCAAGTCTAAGAATCTAAAGTTCTAAAGATAAAAAAGCTTTTCCTAAATTCTCGATAATATCCGAAGCTATAAACGATTGGTAACCTGTTACTGGCAAAGCAATATCAGCCGTTAATCCGTGGAGAAATACGCCTAGTTTGGCAGCTTGTACGGGTTCGTAACCCTGTGCGAGCAGACTTGTAATGATTCCGGTTAACACATCACCGCTTCCTGCAGTGGCCAAAGCAGCGTTTCCGGTGGTGTTTTGGTAGATTTTATTTTGATTGATGATGAATGTTGGTGCGCCTTTCATGACGATAATGACTTTATATTTTTCAGAAAACGCGATGGATTTTTGGAACTTTTCTGATTCTGAATTCCATTTCCCTACCAATCGTTCGAGTTCTTTTGGATGAGGTGTCAATATAGTATTTTCAGGAACCAAATCGAGCCAGCTCTGATTTTGTGCCAGCATATTCAGTGCATCGGCATCGAGAACCAAAGGTGCTTTATTGATTCTTAAAAATTCAAAAAGTGCTTTTTGCGTGCCGAGCTCCTGCCCGATTCCAGGTCCAATTCCGATTGCCTGTGGCAGTAATGGAAGATGAACCGCTGTGATGAAGTTTGTATTTTCATCGGTAACCACCATCACTTCTGGAATGGAGATCTGGAGGATTTGATAGCCGCATTTTGGCGTAAAAGTAGTGACGAGTCCGCATCCTGATTTTAAGCAGGATTTTGATGCTAAAACGGCCGCTCCTATTTTGCCGTAACTTCCGGCAATAATAACGGCATGGCCCTGAAGTCCTTTATGTGTGTGAGGATTTACGGGTTTATAAAATTTTAGAATTTCATCTTTTGTGACTAAAAATGGATCTTTCATTGGACTTTATCTATTGTATTGTTTTAATTTTTAATCACTAATGTACTGAGGTTAATTTTAATGCTGCTACAACGGATTTACTTTTTAAAAACGCGGCTAAAAACAGATTTTTATTATTCCCTGCCATTTCTGCTTTAATTTGTAGTACTAATAAAAAGGTTATTAAAGTTACATAAAAAATCGAAGAAGAAAGTGTTTCTTATTACCATAAATCCCTAGCCCTGATAGAAGCGGCATCCTTTTTGTTTTTTCTTTAAAAACAAAAAGATATAGCGGATAGCAGGAAATTGCTCCTAATCATTGCGAAATTTATAATTTAGACTCTCTTTTTTCGATATTTTTTGAATAAATTTGCGATTCAATTTTATAACACAACACAATGAAAAATACTGCGCTTACGCACATACATGAGAGTTTGGGAGCAAAAATGCTTCCGTTTGCCGGTTATAATATGCCTATTACGTACGAAGGCGTAAATGCTGAACACGAAACGGTTCGTTCTAGCGTGGGCGTTTTTGACGTTTCGCACATGGGAGAATTTTTACTTACGGGTCCAAATGCTTTGGCTTTGATTCAGAAAGTAACTTCGAATGATGCTTCGACTTTGACGATTGGAAGAGCGCAATATTCTTGTCTTCCAAATAATGACGGCGGTATTGTTGATGATTTGATTGTGTATAAAATGAAGGATGAACAGTATTTGCTGGTTGTAAATGCTTCGAATATTGAAAAAGACTGGAACTGGATTTCATCACACAATGATTTGGATGTTGATATGAAAAATCTTTCTGATGATTATTCGTTATTGGCAATTCAGGGGCCAAAAGCGGTTGAAGCCATGCAGGCTTTGTCTTCTATCGATTTATCGGCAATTCCGTATTACCATTTTGAGGTGGCTGATTTTGCCGGAATTGAGCATGTAATTATTTCGGCTACAGGTTATACCGGTTCTGGCGGATTCGAAATTTACTGCAAAAACAGTGAGGCAGAACAAGTTTGGAACAAAGTTTTTGAAGCCGGAGCTGCTTTTGGAATTAAACCAATTGGATTGGCTGCGCGCGATACCTTACGATTGGAAATGGGATTCTGTTTGTACGGAAATGATATTAATGATACGACTTCTCCGCTTGAAGCCGGTTTGGGATGGATCACAAAATTCAATAAGGATTTTACTAATTCTGAAAGTTTGAAAAAACAAAAAGAAGCAGGTGTGACTAAAAAATTAGTGGCTTTTGAAATGCAGGAACGCGCGGTGCCAAGACACGATTACGAAATTGTCGATGCTGCGGGCGCTGTAATTGGTATTGTAACCTCCGGAACGATGTCTCCGTCTATGAATAAAGGTATTGGTTTAGGATATGTAACCGTAGACAATAGTGCTTTGGACAGCGATATTTATATTAGAATCAGAAAAAATGATGTTCCTGCTAAAGTGGTGAAATTACCCTTTTATAAAAAATAATATTTATATCATATAATTCAAAAATGCATTACTTAAAAGTAGTGCATTTTTTTTTGCTGTGATTTCCTGAATTTCCTTTGTAAAAGGCATGTCATAATCATGAATTCGCTGCTTATTTATTACAAAATAAATTGTCTGGATGTAATAAATTTAAAAAAATATGCAACTTAGAATCAAAAAATAAGCGTAATTTTAATGTAAACCATCACATTGGATTATGAAAAGAATTTCGCTTTTATTTTTGCTTACTACGAGTTTTCTATTTGGTCAAAATAGTACTGCAACGTGCGAAATATTAAACCAGATAAATGCAATGATTCAGAGTGAGCATATCAAGCCAAAACCGGTAAACGATAGTTTATCTGTTTATGTTTTTGATAACTTAATCAGCGAATTAGACCCTTCAAGAAATATTTTTTTTAAGACCGAGTACGATGAAATGGCTGCCAAATACCGTTTGAATCTGGATGATCTGATTCTTAAAAATGACTGTGGCTTTGTGGCTGATATTACGGATAAATATACTAACGCACTTAAAAGAACCAAAACCGTTTTAGAAAAAATACAATCTGACAATATTGATTACAATAAAAAAGACACCATTCGGTTTTTTAAGAAATCATTTCCCTTTTACCTAAAAAAGGAGGATTTGGAAAAAGTCTGGCTAAAGAAAATCCGCTATCAGATTTTAGATGAAATGGCCGACACGGGTAATAATTTAGATTCGATAAAGACCAATTTTAAATCGATCGAACACACCTCTAAAAATTTGATTTTAACGAATGAAATCTGCCGGTTCAGTACACTTTTACAGACAGATACAAAACTGGAGGAAAAACTGTATAATTTTTTCTGTACGTATTTTGATCCTCATACGGCTTATTTCAGCAATGATTCTAAGACCAGCTTTGTAGCGTCGTTGTCTAAAGAGCATTTGTCGCTGGGAATGAGTGTGAATTTGAATGAAAAAAATGAAATTATTATAGAGGAAATCGACCCAAACGGACCCGCTTTTAAAACAGGGCAAATAAAAAAAGGCGATCAGATTATTTCTATTTCCAATCAAAAAGAGACATTGCAGGTTTCCTGTGCTTCCTTAGAATCCATATCTACAATGATTTTATCTGAATCGAATAAAAGTATTACGCTTACTTTAAAACGAAATTCAGGCAAAAATTTCGATGTTTATATCGAAAAACAGGTGATGAAAGATGAAGAAAACTCTGTTTTTAGTTTTATAATAGGCAAAGAAAGTAAAGTTGGTTATATTAAAATACCGAGTTTTTATGCTGATTTAGACGGAAATACCAGAAAAGGATGTGCCGATGACGTAGCGAGAGAGGTTATAAAATTAGACCGGGATAATATAAAAGGTTTGGTAATTGATTTGATTGACAATGGTGGCGGCTCAATGGAAGAAGCCATAAAATTAGCCGGAATGTTTGTCGATTACGGACCAATTTCTATTGTGGTAGACAATCACCAAGCGCAGTCTGTGATAAATGATCCGTACAGAGGACTGATTTATCGTGGGCCGATTGTAATATTGGTAAATAGCAATACTGCTTCTGCAAGCGAATTTTTCTCTGCGATCTTACAGGATTACAATCGTGCTTTATTATTAGGTAGCAATACGCTCGGGAAAGCAACCATGCAGACTATTCTTTCGCTGGACGAAACTAAAAACACTGATTTCTTAAAAATTTCTATCAACAAATTTTATCGGGTTACCGGAAAAAGCCACCAATATATTGGGGTGACTCCTGATGTTGTACTGCCTGAATTTTATGAAGATGTTTTTCAGAAAGAAAGTGATTTTCCTACTGCAATCAAAAATGACAGTCTTACCCCATTTTTAAGATACAGAACGTATGTAAAACGAAATCTTATTGATAAACTCGCTAAAAATAGTACAGCACGATTGGCTGACAATATTTATTTTAATGATATAAAAAAGATTAATGTAAAAATCGATCAGATGATAAATACGCCAAAAGCAGAAATTCCGATGACTTTGGACGCCATTTTTAAACAGAAAAAAATTATTGATTCTCTTTGGAAAGAAATCAATACGTTTAACAATGAAAATAATCCTCTGGATGTTTACAATTCGACTGTAAATCAGTTTTTATTAGGCGTCCATCCAACTGAAAAAACAATAAATCAATACCAGATTGACAATCTAAAAACGAATCCTTATTTGAATGAAGCGGTAAATATTATTAATGAATTTAATGCTTCGAAATAACTTCGCGGTTTCAGGTTTCAGGTTTCAGGTTTCAGGTTTCAGGTTTCAGGTTTCAGATATAAAATTCTATTTGTTTTACGAACGGAATTTTTCATTTTAAAGATTCCGACAAACTTGAAACCTGAAACTTGAAACTTTTTAACATCTAACTTCTAACTAACTCTAAAAAAGAATAGAATTGATTTTGGAAAAATAAGGAATAACCGTATTTTTGCATCACAAAATAAAAAATCAGTAATGGGAAGAGCGTTCGAATTTAGAAAAGGAAGAAAAATGAAACGTTGGTCAGCAATGGCTAAAACATTTACCCGAATTGGTAAAGACATTGTAATGGCTGTTAAAGAAGGCGGTCCAAATCCGGATGCCAATTCCAGATTAAGAGCGGTTATACAAAATGCGAAAGCGGCCAACATGCCTAAGGACAATGTGGAGCGCGCGATAAAAAATGCAAGCAATAAAGATACAGCCAACTATAAAGAAATTTTGTTTGAAGGATATGCTCCTCACGGAATTGCCATTTTGATTGAAACTGCATCTGACAACAATAATAGAACTGTAGCAAACATCCGAAGCTATTTTAACAAATGCAATGGAACTATGGGAACACAGGGTTCTGTTGAATTTATGTTCGATCATACTTGTAATTTTAGAATTGCAAAAGGAAATCTTGATCCTGAAGAATTAGAATTAGAACTAATTGATTTTGGTGCTGAGGAAGTTTTTGAAGACGAGGACGGAATCTTAATCTATGCGCCTTTTGGAAGTTTTGGTGCTTTACAAAAAGAGCTTGAAAACAGAGGTCTTGAAATTTTATCTTCTGGTTTTGAGCGTATTCCGCAAATTACAAAAGAGTTGACTGAAGCTCAAATCGCTGATGTTGAAAAACTAATCGAGAAAATTGAAGAAGATGATGACGTTATGAACGTTTATCACACGATGAAAGAAGAGTAATCTTTTCTTTTTTATAAAACATAAAAAGCTCTGATTCTCAGGGCTTTTTTTTGTTTGTAATGATTTTAAACTAACCTCTAAGATTATTACAGTTGATTTTAACCCTTACATTTGCTGCAACTCAAAAACAAAATATGAAAACATCTAAATACACCAGAATTGCAGTAATCATAATGGTAATTTTATTTGTGGCTATCAGCGTTCTAAGCTGTACCACGCATACACATTCTCATTCTAACGGTTCCAGTTCGAAAAAAGTACCACCAGGACAAGCTAAAAAAATGTCAGGAAGTAAAAGCGCCAAAGCTTATGCACCGGGACAACAGAAAAAACGCTAAATAATAAAAAGAAAACCTTCTGAATTAAATTTCAGAAGGTTTTCTTCTTTGCGCCAAAAAAAATATTGTTAGTAAATTCATTAGCAATATAATTCGGTATTATTTTCTGGATGGATTTGTTACTTTCAATAAATACGTTCCTTCAGGTAAATCACCAATATTAGAGGCATTACTCCCTGTTAATTTTCTTCCTTGCGAGAAAACCTCAATAATTTTAGGACCATTATTTGAGTCAGATGTCGTTGAGGTAACCGAAACTGTCGCTTTTGCAGGTATGGCAGTCTTTACAGGTGTAGTAACAGCTTTTTTTACCGTGCTTGAGGCAGGAACATTTTCTGTCACAGATTTAACTCCAGCTGGCTTCGAACTATTGTACGATTCCATAACTTGCTCTTCTGTCATGGCAACATTATATATTTTAAGATCATCTATATCTGCATTAATACCTGCAGCAGTATTTATTTGTCCCAGTTTAAAAATATAACCTTTAGTTGAGCGCGTTATTCCTTCTGCCGATTTTAATAATTCACCATTACGGTATATTTTTGAAACATTGCCGTCATAAGTAATGCTATATTGATACCAAACATCTTTGGCAAGCGGCACTGCAGCTATCACATTATTTGTATCTCCCCAGCCTACCATACCTACATCAGAACTGCCTGAAGATACGGCCTGCTGCACTAAACCAAAAAATTGTGCATTTGCGGCGCTGCCGTACCCAAAAATATTATTTATGGCATTTACAGCATTAAATTTTATCCAAATAGAGATTGTTCTTGGTTTGTTATCTTGCGGAAGATCACCTATTACGCCCTGCAAAGCCTTGTTTGTTAATCTCTGGGCTCCTCTAACAGCTCCCATTCTATCATTAACATAATTAGGGGCTCCTAAAAAGGAAATCGTATTATCTGTATTATTAAAATTTCCGTTGAAATTGAATTCCTGAACGGGATTTTGTGCATTCGTATTCAAAAAACTTACAAACATTAATGTCAGTAACAATCTTTTCATTTTAAAGATTTTAAGGCGGTTAAAAAAAATTATATAAAGTATAAATAAAAAGTACGGACAACAAATAATCAAAACCAATCATTTTAAATTATTTATTAAATTTATCTATAGCTTTAAAAATTTTGTTAAAACTATAAATTTAATTCAAAATTACCAAACACTTTAATGATATTAATATGGTATTCTTATATAAACAAAAACAAAACAACAATTAGTAATTTTTTATATTTGTAAAAACATTTTTACAAAAAATACATTTTCATCATTAAAAAGCTCTTAAGTTTTTTACAAATTCTCTTCTTTCAGACTTTGCAAATGTTTTTTCAAAAGCAATTAAAAATTTAGAATCAAAAAAAAACCTTCTAAAATAAATTTTTAAAAGGCTTTTATCTACTGTTTCAAAAATTTTTAAATGATTACTAAACAACATAAAAAAACGAACTAACTATTTAATTTAAACCAAACTTATTTTTATTTTGATGTTATTTTTTTGAAGGGCGCGTTTGTTATTTTCAACAAATAGGTTCCTTCCGGCAGGTCATTAATGGTCGTTGCATTACTTCCCACTACTTTTTCACCCTTCGAAAACACTTCAATATTTTTAGATTGAATAGCTGTAGTACTGATTCCTGACGATATATTGGTTGTAGCGGCAACTTTTATTTTTCCTGCAGCAGTACTTTTAGCAGTTTTAACATTTGATAAATTTTCTGATGCTGCAGCAATCAAAGGTTTCGATTCATCATAAAGCAACACAACTTGTTCCTCTGTCATGGCAACATTATATATTTTTAAATCATCAATATCAGCATTAATACCAATTGTAGTATTTATTTCTCCTAATCTGAATATATTACCCTTTGTATCACGTGAAATTCCGTCTGCCACCGTTAACAATTGACCGTTTCGGTATATTTTAGAATCCTTTCCGTCAAAAGTTATGGTATAATTGTACCAGACATCTTTTGATAATGATGTGGTAAGAATAACATCATTAGAAGCTCCCCAGCCAGCCAGGCTTAAATTTGAAGTAGCGTTATGCGTTCCTTGCTGCAATAATCCGCAATATTGGGCATTATAAGCAGTTCCGTATCCCCAAATATAATTTGCTTTCGCTATATCATTAAATTTTACCCAGACACTCACTGTTCTGTCGCTATTACCTTGAGGAAGGTTGTCGATAACAGCTTCCATAGCTTTGTTAGTTAACCTTTGGGCACCTCTAATTTGTCCAGATCGATCACTAACATAATTATCGGTTCCTATGAAAGATGTTGTGTTATCGGTATTATTAAGAGTCCCATTAAAATTAAACTCCTGAATTGGATTTTGAGCCGTAACATTCAAAAAACTTACAAACAATAATGCGAGTAGTATTTTTTTCATAATATAGATTTAGGAATTAAAACATTGTGTTATTTTAATACCGCTAAACTATATTATTATGCATTTGGCGTAAAATTTTTCCGTCAACTAACCTAAATAATCGTTAAAACAACCAAAAATGATAGTTTCAAATCAGAATTGTATTTAATCATACTTGCAGCTATAGTATTAAAATAATATAATTACTTCAAACAAAATCCAATATTCTTACGTATAAATACGGTATTTTCAATTAAACCAAAATAATTAACAGATTAAAAAACTGAAGAATTTAGGATTATTAAATTATTACGCATGCAGCTAAAAAAAAACTCCATTCATAAGAATGGAGTTTTTATATATCTAAAAGTAAATTACTTACTTCACAAATTCAATTTTTTGTACTTCTTCTTCGTTTACACTATCAAAGAATCCCTGTTCGTTCATCCAGTCATCACTAAATACTTTGCTCATATAACGCGAGCCGTGATCTGGGAAAATTGCAATTATATTACTGTCTTTTGTAAACTCACCTTCTTCTGCATATTGTTTGATTGCCTGCATTACTGCTCCTGAAGTATATCCAACAAATAAACCTTCTTTACGGGTAATTTCTCTGGCTGAATGAGCACTTTCCTCATCGGTTACTTTTATGAATTTATCGATAATATCGAAATCTGTTGCTGATGGAATTAAGTTTTTACCCAGACCTTCAATGCGGTAAGGATATATCTCTTTACTGTCAAATTCTCTTGTTTCGTGGTATTTTTTCAATACTGAACCAAAAGCATCCACTCCTAGTATTCTAATATTTGGATTTTGTTCTTTTAAGAATTTTGCAGTTCCTGATATAGTTCCTCCGGTTCCGCTGCAAGCAACAAGATGGGTAATTTGTCCTTTGGTCTGTTCCCAGATTTCCGGACCTGTGGTGTTATAGTGGGCATCAATATTTAGCTGGTTAAAATACTGATTGATATAAACTGAACCTTTTGTCTCTTCGTGTAAACGTTTTGCTACGTTGTAATAGGATCTTTCATCATCTGCTGACACGTGAGCCGGACAGACATAAACTTTTGCTCCTAAACTTCTCAGCATGTCAATTTTATCTTTTGAAGATTTTGAACTTACTGCCAAAATACAACTGTAACCTTTTATAATGCTTACCATTGCCAAACTAAAACCTGTATTTCCAGATGTCGTCTCAATTATTGTATCGCCTGGCGTCAGAATTCCTTTTTTCTCGGCTTCTTCAATTATATATAACGCTATTCTATCTTTTGAGGAATGTCCCGGATTAAAAGCTTCTACCTTTGCGTAGAAATTTCCTTCTAACTCTTCGGTGATTTTATTTAGCTTAATAAGTGGTGTATTACCTATTAACTCTAAAACATTATTATAAGCGTTTATTTCTTCTTTCATAAAAAAATAGTTAATCGAAGGCATTTTCAAATAACCTTGATAGGTTGCAAATTTAACAAAAATTTTCTAATTAGCTTTTAATTTTTTCTAAATCTAATAAAAAACTAAATTCTTTTGCTAAGTCTTTCAAAGCCTCAAAACGTCCAGAAGCACCGCCATGTCCCGCATCCATATTCGTATCTAAAAATAAAAGATTGTCATTTGTTTTTAGATCCCTCAATTTCGCAACCCATTTAGCTGGTTCCCAATATTGTACCTGCGAATCATGCAATCCTGTAGATACATACATATTCGGATAGTTTTGTGCTTTTACATTGTCGTAAGGCGAATACGACAACATATAATCGTAATATTTTTTATTATTTGGGTTACCCCATTCGTCGTATTCGCCAGTCGTAAGCGGAATACTGTCATCAAGCATTGTTGTTATAACATCGACAAAAGGTACCTGGGCAATAACGCCGTTGTATAATTCAGGCGCTTCGTTTACAACAACGCCCATTAAAAGTCCTCCTGCAGATCCTCCTTCAGCATATAAATGTTGAGGCGATGTATATTTCTCGTTTATTACAAATTTAGAGCAATCAATGAAATCTGTAAAGGTATTTTTCTTTTTTAACAGTTTTCCGTCTTCATACCATTGTCTTCCTAAATCCTCTCCTCCTCTAATATGAGCAATGGCGTAAACAAAACCGCGGTCTAACAGCGAAAGTCTGGTCGATGAAAAGTACGTATCCATTGTTACTCCATAGGATCCGTAGGCATAAAGCAATAATGGATTTTTACCATTTTTCTGTAATCCTTTTCTGTATATAATTGAAATCGGCACCTTTACACCATCTCTTGCTGTTGCCCAAATACGCTCTTCAACGTAATTTTCTTTGTCAAATTTACCCCCTAAAACCTGCTGTTCTTTCAGCACTTCTTTGGTTTTAGTTTTCATGTTAAAATCAATTACAGAGGATGGAGTTGCAAGCGATTGATAACTGTAACGCAAAATATCCGTATCAAAATCAATATTTGTGGTAGTGTAGGCATTGTAAGTTTCACTGCCAAACGGCAGATAATAATCAGGCTCGCCATTCCAGGGCATAATACGAATATGATTTAATCCGTTGGAGCGCTCTTCTACCACTAAAAAATTCCTGAAAATTTCAATATCTTCTAATAACACATCTTCGCGATGCGGTATAACATCGACCCAATTTTTTTTCCCTGTCTTGTTTTCAGGCGTTTTCATCAACTTAAAGTTGGTTGCCTTGTCTTTGTTCGTTAAAATATAAAAAGAATCCTCATAATGCGAAATACTATACTCTAAGCCGCGAACACGAGGCTGAAACACTTCGAATTCTCCATCAGGATTATCGGAGTTCAAAATTCGGTATTCAGTAGTCAAAGTGCTTCCTGAACCGATAACGATATATTTTCTTGATTTTTCCTTACTTATCGAAACATTAAAAGTATCATCGGTTTCGTTAAAAACCAATACATCTTTTTTAGCATCTGTATTTAATTTATGCCTGAAAATTTTATCAGATCGTAATGTTACTTCGTCTTGCTGGGTATAAAAAATAGTTCTATTGTCATTTGCCCAGACAGAGCCGCCTGTGGCATTTTCGATTTTATCTGCCAGAATTTCTCCTGTTTCTAAATTTTTAATCTGAATGGTGTAAATTCTTCTTCCCACGATATCAAGACCAAAACTTGCAAATTTATTATCAGGACTTACACTCAATCCTCCTAATTTGAAATAAGCGTGGCCTTTTGCCATTTCATTACAGTTAAACATAATTTCTTCATCTGCCGAAAGGCTTCCTTTTTTTCTGGAGAAAATAGGATAATCCTGACCAGTTTCAAAACGTGTAATGTAAAAATAGCCATTATAAAAATAAGGAACAGACGAATCATCTTCTTTGATTCTGCCTTTCATTTCTTCAAATAAATCTCCCTGAAGCGTTTTTGTTGCCGAGGTCATACTCTCATAATAAGAGTTTTCCTGATTCAAATAATCAATAACTTCAGGATTTTCGCGGTTGTTAAGCCAGAAATAATTGTCGATTCTTGTTTCTTTATGTTTTTTTAATGTTTTTGGAATTACTTTGGCTTGTGGAGCCATTATATCGTTTTGCATTGATTGAGCATTAGTTTTTAAATAAGAAGAAGCAAAAATAGTACAAACACAACAGAAGAGAATTAATTTTTTCATAAAATATTCTATTGATATAATACAGCAATATACTAATTTTGTATGACATAATTTAAAATCAATACAAAATGGATTTAATGGGAATGATGGGAAAACTTAAAGAAACCCAACAAAAAATTGAAGATACAAAAAAGCGTCTTGATACTGTTTTAATTGACGAACAAAGCGCTGACGGATTATTAAAAATAACACTGACGGCAAACAGAAAATTAAAATCAATTTCTATTGATGATTCTTTGCTTGAAGATAAGGAACAGTTGGAAGATTACCTAATCGTAACGCTAAACAAAGCAATAGAAAGAGCTACGAGCGTAAACGAAAGCGAACTTGACGCTGTGGCTAAAATGGATATGCCAATGATTCCAGGAATGGATAATCTTTTTAAATAATTAATACAGCTATGAAATTAACCTGCAAAAACTTAGCTATTAGTTTTTTTAGTTTTTTTTTATTTTCCTGTTCAAATGATTCATCAACTCCAAATGATGAATCAATTAAGGATAATTTTAGTTTTTTAGCAGTAACATGGGCTGGAAAAATAAACAAAATTGGAAACAATAGTGGACAGATTACACCTTACTCTGAATTTGAAGGACTAACTTCCAGCACTATAAATCTAAACACTGTCACTTCGAGTACGGATAAGATTTTTTTAGTCGAATATTATGCGCCTTCAAATAAGATTTTTGTTTTTGACAAAAAGACAAAAAAAACGATCTCAAAATTATTAGTTTTTCCCAGTGCAGTAACCGGCCCATATCCATCAGTTTCCGCACTTACGTGGGATGATTCAAAAAAAGTTCTTCATGGAATAATTGTACCTAATAGTTATATTACGCCTCTAAATAGTATATCTTATTATGTAAAAATCAATCCGGATACTTTTGAAGTTTCATATTCAGGTGTAAGCTTCGATCAAACTGCTTCCCTTTCGACTTTTTTAAATGGAAATAAGTTTTATAGTTCTTATCCCAATCAGGACACTTACGAAATTGATACGGAAAACAATACAGCAAAAAAGGCATTATTTAACAATACTAAATTTTCATTTTCAAAAGCTGCTTTTTTTTCAAACAACTCTGTGTACTGCATAACAAATAAAACAGGTATTATAGCCAATACAATTGTTAAAATTAATTTAGCAGACAATACATACGAAGATTTATTACCGACCGACTATATAGGATATACTTTTCATAATGGACCTGGATATATAGACCAAAATAATAATGAATATATCTGCTATGTACAAAAAGGCTCTGAAGTATTTGTTCTTTTAAAATTCAATGTTTTGACTAAAACTTATAAATATTTTGAGCTCAAATCGAATACATCAATTGATAATAATTTCATAATCGTAGATCAAATAAATTAAAAAAAAAGCAGGATTTAAATCCTGCTTTTTTAATATAAAAATAACGCTTAAAACTTCTGCAGCGTTTCCACCACATAGGTATGCATTACTTCTTTATAATCTAAATGCGTTACGATTCTCAGTTTATTATGTCCTAATGAACTAATCAAAATATTTTTTTGTTTTAATTTTTCAATCAAAAGCTGATCGCTGTAACCTTCTGCCAGAGAAAAAATCAAAATATTGGTTTCTACGGGTTCGACGGCAGCAATCCATGATTTTGTACTTAAAATAGCTGCTATTTCTTTTGCTCTTCGGTGATCTTCTGCCAATCTTTCAATATTGTGCGCCAAAGCATACAATCCGGCCGCTGCCAAATAGCCTACCTGACGCATTCCTCCGCCAAGTATCTTCCTGATTCTCAAGGCTCTTTGAATATCAGCTTTGCTTCCTAAAAGTACAGAACCAATTGGGGCACCTAGTCCTTTCGACAAACAAACTGAAATTGTGTCGAAAATAGCACCAAATTCTTTAGGATTTTGTCTTTTAGCCACTAACGCATTCCAAATTCTGGCTCCATCTAAATGGAATTTCAAATTATTGGCATCACAGACTTTTTTTATTTCTTTTAAATCTTCTAATTCATAACATGCGCCTCCGCCTTTATTGGTTGTGTTTTCTACACAAACCAAACTGGTTAAGGGGCTGTGATAAAATTCCGGATCGTTTATCGCACCGGCAACCTGAGCCGCAGTGATCATTCCTCTGTTTCCATCTAATAAACAGCAGGAAACGCCGCTGTTAAATGAAACTCCTCCTCCTTCATAATGATAAACATGAGCATATTTATCAGCGATTAATTGTTCTCCCGGCTGGGTATGCAATTTAATAGCGGTTTGGTTTGCCATAGTTCCTGACGGAAAAAAAAGCCCTGCCTCCATACCAAAAAATTCCGCTACTCTTGTCTCTAGTTCGATAACTGTTGGGTCTTGTTTGTATACATCATCGCCAACCTGGGCGTTAAACATATACTGCAGCATTTCTATTGTAGGTTTGGTAATGGTATCGCTAATTAAATTTATTTCCATATTCTAAAAACTATATCTTATTTTTGTACAGCAAAATTACGTATTACTGTTTGTTAATCTTGGCAAGTTCTAATAAAATTTAACTTGTAAATTACCAGATACCAAATTAACGTAATATTTATAAAAAACATATAAAACTATTATTAATTTATGACAACTACCGAACAAATAAAAGGTATTGTGGAGCGCCTTGGTGCGTTGAGGAGGTATCTTTG
>Ga0247815_10000316_pt1 | contig 38869 bp, 33 predicted proteins | sample UWRJL194509B1_FD_181014 | JGI IMG/M metagenome (GOLD analysis project Ga0247815, IMG submission 181014) | Plant litter microbial communities from Arlington Agricultural Research Station in Wisconsin, United States - UWRJ-L194-509B-1 | ecosystem: Environmental > Terrestrial > Plant litter >...
ACGTAGGTTGTTATGATTTTAGTACATACCTTTAATATTAAAGAAAACACACACCAAAAATAGAGGCCCTGCAGATTATCTCAGGGCCTTGTCTTTCTCTTTACTCAAAATAGTTGTAAGATCTGCTTTTTGTTCTGTTCCCTGCCTATGATAAATATGGGATGGTAGATATATCTATAAAAATATAATTGATTCAGGATAAAATTGATAATTTAGGCTTGCAAACAGGCCCTGATATAGGTTTGGGCTATCAAAGCAACTATTAAACCATGTTAACAGTAGAGAAGATCGGTGGCACATCTATGAGTGCACTGAAAGACGTAATACAGAATATTATATTATTTGAAAGAACCGGCGACCAGTTATATAACAGAATTTTTGTCGTTTCTGCATTTTCAGGAGTTACTGATCTCCTGCTTGAAAATAAGAAGACAGGTGCCCCAGGGGTTTATCACCGCATTGCAAAACATCAGGACTTTCATAAACCTTTGAAAAACCTGATAGTAAAGCTGAAGTCTATCAATAAGAAATACGCTGAACTTGGGCTTGATCTTGCAGTGGCCGACCAATTTATTGAGCAGCATATTACTGAGGCACAAAAATACCTTGAAAATCTTGCCAACATACTTGCCTCAGGATACGTAAGCAGGGTGGGGATATTGCAGGCCGCACGTGAGATACTTGCGTCAATCGGTGAAAGCCATTCTGCTTTTAACTTTACCAATATCCTGCAGAATATGGGCATTAATACCCGTCTGGTAGACTTGAGCGGTTTTGGAGACCACATGGCATGGACAATTGACCAGCGGATAAAACACGCCTTTAAACATATCGACTTTGCCAGTAATATCTGTATCGTTACGGGTTATGCCAAAGGGACTGAAGGTATTATGCGTGAATTTGATCGTGGTTATTCGGAAGTTACCTTCAGTAAAATCGCCGAATGTGTAAAGCCTCAGGAAGCCATTATTCACAAGGAATATCATCTGTCGACCGCTGATCCAGCCTTGGTTGGAATAGAAAACTGTACGCCTGTGGGATATACCAATTACGATATAGCTGATCAGCTGGCTGATGTAGGCATGGAAGCGATTCATCCTAAAGCCTCGAAACCACTTGAGATAAACGGGATTAATCTCCGTATTAAAAACACATTCGAGCCCTCACATCCGGGTACGCTGATCACACGTGAATTTATCTGTGAGCATAAACGTGTTGAATTGATTACGGGCACGGATAAACTACTGATCATCGATGTGTATGATCCATTGATGGTGGGGAACGTAGGAAGTGACCTCCAAATTATGCAGATCTTTTTTAACCATAACTTGAGTTACACTTTCAAATCCACTAGTGCCAACAGTATTTCTATCGTAATATGGGAGCGCGATTTTGATAAGAAACTGATTAGCGACCTCGAAAATAAATTTGAAAAAGTTACTGTAGAAAAAGCCGCTATGGTATGTTTGCTGGGTTCAAATATGGACCAGCCAGGCTTATTGGCAAAGAGCGCTAATGCCCTTACTGAAAAGGGAATTAATATCAAGAGCGCAGGCTTTGCTTTAAGAAAAGTCAATATCCAGTTCCTGGTAGCGAGGGAAGACTTCAAAACTTCGATCATTGCACTTAATAAAGCGATGGGATAGTCTTTAGTAATGAAAGATAATAAGAATGTAATTAATAAAAGATATTTATGTCTTTTATTAATTACATTCTTATATTTGTGAGATAAACATGGGAATATTTTCAAAAACTTGTGAATACGCTATACGTGCCGTTTTTTTTATCGCACACAAAACATCTTCGGGTGGGAGAGTGGGTATTAAAGAAATTGCAATTGGTATTGAATCACCTGAACCTTTTCTTGCTAAAATTCTTCAGGATCTGACTAGGAAGGGAATAGTGCAGTCGGCCAAAGGGCCAAACGGAGGTTTTTACATGGCTGCGGAAGGTTTGAAACAGCCTCTTGCTGCTGTGGTAAATGCCTTAGATGGTGATGGTATATTTACCGGTTGCGGTTTGGGTCTGGTGTATTGTTCTGAATTGAATCCCTGTCCGTTACATAATGAATTTAAGAAGATCCGTAATATGATACAGGAGATGATGTATACTACTACTATCGGAGAATTCAATGGGGATCTGAATATGGGTATTATTTCACTAAAAAAATAGCGGCTCTAAAAATCTTAGAGTATAAGTATAGAATAATAGAAGATATAAAGGTATTAATATATCATATGTAATGAAGGATATAGAAGGATTAGAAGACATCAAAATTTTTGTAGACGAATTTTACGGTAAAGTTCAGAGAGATGCTTTGCTGGGGCCTGTTTTTTTCGGCGCTATTAGTGGCGACTGGCAGCCACATCTTGACAAGATGTATGCATTCTGGAATGCGGCGCTATTCGGCGTTGCCGGTTTTAAAGGAAATCCTTTCGCAAGACATGCACCGCTGAGAATTGCGGCACATCATTTTGAACGCTGGCTGGAAATGTTTCATGATACTATCAACACACACTTTGAAGGGCCGGTAGCAGAAGACACCAAAAGAAGATCTGTAATTATGGCGCAAGTTTTTATTGCACGCCTGGAGAATATGCCTTATGATGGTAAAAATGTAATTGTTTAACCCCACTTCGAAGTTATGACAAAGGAAGATATTTTGGAGCAGGCTGATGTATTTCTGCTGGTGAATACTTTTTATAAAAAAGTACGTGAAGATGACCTGCTGGTCAGGATATTCGATCCGGTAATTAAGGATGACTGGGATTATCATCTCAAACGCATGACCGATTTCTGGTCTACACTATTGTTATATACGCATACCTTCAAAGAGGATCCTATGCCTAAACATCTTCCTCTTCCGCTGGATAAGGAACACTTTGACCGCTGGCTGCAGCTATTCAATCAAACCATAGATGAGTTGTTTCAAGGCGTGGTGGCAGAGAATGCAAGAAAGCGCGCAAATAGTATTGCCAGGATTATTAAGGCCGTAAAAAAGATTCAGGAAGAGCTAGCCTAACAGATAGATAATCACAAACTTCAAATTAAAAGCAATGATCATTGAACAAGTTTTAACAGCACTAGAAACTGCAACCGGTCCAGTTGTTAAAGTGTTACAGCAAAATACACAATTTAAAGTAATCGTACTAGGGTTTAAAAAAGGCATGGTACTAAAAGAGCATGATACGGATGTGAACACAAATTTGGTTGTGATACAGGGTAAAGTAGAATACAGAGGTGCCGACAGCAACGTGGTTCTCAACAAATTTGACGAAATTAATATTGCATTGAAGGTATTACATTCCGTGGTTGCCCTGGAGGATAGTATCTGTTTTTTAATCAAGGGCTGACCAATGCTTGCGGCTATCATAACGATAGCCGCAAGCCGGCAGCGTTCACTAACCTGCTGCCGGAATTTTTTTACCTTATGCTTTTTTCAGGAACTGCCTTAAAATATATTGTAAAATTCCACCATTTTGATAGTAGGTAATTTCCACATTAGAATCTAATCTTGCAATCACCTGGAAAAAACAGACAGAGCCGTCATTTCTTATTGCTTTCACATCTACGGTTTTCAGCGGAGAGAAATTTCCGGCGATACCGGTTATAGTGTAAGTCTCAAATCCAGTCAGGCCCAGGCTTGCTGCAGAATCGCCTGGTTTATACTGAAGTGGCAACACACCCATTCCCACAAGATTACTCCTATGGATGCGTTCGTAGCTTTCCGCCAGTATAGCTTTAACCCCAAGAAGGAAGGTGCCCTTTGCTGCCCAGTCCCTCGAAGATCCACTACCATACTCTTTGCCGGCAAGTACCAGCAAATCTGTCTGATCAGCTTTGTATTTTTGCGCTGCGTCAAAAACAGACAATTCTTCATTTTCAGGGAAATATAAAGTATAACCGCCCTCAGTACTAATCAGTCGGTTTTTGATCCGCACGTTGGCAAATGTGCCCCTCACCATTACTTCGTCATTTCCGCGTCTTGATCCATAAGAGTTAAAGTCTTCTTTTGCTACATTTTTAGAAATAAGGTAACGTCCTGCCGGCGATTTTTCATTGAACGAACCTGCAGGAGAAATATGATCGGTAGTAATACTGTCACCAAGCATCAACAATACCCGTGCGTCACTGATATCCTTCATCGGTTCCGGTTCATCAGAAATATCCCTGAAAAAAGGGGCTTCTTTAATATAAGTCGAGTCCTGCCGCCATTGGTATTGTGTGTCTTCAGTAACCTTCAAACCCTCCCATATGTCGTTACCATCATATATAGTCCCATAGTTGACGGCAAAATCTTCAGGTGATAATACTTTTTGCATAGTGCTGTTAATTTCGTCATTATCCGGCCAGATATCTTTCAAAAACACAGGTTCCTGGTTTGGATCCAATCCAATCGGGTCCTCCTGTAAATCAATATCTACTCTTCCGGCAAGTGCATAGGCAACCACCAGCATCGGGGACATTAGAAAATTCATTTTGACCTGCGGATGGATGCGCGCCTCGAAATTACGGTTACCAGAAAGAACAGAGGCCACTACCAGGTCCTGTCCGTCAACCGCTGCCGCAACATTGGGAGGCAGTGGGCCGGAATTACCAATACACGATGTGCAGCCATAACCCACCACATTAAAATTCAGCGCCTCAAGTTCAACCAGTAAACCCGCTTTCTGAAGATAGGTGGTAACTACTTTTGAACCAGGTGCGAGTGAACTTTTTACCCAGGGCTTTACACTCAAGCCCCTTTCCCTTGCTTTTTTGGCTACAAGACCAGCGCCCAGCATTACAAATGGATTGGATGTATTCGTACAGGAAGTAATGGCTGCAATCACTATAGATCCGTCAGACAACATGAATTTTTGGTTGCCGGCATTTACCCATACTGTTTTTACGCCTCCTGAAAGTTTCGTTTCAATTTCTACATCTGCTGTTGTAGTATGGCTTAATTGTAAGGGCTGACTTCCCCCTTCGCCTTTCCACGTAAGATCCTGTTCCTTTTCAGGGTATTTCCGGCCATAGGTTTCATCCAGCAGGCTGATAAATTTATTTTTAAAATTCTTCAGCAGGATTTTTTCCTGCGGCCGTTTCGGTCCCGAAACGGTTGGTTCTACCGTGGACAGATCCAGTTCCACAATACTTGAATATGCAATATCCTCGTCGCCGAATCTCCAGAGCATATTGGCCTTACAATAATCCTCCACTAATTTTACCTGGTCTTCTGGTCTGTTGCTGCTTCGCAGATAGGCCAATGTTTTATCATCCACAGGGAAATAAGATACTGTACAACCAAATTCAGGCGACATATTACCTATACTTGCCCGCTCAGGTACCGAAAGAAAATCGAGTGCATCGCCAAAAACTTCAACAAATTTGCCTACAACACCATGTTTCCTCAATACTTCTGTAACCGTAAGAACCAGGTCGGTGCCATTTGTTCCTGCGGGGAGTTTCCCTGTGAGTCTTAAGCCCACTACTTCTGGCATAATAAAGTATATGGGCTGGCCCAGCAGTGCAGCCTCAGCTTCAATGCCGCCCACTCCCCAGCCGATCACGCCGATCCCATTTACCATGGGAGTATGACTATCTGTTCCAACCAGTGTATCGGGGAACACCTCACCGTTTCGTTCAATGACGCCATGGGCCAGGTATTCAAGGTTTACCTGGTGGCAGATGCCCATTCCGGGAGGTACTACATCGAAATTGGTCAATGACCGTTGCGCCCATTTTAAAAATTCATATCGCTCAGTGTTTCTCGCATATTCTTCTTCAACATTTTGTCTGTATGCGTTTTGTGTCCCAAAATAATCCACCTGCACAGAATGGTCAATCACCAGGTCCACAGGAATCAGGGGATTAATGCTATTAGGATTTTTTCCGCGCCTGGCAATTTCAGAGCGTATAGAAGCAATGTCAACCACTGCCGGAACGCCAGTAAAGTCCTGCATAAGTACCCTCGCTGGTTTAAACGGTATATCTTCTGTAGAGGGAAGGGGTTTCCACTTAAGCAAGATCTCTATATGTGCTGTGGTAACAGCAAAATTGTCGAAATTCCTGAGGGCATTTTCCAGAAGTATCCTGATTGAAAATGGCATGCTATGGATGGCAAATCCTTGCTTTTCTAATTCATTTAGGCTATAATAGCTGTATTTTCCGGTTCCGGAATAAAAGTCTTTTTTAGTAGAGTAAGGGTCTGTAATAAGCATACACGATTAACATTTGATCGTGTAAATGTAATTAACGAATGATCGCTGTTCAGTCAATTGATTACGTTCAATGTTAATTTAATGTCATTAAGAAGCATTTTGTTATGCTAGATCTTCTGCTCTTTATGAAAATACGCTCTTGGAAATGCAGATTTTCTGGTTTATGTTTTAATTGAGTCGATAAAGTTGTCCATGCTGGTAAATAATTGTTCTTCAACGTTCTGGTCAGTGTACATTAACAACCTGTTTCGGTTAAATAGTGATACCAGTCCATGCTCAACCCCCCAGATTGCCATAGATGCTGTAGGAACATCCTTAAACCTGATCAGGTCCTTTTCCACTACCGTACGAATGGTATCATAAAGTGCATTAAAAGTTTTCAAACCTGCGCCGAGCTCAGACAAATCCTGTGACAACTGATCTGGTTTTTCCATGATAAACATCAGGTCGTAATATTGGGGATTCTTTAAGCCGAAATGTATATAAGTTCTTGCCAGCTGCTTCAGGTAGGCGATGTGATCATTAGTAGCAGGTATCTTTTGAATTTCTTTTGATAACTTTTGGTAACCTTTTTCCATCAGGTCATGAAAAAGCTCGTCCTTGTCCTTATAATAAAGGTAAATTGTGCCAACACTATACTCTATCTTTGTAGCAATAGCCCTTAGGGTCAGTTTTTCTATCCCATCTTTCAAAAAAAGTTCAGTCGCAGCCTTAAGGATCGTTTTCCTCATTTCCAGTTTTTCTCTTTCCTTTCTCTCCAGTGTACCCATTTCAACTAAATAATTTGTGCATTTTTTGAACGATGTTCAGTTACCAGTTACAATAATAACTATTTTTCTGCTCTTGGCAGGTATTACTGTTTTTCTGTTCTAATAGTGGTGTTGATTTTACATTATTACGACCAGAGAATTTGTGCTTAATAATTCTTAGAAGGGGATTATGACAGAATATATAATAGAAGATAAAATTGTCTCTTATTATTTCTTTACTTACATTTGTCCCGTTACCAGTAAAAACAACTTACAAAATTATCGAGTAACCAATGTAAAACTGAAATTTTGCGTTAGTCATAACATTCTCAAATTACGCTGATTCATGAAAATTAATACAAACTTAAAAGAAAAAACATCTAATTCAATGAGCGATGTTCATTATATTTGTCTTGTTCACTATTGATTTACTGTTCATCAATCCAATGACTAAAATTTACCATTAATAATTTCATATGTCATACCAAATTTGTTTGCTGGGCGCGTCAGTAGCTGTATCCCCGGCAACCGGAAACTTAATCACTGCTCCAGGTATTATCATTACCTTAATACTTCTTTTTATACCTATTCTCGTAATGGTGGTACTTCTGCTCGTAAAAGCCAGGAGGCTTTTCAGCATGCTGCGGAATGTAAAACAACTGTCAAATGCGAAGAGGGATGATATTGCTGCTTCTGAAGCAGGTTTAAATGGTGTTGGGCGTGAGAATAGTATCTTATCCAATATAAATGAAGAGGCAAATATTCATTTTATTGCTGCCAAAAGAAAGGCAGTGGTGCGACCTTACACTGATCCGGAGCTCACCTCTCTGGTGCTGTGGTTTTTAATTTCAGCAACCTGCTGGCTGGTTTTTGGTACCACAGTAGGCGAATATGCAGGCATCAAGTTTGTTACGCCGGACGTAGACCACCAATCCTGGCTAAGTTTCGGACGTATAAGGCCGGTTCATACCAATGCAGTTTTCTGGGGCTGGTCTTCAATGGCCATGATTGGCCTGGGCTACTATGTGGTACCAAGGGTCAGTAACGTTGGTATATACAGCATCAGGGCCGGTTACTGGAGTTTGTGGCTTATTAATTCTTCAGTATTTATAGGCAGTATCCTGTTAATGGCCGGGGTGAACAATGGCGGGGGTGAATTCAGGGAATACATATGGCCGGTGCAGCTACTTTTTGCCATCGGCCTGGCAATTACGCTCAGTAACTTCTTTCGTACGGTAGGCAGGCGTAAAACCAAAGAAATTTATGTGTCTAACTGGTATATGGTTACCGCGCTAATGTTTGTGATTACCCTTACCATTGTTGGATATGTTCCTTACTGGCAAAACGGTCTTGGCGAAACTATTATTCAGGGATATTATATGCATCAGGGCGTAGGGATGTGGTTTATGCTCTTTACCCTGGGGCTTGTTTACTATTTTCTGCCCCAGCAATTGAATAAACCAATATATTCATATAGTTTGGGTATACTGGCATTTTGGTCGCAGATCTTTTTTTACACACTTATCGGCACCCATCACTTTGTCTTCAGTGCTATCCCCTGGTCATTACAAACCGTGGCGATTATTGGCAGTGTAGGTATGGTTATCCCCGTGATCTCAGGAACTACAAATTTTGTAATGACCTTCAAAGGGAGTTGGAATAAGGTGACCAATAGTTATACCCTTCCATTTTTCATTGTGGGGATACTGTTTTATTTTACTGGTTCTTTACAGGGTACCGCAGAAGCTTTCAGGTATACCAACCTAATGTGGCACTTTACAGATTTTACGGTTGCGCACTCCCACTTAACAATGTATGGCATTATTGCTTTTTTCATGTGGGCTTGTATATATGCGGTTGTACCACGTCTAACACGTCAGGAACCTCCTCAGGCAACAGTAGGGCTACATTTCTGGATGGCATTTATTGGCCTGTTGTTTTATTCTATCCCTTTAATGTGGGGCGGCACGCTTCGGGGATATATGTGGATGGAAGGAAAACCCTTTATTGACAGTGTGGTGATGATGGCACCCTACTGGTTATGGCGCGCTATAGGCGGTACGCTAATGTGGATATCCCATCTGGTGTTTGCGTATAACCTCTATAGAATGATTGCGCACCGCCCGGTAGCTAATATTAATCTCCCCGAAGCTGCAAGGCCATCTGGGCAAAAACTTGAACTTATCGACATCCAAGGCTAAAAATAAAAACAATGGACTATTTTAATAATCATACGCGATTATACTTAACGGCACTTAGCCTTTTTGTCTTCTTAACAATTATGGTAGCCGTATTACCTGCCATAAGGAATCAAAATAATAACGGTTTATTGCCTGGCTATGAGCTTCCTACAGATGATGTTAAAGCTGGAAAAGCATTATATATTGCCAACGGCTGTGTTGCCTGCCATACGCAACAGGTGCGTAATGTGGCAATGGACGAACAATGGGGATCGCGGCCAGGGCTGCCTGCGGATTACGCAGGCAACGAAAGGCAGGACTTTTGGAGAAATACAGCTACCCTGATGGGAACTGAGCGTACCGGCCCCGATCTTACCGATATTGGAACCCGGCAGCCAAGTAGCGACTGGCAGCTGCTGCACCTATATCAACCGCGCGCGGTGGTAAAAGAGTCTATCATGCCTGCTTTTCCATGGCTTTTTGAAGAGAAAGATAAAGTTGAGCCCGGAGACACAGAAATACAGGTGCCTGACGGGTTTAAAGATGCCGGTGCCGGCAAGGTTATCGCGACCAAAGAGGCGTTGCAGCTGGTTGCCTATCTGCAAAGCTTAAAACAAATCAAATTGTACGACAAAACAGTTAATGTCGCTTTCCTCTATCAAAAGGACGGGAAAAAGGCAAAAGCTGGTGCCGCCGGAGATGCTGCTGGAGCGAAAGGGCAGGGGCTTTATGCCACGCACTGCCAAAGTTGCCATCAGTCTAATGGTGAAGGGCTGAAAGGGGCATTCCCACCATTAAAAGGAAGTCCTATTGTACAGAATGATAATCCTGAACAAATGATTACAATTATTATGAAAGGTTATGACGCAAGGGAAGAATTTGGCGTAATGCCTCCTGTAGGTACAAATGCAAATCTGACGGCAGAACAAATTGCACTCATCATTGATCATGAAAGATCGAGCTGGGGCAATAAGGCCAGGAAAATCCCGGTTGCAGAAGTACAAAAGATCCTTGATTTTATTAAAACAAGTAAATAATTATGAAACGTGTATTAACAGTTTTGGCAGCTATGCTACTCGCCGGTACATCATTCGCATGTGATGTATGTGAGAAAAGACAACCGAAATTTCTAAAGGGAATCAGTCATGGTGGCGGCCCGGAAGGCAACATCGATTATGTAATTGTATGGGCAACTATTTTAATCGTCCTGGCTACACTGTACTTTTCTATCCAATACCTGGTACGTCCGAAAGAAAAAGAGGCAGACCATATCAAGTTAATGGTAATTGATTAAAATAATGGAAGAAAAGAGTTCTGTTGTAATCTTCATCGATGATGGGGAGCAACCTATAGGTAAATTCACTTCACCGGTCAATTTTGAGCTTGATACGACCAAACTTTCAGATGGCGACCATGTGCTTAGGATCGTAAGCGAAGATCCCGGTGGTAAAAAAGGTATTCGGAAGATTCCTTTCAAAGTACGGAACGGTCCTGATATTTCAATTGAAGGGATTAGGGAGCATGAGATTGTTGATGGGGTAATCCCCCTGATGATCAGTGCCTATGGAAAGGGCGATCAGAAAGTGTTTCTGATTGAAGGAGCTGAAACACCAAGGAGTATTCCGGGATGGGTGTGGATCATTCACTTGTTATTTGGTGGATGGGCTATCTATTATTTGATTACACAATGGATCCCGGGTGTGTAAAAATATGAACTGATAAACATATTGTCATGAGTATCAAAACTGATGGGAAACCGATTAAGCGGGACCAGAATATCCAGCCCCTATCCAGAGAACACCATTTCGGCCTGCTGTTCTGCTGGAAGATCCGTACAGGGATTAAATATGGAATAGCAACTGAAAGGATTATCCGGTACCTGGATTATTTCTGGACGGGGCACCTTAATCAGCACTTCAAAGCAGAGGAAGAGTTGCTTTTTCGAAAAGTTAATGACCCCCTTTGCAACAGGGCGCTGCAGGAGCATGTTCAATTGAAAGAAATGATCAGTTCACTTGTAGCGCGCACCAGTCCGGATGAATATGCCTTTCTGGATAAATTTGCAATTATCCTGGCTGAGCATATCCGTTTTGAGGAAAGGGTGTTATTCCCTTATCTGGAAAAGACAATGACTACCGCACAGCTCGCAGAAGTAGGCAGCAGCCTAAACGAGTTGCACGAAGAAGAATTTGAAGACAATTACCCTGATGAGTTCTGGGTAAAACCTAAATAGCGTAAATTTTATAATGATCGATGAACATTTACTGGTTAAATCCGGATGTAAAAAACTAATACTCGAAAAGGGCCAGAGCGTTTTTGAACAGGGCGATCTGCCCAGATACTATTATCAGATCTGCAGGGGCGCGGTTAAAATGAACAATTTTAATGATGATGGCAAAGAATTCGTTCAGGCCATATTTTCAGATGGTGACAGTTTTGGTGAACCACCATTGTTCATCGGCGAGCGTTATCCTGCCAATGCGGTAGCCATCGATGCCTCCGAGATCTATCAGCTGCCAAAGGAGAAATTTTTTGACATATTAAAAGCCAATACAGATATACACCTTCAGGTAACTACGATTCTCGCGAAACGCCTATATTTTAAATCTATCATGGCTTCCGCCATCTCTTCTGATGAACCGGAACACCGCGTCCTTAAATTGATTGATTATTTTAAAAACAAAATCAACCAGATCCCAAAAGGCGAAGTCTATAAGGTGGAAATCACCCGGCAACAGATCGCAGACCTTACCGGGCTCAGGGTAGAAACTGTCATCCGGTCTATAAAATCACTGGAGAAGAAGGGAGAACTCCGCATCAACAGCCGCAAAGTTTACAGGTAACCCCACTGAAAAACCTATTATTTCCTGCTTCTTTATGACCAGACTCATAAAATGCAGCTATGGCAGTCCCATAACTTTGATGATAAACAATAGATAGTTACCCATCCTAAAAATAATCCAGAAGTTGTTATAAATAGCGTTGATTCTTTATTATTGGAGCAGGTAGATAAACTAAGATTAACATAAAGATCAGAAATGATGAAAGCTGAAAATAGAATAACAATAGGTCCCAATACGAAAGTTAAAGTATTGCTCGATGCCAATCAGGCAAATGTGATTGAAGCACTTGTTAAACTCAATAAAAACTTTTCTAAACTGAGGTCGCCGATTCTGAGGAATCTGCTTGCCCGTAGGGTTACCATTGCGGAAGCCTGTAACGTTGCAAACTGTAAAATTGACGATTTCTTAAAAAGTATGGTTAAAATTGGGTTTAATGCCAATTTTAACCCAGCAGATGTTTTGGTGACAGACGCGCCGTCATGTAAGCAGCAGGCAAATACACCATCAATAGATTCAGGACCTGAAGAAATTGCCGTGTTTAACGCGGTTAAAAACCGCTTTGCGGCAAACAAAATCAAATATATTGATGTGCGCTACCTTGAAATGCCTGCACCTCTGCTGCTCATCCTGCAGCACATTGATACGCTACCTAAAGACCAGGTGCTTTATATTTACCATAAAAGAATACCGTTACTCCTGTTGCCTGAATTGGAAGAAAGTGGTTTTGCTTATCATTTTAATTCTAGTTCCAACACAGGGGTAGACATGCTGATCTACAGACAATAAGCGTTGACGTGTACGCAGTGCGCTGTTGGGATGGATTTTGAATAACTCGTTTATATAGCCAATGATAAAAATGTAACGATACCTGGCTGTTAAGAATAGAGTTGCCTCAGGTTTAAATAATTATTTATTTCACATTAAATTATAAATTATGAACACTGTTCTGTATGTTTGCAGTGTTAATAATATTATGGCAATTAAAGATAGAAAAGAAAGGGACAAGCTTGACAGACGAAAGTTGATTTTAGAATCAGCTACACGACTGTTTTTAAAGCATGGCTACGAAAAAGCCTCCATTCGTAATATTGCCGAAGACATAGAATATAGTCCGGCTACTATCTATCTTTATTTTAAAGACAAAGATGAAATCTTTTTCATTTTGCATGAACAGGGCTTTGATATTCTTAACCATGAATTCCTTAAACATGAGGCCGTTGCTGATCCATTTGAACGCTTGAAAGCAATCGGGGAACGTTATCTTCAGTTCTCCATTGATCATCCGGATTATTACGACCTGATGTTTATGATGAAAGCCCCGCTCAATGAAATATCTTGCATGGACAAATGGGATGCCGGTGATAATGCGTTTCAGTTTTTAATGAAAACGGTTGGGGAATGCATCGACCAAAAACTAATTAAACATACAGATCCCGGTCTGGCAGCCATGACGGTATGGTCCTTTGTACACGGTTTGGCCTCGCTTTGTATCAAAGACCGTTTCAAATCTATGCAAATGGGCGATGACAAAAGTATCAACGCAATGTTGTTCCAATCGTTCACTTATTTTATGGAAAGTATGAAAGCCTAAAAAAATTTCTCTTCTACTAAACAGTGATTAGTAAAAAACCAATGATTATTTTTTAATACTTCTCTTGTAACAATCCTTACCCCATGCGCTCAAATAAACACTGTTCTTTTTATTAACAACGAAATAATGATGAATCACCGACCACCCTTTAAACCGATGTTGATAGTGCTTTTCCTATATAGCCTGTCATTCAGGGCCAGCGCCCAGGATAAACTGTCTGGGTACCTGGCAGAGGCGCTCAGAAATAATCTTGAGTTGCAAAATCAGGATTTTGCTTTTCAAAAAAGCATCTACGCATTGAAAGAAGCGAAGGGATTGTTTCTACCTCAGGTAGAAGTATCCACCCAATACCTGTCATCAGAGGGTGGCAGAAAAATTGAAATCCCAATAGGGGATTTATTGAACCCGGTATACAGCACCCTGAACAACTTAACCAGTTCGGGTAAATTCCCACAAGTGGAAAACGTAAGCCAGTCATTTAATCCGAATAATTATTACGATGCCAAAGTACGTACAACCCTGTCCTTGTACAATGCCGAGATTACTTACAACAGTAAAATCAGAAAAGAGCAGATCACATTAAAACAGGCGCAGCTTATTGTTTATAAACGGGAGCTGATAAAAAATGTAAAACTGGCTTATTATGGCTATCAGCAGTCGGTTCAGGCCATTAAAGTATTGGAGAACGGCGTTGAACTGGCTAAAGAAAACCTCCGTATCAACCAGTCGCTAGTTAAAAACGGCAAAGCTATACGGACAGTCATCAGTCGTGCCCAAAACGAATTAACCGGCCTGCAGTCGCAGTTAGAAGATGCCAGGTTAACTTCTGTAAATTCCGCAGCTTATTTCAACTTCCTACTTAATAAGCCATTAAACAGCGTCATCGATATAAAGGATGAAACACCGTTAGTCACTAATGCCGATACCTCTGGAAGCGGCCAGAAGAGAGAAGAACTGCTGGCACTGGAATCTGCGGAAAAAGTAAGTACACTCGCATTAAAAATAAACAAGGCCGGCGTCCTGCCAAAGCTTTCTACCTTCATTGACCTGGGTGCTCAAGGTGATTTTTTAAAGGTGAACCGCCAAGCACCGTACTACCTTTTCGGTGTAACACTGTCCTGGCAGATATTTACAGGCAACCAGAATAAAAACAGGGGCCACCAGGCCGCGTTGGATGTAAGATCTGCACAAAACCAAAGCAGTCAGGCACAGCAACAATTACAACTGGAAACAGAAACGGCACAAAACAGACTCATATCTGCACTGCAGTCATACAAAGCTGCGGTTAGCCAGACTTCCCTGTCGCAACAATATTTTAACGATGAGCAACGCCTGTACAAAGAAGGCCAGGCACTTTACCTTGAACTATTGGACGCACAAACGCGGCTCATTAACGACCAGCTAAAACAAAGCAGCAATTACCTCAACGTGCGTACCAAACAGGCTGAGTTGGAGAGGGCTAATGCCAGTTATACATTTTAATACTGTCCAATATATCACATTCAATCATTCCCCATTCGCTAACTACAACGTTATGAAATATATCAATTACTATACAATCATCCTGCTAAGCGGAATAACTATCGCCGGTTGCCGTCAAGCAGCACCTGTAGAAAAAACGGACAGCGCCATCCCTGTAAAACTAATTTCTGCCATTTCACTTCAGGAGAACGAACCCCTTGAAACTTCAGGCTTGCTTTCTTCCGAACAGCAAAGCAACCTGTCATTCAAAACCGGTGGTATCATCAATAATATATTGGTAAAGGAGGGCGACCATGTGCATAAAGGTCAGGTACTGGCACAGCTCAATATGACAGAAATTAATGCCCAGCTGAGCCAGGCGCTGGAAAATTTCAATAAAGCAAAAAGGGATGCACAACGTACTGCAAACCTCTATAAAGACAGTGTGAGTACAAAAGAGCAATATGAACATATGCAAACCGCGCTCAGCATAGCAAAAAAGCAATTGGATATTGCAAGGTACAATACAGGGCAGTCTACTGTGGTTGCCAATGCAAATGGCGTCGTATTAAAAAAACTGGCCAATGAAGGCGAACAAATTGCCGGCGGCACACCTGTATTGTTCATCAGTAGCATCGCCAGTAAAGACTGGGTAATCAAATGCGGCATCACAGATAAAGACCGGGCCAGGATCAGTGGGGGCGAAAATGCTGAAATCAACTTTGATGCTTATCCGCAAACTTTTACTGGAAAGGTGAAGGCCCTTGCACAGGGCAGCGACAGTAACTCAGGCTTGTACCAGGTAGAAATCAGGTTCAATCCTGAAAATGTGAAACTTATTTCAGGACTTTTTGCAAAGGTGAAAATTTATCCTCCAGGAAAGACTGATCTGTTATCAGTTCCTATGGATGCGTTGGTAGAAGGTGAAAATGACAATGCATATGTGTTTGTTGCCTTAGGTACAAAAGCCTTGAAAAAGAAAGTTAGGGTGGCTTATCTCAAAGGTGATAAGGTTTTTCTCTCTTCAGGCATCCAGGTTAACGACCGTGTAATCAGGGAAGGCTCTGCTTATCTCGCAGATGGTTCAACTATTAAAGTTATTAAATAATACTGATTATGAAATTACCTGAATTTGCAGTAAAAAATTATCAGTTTACCCTGATCGTATTTGTAGCGGTACTGGCGCTGGGCATTTATTCAATGTTTACCATGCCGAGAAGTGAAGATCCGGAAACGTACGCCCCCAACTTCACGGTTGTGGTAGTGTACCCCGGTACCAATCCCAAGGATATGGAACAACTGGTTGTTGAACCGATGGAAAAGAAAATCCATGACCTTGATAACATCAAACATGTAATTACCGATATCAGCAACGGGCTGGCGGTAATGCAGATACAGTACAAATTCAGCTCCAATCCAGATGATAAGTACCAGGAGGTAGTGAGAGAGATCAATAGTTTACGGGGCGAGCTGCCAGCAGACATTACCGACATCAGGATAGACAAGCAAATCCCATCGGATGTAAGTATTTATCAGTTCGCACTGGTGAGTGAAAATGCCTCATCGGCAACGATGAAGAAATATGCAAAAGAACTCAAAGAAAGGCTTGAAAAAATACAGGCCCTTAAAAAAATAGATTATGAAGGCGTTACTGAACGCCAGGTAAATATTAAGCTTAACCTGCAAAAGATTGCGCAGGAAAAGCTCACACAGCAAACCGTTATCGCTGCCCTGCAAAGTGAAAATGTGAACATTCCCGGCGGCAGTATTACCATGGCCAACCGCAAGCTTAACATTAAAACCAGCGGTAATTACAGCACACTGGATGAAGTAAAAAACACAGTAATTTACACTTCTGAAGGAAAGGTTGTTTACCTCAAGGATGTAGCCGATGTTACTTTAGGTTATGAGGATGAGACCCATATTACCCGGTTAAATGGTTACAGGTCGGCATTTGTCAGTGCCTGTTTAAAAGATAAGGAGAACATAATTGATGTGCAGGATAAGGTACTTCAGGTAACTGATGCCTTTAAAAAAGAACTGCCAGCCAGTATAGACCTGGTAAAAGTGTTCGACCAAGCAAAAAGTGTGGATATCAGGTTGTCACATTTCGCGAGGGATTTTGGTATTGCTATCCTGCTGGTACTGGTTACACTTTTACCATTGGGCACACGTGCTTCTGTTGTGGTCATGATTTCCATTCCGCTTTCCCTGGCCATCGGCTTAACGCTGATGAACTTGCTCGGATACAATATGAACCAGTTGAGTATTGTGGGCATGATTGTAGCGCTTGGTATTCTAGTTGACGACAGTATTGTGGTGGTCGAAAACATAGAACGGTACCTGCGGATGGGCTATGGAAAAGTAGATGCTGCCATTAAGGCAACTTCGCAGATAGGGATTGCCGTAGTAGGTTGTACCGTTTTGTTGATTTTCGCATTTATGCCAATCGTATTCCTGCCTGAAGCTGCGGGACAATTTATCCGCAGTTTACCTATGTCGGTCATCACCACAATACTTGCCTCTATGCTTGTATCGCTTACAGTTGTACCTTTTCTGGCCAGTATGATCCTTAAACCCCATGAAAGTGAGGAAGGTAACTTTTTGCTGAGAATGCTCAAAAAGGGTATCCACACTACCTACGGAAAGGTGCTTACCATAGCCCTGGCGCGTCCTTTAACAACACTTGCCATTATCGGTGCAATTTTCATCGGCTCCTTGATGCTGGTGCCCGTCATCGGCAGCAGCCTGTTCCCCAAATCAGAAAAGCCCATGTTTCTGGTGCAGATTGAAACGCCCGAGGGAACCAATATACACGTAACAGACAAGGTGACACGCTACGTGGAATCCAAATTAAAGCAAGTACCTGAGGTTAGTTCTTTTGCCAGCAACGTAGGGAAGGGTAATCCCCGGATTTATTATAATGTTGTGCCTCACAATGAGAGCGAGAACTTTGCCGAGATCTTTGTACAGGTAGAGGGCCTGGAGACCACAGAAAAAGTTGAAGTGATAGAGAAATTACGTAAACAGCTGGCTGGATATCCCGGCGCAATAATCAAGGTGAAAGACTTTGAACAGGGCGCCCCGGTGGAGGCTCCTCTAGCATACCGCATTTATTCAGATGATCTTGGGGCTCTGCGTGAAACAGCCTTCAAAGTAGCTGCAATGATCAGTAAAGTAGATGGTACCATATATGTGAACAATCCTTTGCTGGTAAAGCCGGTCGACCTAAAAGTTAGTATCAACAAAGAAAAAGCAGGAGTATTGGGAGTGGCCTCGGGTGATATCGACAGGACCGTAAGGCTGGGATCCGTAGGTTTGAATGTGGCAACTTATCGCGAAGATGAAGGGAAAGCAGACAACTATAACATCAATGTTTCCATTCCAAAAAACGGGAGTAACCAGGATTTGAGTATGTTCGATCGCCTGTATGTGCCTTCAGGAGCAGGTGTAAATATACCTATCAAAAATGTGGCTTCAATAGGTTTCGAAAGTTTGCCTAACCAGATCAGGCACTATGATAAGGACAGATATGTTACTGTATCTGCATTTGTCAAGCCAGGTTACAATGTAGCCCAGTTGGATGAAAATATTACTGCGCAACTCACCCAGTACAAGTTTCCAAAAGGGTTTACATTTAAAGTAGCGGGCGAAAAAGAAAGTAAAGATGAAAGTTTGGGAAACCTTGGAGTCATATTGATTGTAACCGTCTTCGGATTTCTGGGCGTGCTAATCCTTGAGTTTAAAACCTTTAAAAGTATCCTCATTGTATTGTCGGTCATCCCTTTAGGAATTGTTGGGGGTTTAATCATGTTGTATCTGGCCGGCGAAACTTTATCATTCACCGCTACTATTGGCTTTATTGCACTGGTCGGTATTGAGGTTAAAAATTCCCTCCTGGTAGTAGATTTTACCAATCAGCTAAGGGCGCAGGGAAGAGGCATTGAAGAAGCGGTAATCGAGGCGGGGGAAATTCGCTTTGTACCAATTTTGCTCACCTCGCTGACGGCCATAGGCGGATTAATTCCTTTGGTAATCGAATACAGTCAGTTGTATTCTCCATTGGCATTGGTTTTAATTGGCGGGCTGATCAGTTCTACGCTCTTGTCGCGACTCGTGACGCCTGTAATGTATAAACTATTGCCTCCACATATCGACACTGCGGAAAACTGAAATTCCTTTCCCTCCCGTTTGTCAGGCTGCCATTAGGATCAGGCAGTCTATCAGGCGGGAGGGATCTCGATGTTTTAAGCAGGTTCCTGTTTTCTGGTTTCCACTATCCTTTGCCGGTGTTTGGTACCCCAGGTGCTTAGGGCTTCTATGATTGAACCCAGGCTGTCACTGTAGGAGGTAAGCTCATAAGTTACTGTAACCGGAAAGGTGCTGAACACTTTGCGTTCTACAAACTCATTCAGTTCAAGTTCCCTTAATTCCTTTGAAAGTATTTTCGGTGTAATGTCGCCCAGAGCACGCTGAATGTCGTTGAATCTTTTAGGACCATTGGACAAAGCTACAATCAAAGGCAATTTCCATTTTCCATTCAACACATAAAGTGCATCTTTTACCGCATTGATACTTGCCAGACAAGCTTCCGGGGAGTGTTGTGGTTGATTAAACATATTCTTTATCGATTGCGTGACTATCCTAAAGGATACCGCTATCCTTTAGGATAGTAGTATCCTTTTCATATCAAATATACATAAGTTTGTCGGAGATATCAAAAACAATAATAAGATGAACATACTACATATCATTTCCAGCCCACGTGGCGAGGCTTCATTCAGTATTAAACTGGGAAACGCAATTATTGAAAAGCTGCAACTTGAAAATCCAGGCAGCACTGTTAAAACCCACGATCTTACCCAAACTGCTTTTCCTCATTTGGAAGAAGTACATTTAAATTCATTTTTTACCCCGGCAGAAAGCAGATCTCCAGAATTGGTTGAAGCTGTGAAACATTCTGATACAGCCATAGCCGAAATACATGATGCTGACGTAATTGTTATCGGCGCACCGGTATACAACTTCAATATCCATTCTACACTTAAAGCATGGATTGATCATATTGCACGTGCAAACGTAACATTTTCTTACTCTGCACAAGGACCAGAAGGACTGATCAAAAACAAGAAAGTTTATTTGGCAATCTCGTCAGGTGGTATCTATTCTGAAGGGCCAATGACTGCTTTTGATTTTACTGCACCATATTTAAAAGCAGTTTTAGGCTTTTTAGGAATGACTGACGTGACTGTTGTAAGGGTAGAAGGTGTATCTATACCTGATCTGCAGGCTACAGCGCTGGATAGTGCAATTGAAAATATTGTACTGTAAATATTAGCCCAGTCCAATGGGTTATTTAAAAGGGAAGAATTAAAACGATGATTTATCGGTCATTAAATTAATTCTTCCCTTTTTCTTAACCAATCCGGTTTACATTTCAACGAATCAATCCTATACCGGGACTGGGACGTTTGATGCATGGGTGTTTTGCGGTGTCATCCGTTTCAAAATACTTGAAAGGATAACCTCAAAAACTACGTAACCAACAAATATAATATATCCCGGTTGCAGTGATGTATAATTAACAGTAGTGGTTGTCAAAAAATCATTATGGATGTTCAAATTTGACAACTGGCTTTTGAGGATTCCGTTCAGTCCTATGTAGGTCATCAGCACACCCACCACCATTACATCTGCCATATCCCATTTGCCGATCTCAAAAGTTAAGTACCTGATTACTTTATTTTCAGCGAGTTTGTCCCTGTTTAATATATGTATTCCCTTTGCAATTATCCTCAACACAGGTAGTACGATGATAAATAACATGATGAGAACTCCTACTACCACAGCATCGGGCTTAGGTTGTTTGATCAGGACCTCAACAATACCCAGTATACTTTTGCTCTGGAAAAATAATACCTGGTTTTCAAAAGATACCTTTTCACCCATGAGCATAAAATTAAGCGACTCAATACGTGCGTCAACTTCAATAACAGACGCCGTGATGCCAACTGCCAAGAGTGTAAATGCAAACAACAAAGACATGATAAAAAGTGTGTTCTGTAGTTGTACCTGCTTTCTCATTAGCCACCATAATGCAAGGGCGAATACTACACAGCCCAGCATCGCATAAGCATAATTATAGGTCACCGTACGAATCGAGGCTAAGCGTGAATTGATCAGCTTATTAAATGTTGCCTTGTTAGAAACATGGTATTTATTGTACAGGTGCCTGGTTACAGCAGCACTGGCCACACTGGTACTATCGTATGTTTCTTTTTCAAGCTGGTCTATTTTACTGGAAGCTATATCTTTCAGGCGATTGGTGCTCGCGGGGCTGTTCACCTTGTCGATGATTGTTTTTGCAAAGGATGGTACTTGCGCCTGGATCTGGTCGGCATCAACAAATTTGTTAAAGGCGAATTTTTTCAGTCGGCCAGTAAATGTCTTTTGCGGCTTATTGATCTCTGCAACCGCCTTATTAACCAGACCATGAAGCTGAGCCTCAACCTGTGCCTGCAGTGCCTTTTTCTGCGCCCTGGTCATCGTAAAATCTTGTACCTGACCACTTACAACCGCTGAGATTTTGTCGCGCCATTGGTCAACTGAAAACAGTCCAAATGTAATATTATTCGACATACTGTAATCTTCTTTAATTTGTTCCTGCTCGTTGGAAAGTGTATGCAGCTGGTAACCGAAATAGGCTTCACCGCAAAGCAGGATACTTAATCCAAGAATGAGTATAATGTTTGGCAGGCCAAATTTTCTGGCGGGAGTGTTATTTTGCGTTGTCAATGTTGTCAATAATTAGATTGTAATTTGAACTGTATATTTGGTAAATCTAATGCGAATCGTGCGGTGTAATAGACTTCAGGATCGTAGACAAAATAAGTCCGTATAATACAAAACTGATGAAAATGATAAAGCCCGGCTGCAAAGCCGTATTATTTGTAGTGATAATGCTTAGGGCATCGCTGTTGATATTCAGGCTGGACAGTTGGCTTTCCAATAGTCCATTTAAGCCAATATAGGTCATCAATATAGCAATAACAATTACATCAGCCATACTCCATTTACCCGATTGGAAAGCAAAGTATTTGATAAACTTATTTTCGGCCAGTTTCTTCTTGCTTAGCAAATGAATACCCGTAGAACTTAATTTCATGATAGGGAAGAGGATACTGAAAACCAGGATCAAAATTCCGACAAGGATCGAATCTACAGCCGGTTGCATTACCAGCACTTCAACTACATCAAGTATGCTTTTGCTTTGAAAAAACAATACCTGGTCTTTAAAAACCACATGTTCTCCCAGCAATACAAAGTCGAGCGATTTGATTCGTGCATCAACTTCAATCATTGATGCAGATAAACCAACTCCCAGCAAGATAAAGGCAAACATCAGCGACATCACAAAAAGCGTCGCATGCAAATCGACCCGCTTCCTAAATATCCACCATAGGGATAAAACAATGACAATGCAGCCAAGCATACCAAAACAGTAGTTGTAGGTTATTGTGCGAATGCTGTCAAGCGATGCATTAAGTTTATTGTTGTAAGCTTCAGGCGTAGACACACCGTACTTCGCATACATCTTATTGGTCAGTGAGTCGTTCGCAGTTATCGTACTATCTAAATAGCCGGTATGCTCCAGGGCAGTGAACTTGCCCATAGCCATTGTACTTAGCTGTTTTTTGTTTGCGGGGTTATCAATCTTTGCAATGATAGTTTTTGCAAAACCAGGTACCTGCGCTTTGATTTTGTCAGTATTTACAAAAGTTTTGACAGCAAATTTTTTCAATTTTCCGCTTACAGACTTTTGTTTTTTATTCATCAGTGCTTCTGCCTTATTAATCAGTGCCATGATAATTTCCTGAACCTCAACCTGCAGCTGCTTTTTCTGTTTTTTGGTCATTGTAAAATGACGGACCTGATGGTTGATAATTCCTTCCACCTTGTCGTGCCATTGATTGACAGAAAATAGCCCTAACGTGATGTTATTGACCTCAGAGAAATCTTTCTTGAGTTCCTCCTGCTGATTGGAAAGTGTGTTTAGCTGATAACCGAAATAGCCTTCACCGGCTAAAAGGATGCCCAGGCCAAGGATTAATAATAATTTAGAGATATTGAATCTCTTAACTACAAGGTTTGGTTGTTCTGTTGTCAAAATCGGTTTAGCGTTAAGTATGAGACTTTGCTATAACTGAAAAATCTTTTAAATGTTTCACCGCCAAATGGATTACACTTATTAAGAGTGCGATATAGGTGAAACATTGGCTCTGGCGCCAATGAAAAACCATTTGCCACAAGAAAAATGAATTACACTGGTATGAATATATTTTGTACCTTTGCATTAATTCCTAATAAGTTACCTCTTAATTTTATGGAATCATGACAGCATATATCTACATATCGCCCCTTTCGCTCATTGCCTAATTAGGCAGGCAAATCCTGTAATTTTTATTAAAAAATAAAACGGTTGCTTAGGCAGCCTGTGCATTATTTTGCCATGTCTCAATTGCATTTGATTTTTCAGAGCGCTTAAAAAAGGGTATATCCTATTTCCAGGACGAACTGAGATCCAAATCAAATCAATAAAATTTAAATAAAGTGTGATGAACACACATGAGTTGTCGTACCGAATTAAATCGGCGCGACGAAAAAAGCGGTTTGCAATAAAAGATCGCGATAAGCAACTGATACAACTTGACAAACGAAGCAGGGAGCTTTGGCATCAAAAAAGACATTTACCATTGGTACCATTAGAGCAACCTTACCAGCGCGGCTGGAAACGTTTTTTTGTACTTCGCGTTAACGCCAAATACGGCGTAAAGGCAGATTTTTATGAGGCTGTATTGGCTAAAATAAATACAGTTGTACACCATCATGATAAGATGTTTAAGCGTAAGAAACGACGTAAATGGCGATATGGATACGAAGTGGAGCAACAATCACTTAGGGAATTTGACACCTATAGCTGGAATGCAAACAGGGTTGGATTAACTGAGGAAGAAAAAGCCTGCTTTATCCGTATTGAAATTTTTGATGTCAGAACCAGATGCGTAGATGTAAAATATGTATTTGCTGAACCCTGGCGATATGTGCTAAAAATTAAACCGCACATTGTTACACACATCAGGTTGATTGATGTGGATATTGAAAGGGAACTTGCATACATAGAAGGCTACATTGCCAATCATATGCTGTCGCCTCGTATCAACCTGCTTACGCGAGGGAAAAGGTATAATTATAAAAGATCCTTCGAGCGGCTCAGATATATTAACAAAATTAAAAATATTCCAAGGAACAGTCGAAAAGAGGCTTATTTGGATTTAGAAACATAACCCAAATGGGAATTTTAAGAACAAAGGATTTAAGTAAAATAGGTTATCATAATGATCAGCTGCGAAGCCTGGTCATAGGTATAGCCTCAAAAAATTTCAAGCACTACACTGCACAGCAGGTGCTTGATCTATTAGTAAATATTAAAAATGACCCGGAAGCATTTCTGGAAAATGAACTGACAAGTAAAATAGCCGAAAAGTTAATTGGAAAACAAAAAGAGCGATCATTCAAAACTTTTGAACTGCGTGATGAGGCTGTGTATTGCAAAATCTATGGCGGCAAAGGCATAGAACCGTCAGCCAAAAAGCAAATGGAATTGGCTACCCTGTTGCCTGTGAGTATACAAGGTGCATTGATGCCCGATGCGCACATGGGCTTCGGTCTACCGATTGGTGGTGTGTTGGCTACGGAAAATGCTGTAATCCCTTATGCGGTGGGAATGGATATCGGTTGCCGGATGGCACTGTCGATCATTGATGAGAGTGAAAGTTTTCTGAACAGGTTTGAATACCAGATCAAACAAGCCTTACGAAACCATACGCATTTCGGTATGGAAGGTGGCTTGGAGAACCGCCAGGAACATGAGATATTAGATAGCCCCATATTTAACGAGATACCATTTTTAAAACCTCTACGCGGCAAAGCGGTCCGGCAATTAGGTACATCTGGCAATGGCAACCATTTTGTTGAATTTGGCGAGATCGAACTCTTACACGGTAACAGCCTGGGCTTGCCTGCAAAGAAGTATACCGCATTGTTAACGCACTCGGGAAGCCGTGGATTAGGTTCTGCGATAGCAAGGCATTACACGCAGATTGCTATGAATACCTGTAAATTACCGCGGCAGGCCCAGCAATTGGCATGGCTGGATATGAACAGCGAAGCAGGGCAGGAATACTGGCTTACCATGACGTTGGCAGGTGATTATGCGCAGGCTTGCCACGAACGCATTCATGCAAACCTGTTAAATGCTCTAGGCGTAAAAGCATTGTATGTAGTGGAAAATCACCACAACTTTGCCTGGAGAGATCAGCTGGCTGATGGAAGACAAGTAATTATTCACCGCAAAGGTGCAACGCCGGCCCACTATGGTGAACTGGGTATAATTCCCGGAAGTATGACCACGCCGGCTTATCTTGTTTCTGGTAAGGGTTCTAATGATGCACTATACTCTGCATCACATGGTGCCGGTCGCGCAATGAGCAGGCAAAAGGCCAAGGATAGCATGACGGTGTCGGCCATGAAAAAGCTACTGGGGAATGCGGGCGTTACCTTATTAGGCGGAACGGTCGAAGAAAACCCCTCTGCTTATAAAGATATCGAAATGGTAATTGCTGCTCAACGTGATCTGGTTAATATTGAAGGAAAGTTCTTTCCACGTATCGTTAGAATGAATAAAGAGTAGCGTTTACGCTTATTCTACGAGATAATTTTGGCCTTTGAGATGATCTCAGAGGCCATGTTAATTTAATCTAGACTATAGATTAAATCAAATCCTTTAATATTGTAATTAATTAGAAATATATTTGTTATATAATTAATTATATATATTTTTAAGGATGTTAATTTTACTCATCAGGCACTATTTTTGATACAAAAATACTTTAAAATATAGATTATGGCATACATAGAAGAGCCCAAAGACGTTGACCTGGCGGTAGGCCCAAATAAGCTAAGTAAGAAGGATATCGCAATGATCACAAAAGCAGCTAAAGCATACGGGGACACTGGTGTCAAGGCAACAGTTGTTGAAAAGAAAATAGTCTTAGCTTTAAAATAAACTTAGAAGGGATAATCTGATTTTTAAAAATTCTTATTTTCAATGGTGTTTTGACATATTATTCACTACACATAAATTAAAGAGTCTGGCATTAAGGTCTTTTCCCTACTTTTTATCAATCAGCTTATTATTAACTGCGATAGCGAGAACATGTTCCCGGTAGCTACGGCTTAACGGAATAGTAAAAGATTGGATAAATATCTCATTACCTTCAATCCTTTCTATATGTCTCAAAGCAACCATATAAGATTTATGCACACGCATGAACAAATTGCTGTCAAAGGTTAGTTCCAGGTTTTTAAGATTGGCCAGTGTGGTATATTTTCCTTTTATTGTTATAATGTTTACATAATTCTGCATGCTTTCCAGATAGAGTACATCATCAAAAAATATCCTCTCATATTTATTGCCACAGCGGATGAAAAAGTAATCCACTACCTGAGCCGGGTGCTCTTTTTTTCCAGCCAAAGTAAAATTAAGGAAACGCTGGTAGTCCCTCGCTTTAGTAACTGACATCAAAAACCGGTCGAACGTAATGGGTTTTAACAGATAATCCAGTACATTCAATTGAAAGCCTTCGAGCGCGAAATTAGGATAGGCGGTGGTAATGATCACCATGGGTGGGTTTTTAGTGATCCGCAAAAAATCCAGTCCACTCATTTTGGGCATTTGTATATCCAGAAAAATCAGATCCACAGGTCTAGTTTCCAGTAACTGAATCAACTGAAGGGGATTTTCACAGGTGCCGATGGGCTCAAGGAAGTCCACATCCTGTACAAAATCGGTCAATCCTTCTCTAGCCAGTGGTTCGTCATCTACAATTACACAGTTGATCATCATTTAATAATTTATTTCAGGAACAAGTGATAGGGCAAGTTCTTTTAACGCTATTTGCAAACTAACAGAATATATATCGCCCTTGCGGGTAACAGTGAGCTGGTACTCACCAGGGTAAACCAAGTCCAGCCTACGCTGAACATTTTTTAATCCAATTCCGCCAACTTCGTTAATTAAGCCTTCAGCAGTTGTATTGCTTACTGTCATATCTAACAAATGTTGATCGAGAGAAATGCAAATATCAATACATCCATCAAGCTCTGGATCCCTCGAAACATGCTTAAATGCATTTTCTACAAAAGTCATCAGGATAAATGGTGCTATCCCCAAATGGTCGGCATAAAAATCATTGGCACTGAATGTTACTTTCAATCTACTACTTTGGCGCAGCTTTTCCAGCTCGATAAAGTTTTTGAGGTATCCGATTTCCTTGCTCAAAGAAATTTGCTGTTCGTTACAGTCATAAAGCTGATGACGCAGCAGATCAGAAAACTTAGCCAGGGCCGAGGAAGCTAAATCTGGATTTCTACGGATCAGGATAAATATAGAATTGATGCTATTGAATAAAAAATGTGGGTTAAACTGATGTTTTAAAAATTTAAGTTCCGTCTCCAGTTTTTCTTTTTCGATCAGTTCCTGTCGACGTTGCTCCAATATGCTGTTTTTCATTAGCTTAATCGTCATGGCAAGGCTCATGCTGGCAAATGCCGAAGGCAAAGCATAGCCGAGAAAGTAGTAGAAACAGTTAGAGCCAGCTCCATACAGCTCAGTGAGGGTTTTACCGGTAAATGCTGAACTCGCGTAATAACCGGCTACTATTAGCAGTGCAGTAATTAAAACTGTCGAAATCAAAGCACTGAAATAAGCAGTATAATTTCTTGTTTGCAGGTAAGTTGGAATGAGGAAATAGAGATTAAAGTAAACCGCAAGTGCCTCACATACCACATAAAACAGATATTTCAGGCTATAAGGTAAAAAAATGATATTCGCTGCAGCTTTAAACGGATTGCCGAAAGCTACCGTTAACCATAGATAATGGTACAGGCACCAAAAAGGAATATGATAGAGTTTGTACCTGAAAAACCAGTGCTGCTCCGGCCCCTCATTCCATAAGTTGTTCATACTAAATACCATTGAATAATCTAAGTTAAGCTATTTATAAACCTGATGTACAGAGTATTTATGAACGGCCTGTTATTATTGATGAGTTGTGCACAGCGAAGGTTAATCCGTTTATCCGTCATTCATCAATTAAACCGGTCTTGTCATCAAACGGATTATTACATGTATACTTTGAAAGATTTCTTTGCTTCTATTAAAAATCGCAAAGAATTTTATCATGTCAAAGAAATTAACATTGTTATTTATGCTGCTTGGACTGGTACGCATTTCAGTTGCACAGCAGGTAGTATCCGGAAAACTGACCGATTCCACAGGACAGCCTGTTCTTTATGCAACTGCATCATTATTGAGATCAGCAGACAGTGCATTAGTGCGCTCTGCCCTCACTGGGGAGGACGGTTTATACCACCTGGAAAATATTGGTCCTGGCAAATATCTATTAAGATTAAACAGCATCGGCTACAAAGCGAAATATACTGCTACGTTTGAGCTGGCTCCAGACATACCGCTAAAAATGCTTGATACGTATATATTGTACGAGAATAGCAATCCACTTAGCGAAATTGTCGTCCGCGGTCAGCGGTCCCTTTTTAAACAAAGAGCTGACGGGACAGTAGTTAATGTGGAGAATAGCTTAATGAGCAAAGGTAGCTCCGTTCTTGAAATATTAGAGCGGTCGCCAGGGGTTTTAATTGACCACCAGAATAATGGAATCATGTTAAACGGGAAAAATGGGGTAATGGTGATGCTGAATGGAAAGCCTATGCGAATGGCTTTAGACCAGATAGTAAATATGCTTGGCGGTATGAGCGCAAACGATATTGCAAAAGTAGAATTACTCACTAGTCCGTCCTCCGCTTACGAGGCCGAAGGTAGCGCCGGACTAATCAATATTGTGACAAAAAAAAGTGTGCTTGAAGGAACTAACGGATCTGTTTCTATAACCGCTGGATATGGCTATGGTGAAAAAGCAACAGGAAGTATAAGCCTTAACCACAAGGCGGGAAAAACTAATCTGTATGGTTCTTATAATTATTCACGGGACCAGGCTTACAGTGATTTTCATGCAATAGGCACAGAGCAGGAACCATTACTTGGTGGGCTGGCATCCTCCGATTTCTTGAGCACAGACAAACTCCTTTTAAACAATCACCAGGCTGGAGCCGGCCTGGATTTAAAATTGAACAATAGTTTAACCATTGGTGGCAGCATAAACTACAATGCCAGCAATACCACCATCCATACGGTCAACCGGGGCGAATATTTTATTGAACCAGCCAATATTTACAACCTTAATGCCTCCATAAACGGTGTTAATCGCTGGAGGAACATCAGCTCGGGCATTTACGCTGAACAGCAGTTCAAAAAAGGTGACAAGCTCTCGTTAAACATCGATTACATTAATTATAAAAATGATTACCCGATAGATGTACAAAGTACTTTCCTCGACCAAAATGGCAATCAGGCAGGGAGTAACGATACCCTTTTTTCACCGCTATCAAAAGGATTATCCAACACGCATATCCTCATCTGGTCTCCTAAAATTGATTATACCAGGCAGTTGGGCGCTAAAATATCCTTTACAGCCGGGTTGAAGGGAACACAAACGCGAACAACCAGCAGATCAGCTATTCAAAGTCTGGTCGATGGAGAATACGTTAGCCGGCCTTCAGCTATGAATGATATCATGATGAAAGAACAAATTGGGGCTGTATACAGTTCAATCAAAGTTCTCCTTATTAGCAACACAGAAATGGTTGCAGGATTGCGTTATGAGTACTCTGACACGCGGATGGATGATCCCTCAGCGGCTCGCAATATAGCCGACAGGCGCTTAGGCGTTTGGTTTCCCAATTTCCAGGTATCAACAAAAATCGATACAGATACAGAATGGTTTTTATCCTATTCCAAAAGGATCAGCCGGCCTTCATACAATGATCTGGCCTCGTATATTACATATAATGGCCCAGGTTCAGTTAACACCGGCAATCCGTTATTAAAACCGACCGTCACTAATAATCTCAGACTTGGTTTTGATAACCACGGATATGCTTTTTCTGTATTATTAAGTCGGGATGACCACCCGATTGCCCGTCATCAAATCGTTTACACTGCCGATAAACTGCAAATGGCTGTTTCCCCTCAAAATCTGATTTTCCAGAACAACCTTACTTTTCAGGCAACCATTCCGTTGCCGATTACCCGCTGGTGGACGATGGACTACAACCTGAATGCTGGTTGGCACCGTTTTAAACTAGATTATACAGCTCAATCTGTCAGTAAAACCTATTTCAGCTCCAGCCTGAATACTAGCAATGTTTTTAAACTACCTGCTCAATTTTCTTTAGAGCTTTCTGGTTATTACAATTCTGCCTTTTACAATGGCTCTAAGAAAGTTGATGGCTATGGAGTGTTAAACGCCGGCATCAAAAAGGCGTTTAAAGGGAATGGCGGAACTATACAATTGTCGTTATTAGATATGTTGCAAACGGGTACTGTCACCAGTTATTTTGGCGCGTTAACAGCTGAAGCCTTCGATTTAAACTCGCATGTAGATTTTCATCCGGAATCAAGTAAATACTTGATCTTTAAACTGTCTTACACAAGAGCCTTTGGTTCTGCAACTGGCTCAACTTCAAAAAGGAAGCTAAAAAACGCCAGCGATGAAATTGAACGGATTCTGCGTTAATACTGTAAAATATTACAAAGCCGCTAATCATCTAATAGCTGTTTGTATCTTCTATTGGCGATTGTAAGATGAATAATACCTGAATTTCAGCTAGTACTTTTGGTCTTTTCCACACTAAAGTTATATTTGCAAGGTGAAAAGGGTATGCTTATACATATTATTTCCAATTCTTTTTTTAAATAGCTCTTTCAACGAGATATTTAAGCTGCCACAACTCGTCTCACATTTTTTACAGCATCAGCAACTGAACAGTGACCTTGGGGTTCTTGAATTTTTGTCGATGCATTATTATGGAGACGACCTCAATGACAATGACGATGATGAGGATATGAAATTGCCTTTCAAAAAAGTCACCGTACTCGGCCATATCTCACATGCAGTACCTGTAGCAAGCTTTACGCTGCTTGAACAATATTCTTTTCGAATTCTAAGTATTCCACGTATTCCCCAGCAAGACTTGATGATCAACCCAGCGCTGGGTGCCCTTTTTCGTCCTCCAAGAGCATAATTTCTTATTTACAAATTTATTTCTCTGGTTACGGAAAGCCTATAGCTTTCTGTAGCCCATGTTTGATCAGTTCCTAAATTTTAGAATTTATGTTAAATAAGATCATTGGCTTTTCTGTGAAGAATAAGCTGATCATTGGCCTTTTTGTGATTGCCCTGATAGGATGGGGCAGCTATGAAGTGACCAAATTACCAATAGATGCCCTGCCTGATATTACGGATAACCAGGTGCAGGTCATCACAGTATCCCCATCTCTTGGCGCACCAGATATAGAGCGCCTGATAACTTTCCCAATTGAGCAATCCTGTAGCAGTATCTCAGGACTGAAGCAAATCCGTAGTTTTTCGCGCTTTGGTCTTTCACTCGTCACCATTGTATTCGACGAAGAAACGGATGTATACTGGGCACGGCAGCAAATTGCTGAGCGTTTGCAACAGGTACAAAATGATATCCCCGAAGGTGTAGGCGCGCCACAAATGGCCCCTGTATCTACTGGGTTGGGAGAGATTTACCAATATGTAGTCCGGCCGTTGAAAGGCTATGAAGATAAGTATGATGCTACAGAACTCCGCACTATACAGGATTGGATTGTACGCCGGCAGCTGCTTGGCACACCGGGAGTGGCGGAAGTATCCAGTTTTGGCGGTAAGCTGAAGCAATATGAAATTGCCGTTCGCCAGGAACAGTTAAAGGCATATAACCTTACCATTGCTGATGTTTTTGATGCACTTGAAAAAAATAATGAAAACACTGGTGGTGCCTATATCGACAAGGGTCCAACTGTACTTTACATTAGAAGTGAAGGACTTACCGGTACATTGGAAGACATCCGTAATATTGTAGTTAAAACCCTCGATAACGGTGCCCCTTTACTAATGGGCGATGTAGCCACCGTTCAATATGGTGCCGCAATCAGGTATGGTGCAATGACCTTTAATGATAAAGGAGAAGTAGCCGGGGCCGTGGTAATGATGCTGAAGGGCGAAAACTCTTCGGTTGTGGTAAAACGCGTGAAAGATAAAATTGCAGAAATACAAAAGATGCTGCCCGAAGGTGTAGTGGTTGAACCTTTCCTGGACAGGACAAAAATGGTGGATAATGCTATCCATACCGTAGAGTCCAACCTTATGGAGGGGGCTTTGATCGTGATCTTCGTGCTTGTATTCTTTTTGGGTAACCTCAGGGCAGGGCTCATAGTATCTTCCGTTATACCGCTGTCCATGTTATTTGCCATTATTTTGATGAACAAATTTGGCGTCGGCGGTAACCTGATGTCTTTAGGTGCCATTGATTTTGGTTTAATCGTAGACGGTTCTGTAATTGTTGTTGAGGCTATCCTGCACCGTTTTTCACATTCAAAACACTTCAGAAATTCGCGCGAAATCGACCAGATTGAGATGGATACTGAAGTTGGGAAGTCTACAGGCTCGATGATTAAGTCTGCTGTGTTTAGCCAGATCATCATCCTGATCGTCTACCTGCCGATATTGTCACTCGAGGGCATCGAAGGAAAAATGTTTAAACCTATGGCTTTTACCATTGCATTCGCCATCCTGGGAGCATTTATTCTATCTGTAACGTATGTACCGATGATGGCAGCATTATGCCTCAATAAAAAGATCAGTCATAAAAAGAATATTACCGACCGCCTGATGGGATGGCTGGAAAGAATATACCAGCCCATTTTAAGCAATGTGCTGCGGTTTCCCAAAACGATTATTTTGGTGACGCTATCTTTATTTATTATTTCCCTCTTCATCCTAACCCGCATGGGCGGAGAATTTATCCCTCAACTTGAGGAGGGTGATTTTGCTGTTGAAACCAGATTGCTGACAGGAAGTAATCTGAACAACACAATAGAGACTACACAAAAAGCCAGTAAAATCCTGCTGAATAAATTTCCTGAAGTTCAAAAAATCGTCACTAAAATTGGTAGTGCAGAAATCCCAACAGATCCGATGCCTTTTGAGGCCGGTGATATGATGGTGATCCTAAAGGATAAAAAGGACTGGACATCAGCCACTTCGTTCCCCGAGCTGAGTGCCAAAATGACTAAAGCCCTGGAAGTTGTGGCTGGCATAACTGTAGGTTTTCAGTTTCCCGTACAGATGCGTTTCAATGAACTGATGACTGGTGCACGACAGGATGTGGTATGTAAGATTTTTGGGGAAGACCTCGATTCACTTGCCAATTATGCCCACAAGCTGACTGGGATCATCCAGACCTTGCCTGGAGCAATTAATATCTATGAAGAACGGGTAACTGGAATGCCACAGGTAGTTATCAAATACAACCGCGAAAGCATGGCCAGATACGGATTGAATGTAAGTGACGTCAATAGGGTGGTGAATACCGCTTTTGCGGGACAAGTTGCCGGTCAGGTATATGAAGGTGAGAAACGCTTTGATATGGTAGTCAGGCTGGAAGGCGAGTCGCGTAAAAACATCGCAGACATCCGTAATGTGATGCTCCCTGTGAAGTCGGGGTCTCAAATTCCTTTGTCGCTCGTGGCAGATGTTGAAGAAGTAGAGGGTGTTAACCAGATCCAACGCGAGAACACAAAGCGCAGGATCATCATCGGTTTTAATATTAAGGACCGCGATGTACAGTCAATTGTTCAGGAGTTGCAGTTAAAAGTTGCAAAAGACCTTAACTTAAGCAAGGCCTACACAATCCAGTATGGCGGTTCTTTTGAAAATATGACTGCAGCAAAAGCACGGCTCAGTATTGTTGTGCCAATTGCCTTATTCCTGATTTTCCTTTTGCTCTATTTCGCGTTCAGCTCTGTAAAACAGGGATTGTTGATTTATACTGCTATTCCATTGTCGGCAATAGGAGGGATTCTTGCCCTCTGGATCAGGGATCTCCCTTTTAGTATCTCTGCCGGGGTAGGATTTATCGCGCTGTTTGGCGTAGCGGTTTTGAACGGAATACTCCTTGTAACTGAGTTTAACCGCTTAAAAAAGGAAGGATGGAATGATGTAAAGCGGGTAGTTATCCATGCCACTAAATCCAAACTGCGTGCGGTGTTGATGACGGCGCTGGTACCATCACTTGGATTTATACCAATGGCCATCAGTACGGGTGCCGGAGGTGCTGTCCAAAAGCCTCTGGCTACTGTTGTGATTGGCGGTTTAATCATTTCTACTTTACTCACTTTGTTCGTTTTGCCAATGTTGTATATTCTCTTTGAAAAAGGCTTCAGCTATTTTAAACCAAAGAAAAAGGTAGTGCTGGTGGTTGTTGCTTTATTGATATGCTCATTTGGTCAGCTGAAGGCGCAGGAAAAGATCAGCTTGCCTGCAGCTATTGACAGTGCGGTAAAAAACAATGCTGCGTTACTGGTTTCTAAAACTGAAACTGAGTATTACAGTATGCTCAAAAAAACCAGTTTTGATCTTCCTAAGACCAATGCCGGGTTTGAATTTGGTAAGTTTAATAGCTTAAATAGTGACAACAGGTTCCTGATTGGGCAAAGCCTTGATTTTCCAACAGTGTATAGCAGGCAGTCGGCTATCCACCAAACAAACATCCAGATCAGTGAAACCAATTACCTTAACCGCGAACTTGACCTGGTCACGAGGGTGAAATCGGCATATTATGGGCTTCTGGTTTTACAACATAAAAGTCAGTTGCTGATGCAGGCAGACAGTATTTATACTGAATTTCTCATAAAATCTGAAGACCGTTTTAAGTCGGGCGACGTTGATGCCGTAGAATTCTCTACAGCAAGTAACCAGCGAGCCCAAATTGCAGCCCAGCTTTCGCTCCTGCAAACGGACTATGAGGTGGCACTCAACCGATTCAACATACTGCTCAATGGCAGTCAGAAATTTGCACCAGATGCTAAAGATGTGATTTATACCCTCTCAGCTGTGCCGGACGCGGCAAAATTAGAGGATAGCCCTCTGTTGAAATTACAACAGCATCAGGTAACGTTGTCCCAACAGGAACAACGGCTGGAAAAAAGCAAGCTTATGCCGTCCCTTAATGTCGGTTACAGCAACACAAGTCTGGTTGGCTGGCAAACAAACGCTGCCGGGCAGGATGTTTACTACGGGCGCGATAAACGTTTTTCATCTGTCAATGTTGGAGTGGGAATCCCATTATTTTTTGGTGCGCAAAGGGCCAGGATTAAGGCATCAAACATACTGATCAGGCAGCGGCAGGAAGAACTTTCTGTTGGAAGACAACAGTTGAATGCCCAGTTGGAAGATGCCACCAAAGTATATGTGCAACGGAATCAACTGATCAGCACTTACACGCAGTCCATTTTGCCAAATGCTTCTAAAATAATTGCGCTGACTACCGATAAACTGAATGCCGGGGAGATTGGCTATCTGGATTGGGTGATCCTGGTCAACCAGTCTATTCAAGTCAGAACAGAGTATTTCAACACCATCCAGCAACAAAATGAAGCTGCGTTTGAAATTGAGAAGATTAGTGCTATCAAATAATATAAATGAAGTGTAAAATGAATAAATTCATGATAATGGCAGGCCTCGTAGGTATTCTTGCCGCATGTACAAGTGATAAAAAGGACCAGTCTGCTGCAGAAAAAGCAACTGCCGATACAGTCAAAACAGATGGTAATGTAGTGTTGTTATCGCCTGAACAAATTAAGAACTCTGGAGTTGAAATCGGCTCTGCATCAAAAAAAGAGATGTATACCGTACTGAAAGTCAATGGTGTAGTGGACGTTCCGCCCGAAAATATCGTTTCAATAAGTATTCCATTGGGCGGATACGTAAAGAAAATGCGTCTGATTGAGGGGATGCATGTGAACAAGGGTAGTGTGCTGGCTACAATTGAAGATCAGCAATATATCCAGTTACAGCAGGATTATCTTACTGCAAAAAGCAGGTTAAAGTTTGCCGAGGCAGATTATAACAGACAGAAAGGGTTAAATTCAACAAAAGCAACAAGCGATAAAATCTTTCAGCAGACTGAAAATGCATTCAATGCAGAACGTATTCAGGTGAGTTCTTTGGCTGAAAAGCTTAGGCTAATCGGTATCAGCCCTTCACAACTGAATGAAAGCAACATCTCCCGGGCCATCAATATTTATGCACCGATCAGTGGTTATATTACGAAGGTAAATGTAAATACAGGCAAGTACGTAACCTCATCTGATGTGTTGTTTGAACTGGTCAACCCTTCCGCTTTGCATATTAGCCTGACCGTATTTGAAAATGATGCTTCGAAATTGGTAGAAGGACAAAAAGTTGTTTGTACAACTAATAAAAATCCTGAAAAAAAATACTACGCCAAAATTCATCTGATTACGCCAAATATTGGCAACGACCGAAGTACCAGCGTTCATTGTGAATTGGATAGGCAGGATAAAGATTTACTTCCGGGAACTTTTATGAATGCGATGATACAGCTCGGCAGTGGTAGCGTAAACGCCGTACCGGAAGAGTCCATTGTTAAATGGGAGAATAAAAACTATATCTTTTCATCCGAAGGTAATAATAAGTTTAGGATGGTTCCTGTTGAAACAGGATCTATGAATAATGGATTTGTAGAGCTGAAGACGATGCCTGATGTAAAAACATTGGTCACTAAAAACGCCTATGCAATACTGATGAAAATGAAAAACAGCGGGGAAGAAGGTTAGTATTCTCCATTGTCTGTTATCAGAATGGCCGTTTGAAAGTAAATAAACGGCCATTCTATCTCACATGCAGCAGAAATGTTTCTAACTTATGTATGGTTCAACGTGTATCAAAGCATCTTTGATATGAAGGTTTGAATGTATCAATTCATCTTTTACCTGATGGGCAACTACATGTGCATCGAAAACGTTGATTTTCCCATCAACCTCAATATGCATATCAACATAATAATCGAGCCCCATTTTTCGTACATGACATTTTTCTACCCGTTTTACTTCTTCATGTAATGAGGCAATATGGCTAATGGCTTCAATCAGTTCATCGGATGGAGCTACATCCATAATCTCCGCGAAAGCAGGGCGGATAATTTTAAAGGCATTATATACAATAAACAGACAGGCAAGTAACGCTGCCCAGTCATCGGCGCCTTCATATCCTTTACCCATTAAAAGTGCTATTGTGATCCCGGCCAAGGCCGCTATAGAAGTAATTGCGTCACTTCTGTGGTGAAAAGCGTCTGCTTTTACTGCCTGGGAATTGATCTTATTCCCTATAGCAAATACATAGCGGAATAGTACTTCTTTGGTGACGATAACAATCACCAATATAATCAAGGTATAACTTTTTGGTAGCTCATGCGGCGTCTGAATAAAACCGATCGCATTCCAGGCAATCCATCCAGCTGCCAGAAGCAGGAAAAGGCCTATTACCACTGCCGCTACAGGTTCTGCCTTTCCGTGTCCGTACGGATGGTTTTTATCTGCAGGGCGTTGCGCATATTTCAGAGCCAGCCATAACAGACCTGAACTGATCACATCAGCTCCTGACTCTGTAGCGTCTGCAATGAGCGCGTAGGACTGTCCCAGATGTCCGGATATGCCCTTTACAAAAATTAATATAATGCTGACAACGATTCCCAGCTGTGTTGTTCTAATCGCCTCTTCTGAAGCTGATCTTTGTTTTACTTCCATAACAATTATTAAACAACGGGTGCTGAACATGCCTGATTATATGTTCTGTTCAAATTAATTCCGGTGTTTACGCGAATTGCGGAGGTCTGTACAGCTGTGTGCCGTCGTGATTTTGGAAGGAAGGGTCTTGTGGAATCTCTATGTTCCTGATAGTTATAATATTGTTCAGGGGTTGCCAGATGCCAATTGATTTTTGATAGAGCAACTGATGATGAGTTTGAGTAAGCTTTTTAAAGGGCAGTTTCATGTCCCGGTCCGTATCGTTATCTTTGATATCATTTCCCCAGTAGTGCATACTCATAAATTGGCTAAGGCCAATGTTATGGTCGCGTTGTCTATGCTCCAGAAAATGGTTTAGCAGCACAGGAACCTTGAATAACTCTCCAACAGAGGTATTCGTAGCCAGGACGATAAATGCCAAAAAGTAAAGCAACAGGTGTTTCACGCCTGCAAAAATACAAAAAGTATTTTGTAAGTGCTTTTAATCCTCTTGCGTTGGTTGTTGCAATTCGTTTTTGAAAAACATAAAATTCTCGGACGTTGGTTGCAGTGACCCCATATATCTGGTATTGGAAACAGTTTTTCCATCGGGCGAACTGAAGAATATCCATACGTGAACGGTTCCCGGAACCAGTGTTGTTTGTAATGCGCGTACGGTTGACAATGCATCCCGTGTGACGGTAGATTCTTTATATTTTTCGCTCAATCCCTTTGTACTTTCCCAAACCATTACCTGTAGTATGTCCTTTCCGTTTTTCTTCAGGCTTGAAGTTGGGGCAGTCTCCCAGGTTAACAAAAAGTCATTATCTTCCAGTAAAGTCAGACTGCCGCCCCATGCTATATCACCACAACCACGGCTAAATATTACCTTTTCATAGTCTATCTCAAAATTAGGATGTTCCCCCTTGATGGCATGTTCAATATTGTATTCCATAGCCATTTGAAAACCTGGTAGCTTGTTTGTCTTTTTAT